>Ga0182021_10003419_pt1 | contig 18657 bp, 25 predicted proteins | sample 612E3MmetaG_FD_120493 | JGI IMG/M metagenome (GOLD analysis project Ga0182021, IMG submission 120493) | Permafrost microbial communities from Stordalen Mire, Sweden - 612E3M metaG (Illumina Assembly) | ecosystem: Environmental > Terrestrial > Soil > Wetlands > Permafrost | place: Sweden... | reverse complement strand
GGCTACTGACAGATTATGTATCCGGACACATATTCCGTCAGCATCTTCGCTGGATTGGATCTTCAATACACCGCCACCCTCTGCTCTCACGTTAAGAACCGACACCCACGTTTCCGCAACGTAAGACTCGAACACGTTTTCCTTTTTTTTCCCGACGAAAGGTTCGTATATTGCCGTAGCAGTGTTGGAGAAATAGGTGGTAGCAAACGCTGGTAGCAAACTGCTGCCAATTGCTGCCAGAAGACACGAAAAGTTGGCCCTCGTAGCTCAGCATTGGATAGAGCGTCGGTTTCCTAAACCGTCTGGATCTGTGGAATCCATCCTGTTTCCTCCCCTTTTGGCCCTACTGGTAGCAAAACACGCCTAAAGTTTTCACTCCTACCTGCCGATAATGCTATAGGGAGGAGTGCTCATGAAAAAGTCTCATTCGTTGTCACGCCACGCAAGCGGCATTCTCTACTTGTGGTACACAGATGATCACGCAAAACGACATAAGATCAGTACAGGGTGCAGACTCAAGGCTGATGCTAAAACATGGGTGATGAAATTCCTCGGTGGTCAAGTTCAAGGGAAATCTGGGCGGAAAAACCTGTCCATCAAGGAATTCAAGGATGAGTATCTCAAGCATAGTCGCCAGCACCACAAGTTGAAGACGTATAGGAACTGCCAAACCTGTTTCAATGAGTTTCTGAAATTCATCGACGACCGTCCTATTCGCAACCTCACCGTCAAGGACATTCAGGATTTTGTGAACCATAAGCAGAGCAGCACGAGCGCAGCCACCGCACGCCGAATCTACACGGCGATGTCCAGTGCTTTTGAGACTGCACGTCAGTGGCAGTATCTGGACACCAATGTTTGGCGCGCTGTGAAGAAACCGAAGCTCGTCGAGCGTACTCCACTTTGGCTCACTGTACCTGAATTCCAAGTACTCTTGGACGCAATAGGGGTTGATCTCCAACGAGATCAGAAAAGGATTCGTGATGGGGTGCGCTTGAAACGTCACGAACAAGAGGGTGTTCAGAATAGATTGATGCTGAACCGCTTGATACTGGTTGGTTTCAACACCGGTCTGCGCTCTGGCGAGATTCGCAACCTGAAAGTTAGTAGTGTGGACTTGGGAAGAAGAGTGCTCAAAGTGCGAAACACGGATGAATTCACGACCAAAACCAATCGTGAACGAGTCGTACCATTGAATGACACTTCCTTCGCCGTTCTCAGCTATCTTTGCAGAGAAGCCGAAGGCTCTGACGGTCTCATATTCCCGCTCGTCCACAACGGCCGGTTCAAGGTCATGGACGAATCCTATGTCGGCAGACACTTCAAGAGTTGGATTATCAAGGCGGGATTGAATCCCCGTCTACGTTTTCATGACCTTCGTCATTCGTATGCGAGCAATCTCGTTGCAAGTGGTGTGCCGATCTATGCGGTTGGAAAGTTGCTGGGTCACTCGGACACCAAGACAACTGAAATCTACAGCCATCTAAGTGTCAATGACTTGCAGGGTACGACATCCAATTTGGATTTGTCAGATGTACGGGAATTCAACAAGGGGGAAGTGGCGGGAAGATCGAAGACTGGTGTCTCTGCGGAAGTGGATGCGCTTGCGATTCAATTGCAGGTGATACTTGAAAAGATGGCCGCTGCAAAGGCCTCCCAGGACGGTTAAGAGGTATTCTAAAGTTGCTTTCAGGACAGAAGCGGTACTGAGCGGTCAGAAATTCTGCCAACGCCGGTTCGTGGTATGAGGGCAAGTCGACCTCCTTGCTGGGCGCACTGCGCATCATTCCGCTTGCTTTGTAGACGTCTGCATTGCACCCTAAGGCCCTCGAATTCTTGTGGCTTCCGAAGATATCCCGCTCAGCTGGGTTCTCTTTCCCTTACGTGCGCGGTTCCGAAGGGGGTTTATACTTTGTTGATGTCGGATAGTCCCGCCTCCTTTATCCACTCCCGTGGGTCCTGGTTGGCAAGGGCGGAGTTGGGATCCATGAGATTCAAAAACTCCTCGGGCACTCTAGTGTCGCGCTCACCGAGCGATACAATGCGTCACTCTGTGCAAGTGAGCTCCATTGTGTCGTAGCCGGGCTGCAGCCGGTCGCGGGATCGTTGCCCAGTCTGGTGTCGGGTCCACAGCCCAACACAGATATGACGGTCCACCGTGCTAGGCCCATTACGATCAGGTAGATTTGCGCTCGTCCTGTCCTTAGCCCGGTGGAGGGATCTCAGAGTTGCCCTGAGTCGGGTTGGGCCGGGGGTTATCCTTGTGCTCCCGAGGATACAGGGTGCCGAGAATGGTGCGGAATACTCGCAGACTCCGGCACCTGGGGGTATCTTTTAAGCATAGGGTCGGTGGTTCGGGGAAATAAAGAACAGGGAAATAATGGGCATTTTGAACTATATCAGAATCCAACGGTTGGTAGACACAAGGACTGTAAATCCTTGTGTCGGCGGTTCGATTCCGTCCCTGTCTACGTTTTCTGCTCGGATTCACCGTTTTGGAAGTCTCTGCTCGCCCTTTGAATGGATTGTAATACTAATGGAACACGGCGTCCAGAGGTTTCGAAGCGAAAGAGGGCGGCCATCACTGGTCGCCCTCGCCGTTTGAGCCCGCCTCCTTGCCAACGATCTGTCGCATCAGCTCCTGGTGCGCGATCGTGAGCCCCGCACTTTTCTTCTTCTTCACCGCGGCCTTCTTCAAGTAGTTGTCTACCGTCACCGCTCGGTCCGTGTGGTGGAGCAGCATCGCCGCTACGTCCAGCTCAACGCCTGAGTCCGCAGCCACCGTACCCAGTGTCTTCCTTCAGGCTATGGACGGTGAGCCCCTCCCTGGTCACCCCAGAGGCCTTCAGTACCCGCTTGAGCGCGGTATTCAGTCCGTTGATCGACCTGTAGTGGAATGCATAGGGGCCAGGTATGTCCGGGATCCTCTTCAGGAAATCCCGGAGGACGTCAGTCATCGGGACTCTGTCCTGCCGGTCCCCCTTTTGGTTCCGGTAGACGAGCTCATCGGCCTCGGGGTGGATGTCTGCAAGCAGAAGTGCGCAACTTTCGTTCGAGCGGCACCCCGTCAGGAGGAGGAACATGGTCTGGTCGTACACCACGCGATCTGATTCCCACGCCTGGTGGAAGAACTTCTTCAGTTCATTGGCGGTGAACGGGTTGGCATCGCCTTCCTCGGCCGGGAGCTTCAGGTCCTCAACCACATTCTGCACAATGTAGCGGCGTTTCTTCCTGGCGAACTCGAAGATGATGCCCAGCTCGCGGAGCCACTTGGCCACCGTTGCCCGGGCCTACCCCTCAGTGAACAAAGCTTTGCGAAAGCGCTCGACGTCCTGGTCACGGTACTGGATGACAGGCAGGTCTCCCATGAGCCGGACAGCGTTGGCCACGGACTGCCGGTAGGAAGCCACGGTCGCTTCCCTCAGGACCTGTGCCGCATAGTAATCCTCTGCTACCTCCGAGAGCCGTGGCGCCTTGCTGAGGGCCTCTCGGCGGAAGCCGAAAAGGCCGAGCGCGATATCCTCGTCGATCCGCTTTTTGAGTTCCCAAGCGGCCTTCGGGAACACCCATTTCCCGTTCTTCCTCCGCCTCTCCTCCGGCCGCGCCTTGATGCCGGTGGGCACATTCCGGTAGTGAAGCGGCCGGTCCTTGAAACGGACGTAGACGTAGAGGCCGCGGTAGAAGAGACTAGACATATTAACCCGATATGTTTATGGCTAGACCCGGCGGTATGAGACAACGGATCTTGGACCGGACATGCAGCAAATCCAGAGTTTCGCGGGTCTGGAGGAGTGGATTCCAACCTTATGCCTCCTGAATGATCTCAGGGGCTTGCGCTTCCACTTGAGTTGTATCAGCCCGGGATGCAACAAAGGATTGTTCACTTACTCTTGAACATTGGTTGCATCTAGAAGCGCATGGTAGAGTCTGCTTTCGCCGCCCGTGCCTGGTTTATACACTTCTGTTGTAAAACCCTCGTCTAGCATTCCCGCTTTGGCAAAGATTGTCTGAAAAGCCTCGCGTTTGGGAATCTCTCCGGGAGAAGTCAAATGTAGATAGCAGGGGCGCAGAAAGCGCATCAGAGCCCGAAAGCCATTCGTTCTGTTTAGCATCATCCCGCGCCCTGTTGCTTTCCAAGCTGAAGGCCACACCGTGCGAACGGCGTCAAAGTAGTTCCACACAACGTCCGTAATTGACAGATCCCTCTCCTCAAGGAACATGTTGCGAAAGATCAAGCGATTTACTGTTTTCTGGTCGGCGAGTCGTGGCATTCTGTCATTGAGATAAGCATCCCTATCTAGCACAGGGTCCTCGGAAATGTAGGGCATCAGCGATTCGACAAATGTAGCTTGCGTGATCGTCTCATTGAATCTGCCTTCAGTTGCAGTTCCCAGCCTCTTGATCTTCTGGAAGAATGGACTGTCGGACTCCCGATCCAAGGCAACAGCGATATTGTGGCATGTTTTTTGGGGGCTCCTCTTCTTTGCGAGATCAAACAGATCGTAGACAAGACTCTTCTTCACCTTGGTCTGAGCGAGATTGACAGTGGAAAAGACGTATGCTTGGTCTGCGATATCGATGTCGATAAACACGCTAACGTTGATTTCAAAATCCCCTTTGTACTTCCCTTCCTTTAAAGCTGCCAGCCGATGTTGACCGTCCAATACAGTAGCGATCTTGTCGAACGCAATGCTCCTTTTCGGATCTTCGTCAACGTGAGCAGATAGTGTCAGGCGATTGGTCGCATTATCGAAAGTCGCACATTCCCCTGGCACTGAGAGAATGACCGCTGTTGGGAAACAGGCATCTCTTGTAGTCACGTACTTGGTAATCTCTTGGACTCGAGAAGGATCGACTCTTCTCTGGATCCCAAGATATGAGGCGAAACCCACTTCCTTGACAAGCCTTCTGAAGTCGTAGGTTGTGATTTCGCACAGATCCTTGGCCTTGACTGAGCCGACATAGAAATCCCCGATGGGTTGTGAAACCCTGATGCAGGGGAATGTGAGGGCCTGACTCTCGCTTTTCATTGCACCCTCCGATGCTCACGAACGGATGCTGTGAAAGTATCCTCCTCTTCGCGCATTGCAAGGGTAGGATCGGGTACGAGTGAGTTATTGTAAACAAGGACAAGATAGAAGAGGACTAGACCGACAAGGAAGATGATGTTCTGCAGTGTCGAAATCGAGATAGCGTCAAAGTTGGGATTAACTCGCCTAAGTGCGAAAACGTACGCAGCAATAACCATGATCGCTATGTAAATAAAAAGATGGACAATCTCGTGTGGAAAGACCTCTCCAGTGGACCGTTTCTTCACGACAGTGAAAAAAACCGGGGCCAATAAGGCAGTTAGGTACAAGAAGAGTTCACCATTCTGTAGATTCGAGGCCACCGAGTCCAAGAAGCGAGCGCGATTGTTGTACAACAATGACCCCAGGCCAGCGAGTAGAATGGGCAGAAAGGAGATCAGGACAGTTGTCAAGAACTCGACAAAAGCAGATGTGTGGTCTTTTAGTGTACACTTCAGGAGGCGTCCAAATAGAGGGAAGCGCTCCGCATTTCTTTTCAGCGCTGCGTAGTCCATATCATCTGCTCCTTATGACGAATTCTTCTGAGGTTTTCCGACATTGTGGATTTGCGGCAATAAGGCTTGGGCGGTGGACTGGCAAGACCTCAAATGACTCTTCATAAAGCATCCTGATGCTCTCATGGCTGGCATTGGTCAACAGTATCGTGGCTCCTCGCTCTTGGGCAGAGAGAAGCACGGCATGCAGCCGCACTTGATCATCCCAATGAAAGAGTTTCTCGTTGTACTTAATGAAGCCATTGCTTTCATGCTTGACCGTATACGGCGGATCAACAAATACAAGGTCTCCCTTTTCAGCCTTGTTTATGGTTTCCTCAAAATCCGCAACAAGGAGCTGGGCTCCCTTTAGGCCCGAAGCTATTGCTGCGAAGTTATCCGTGTCAAGAACTACCGAGTCTTTGGTACCCTTGGGGACATTGAACTGCCCATCAAGATTTACTCGATAAAGACCGTTCCAGCAGGTGCGATTAAGATAGATAAATCGGGCAGCTCTCGTGTAGTCATTGCGAGGCGTCGAATCTCGGATGAGATAGTAATATCCTTTATTGTGGTTCCGGTGGTGCGCTAACAAATGCCGATGGACACGTACCCAGTCATCTTTGATCGCCTGATAGGCATTAATCAGCTCCCCATTTGTGTCGGAAAGGACGGAGCGCTCGGGTTTGAGATGAAAGAAGACCGCCGCACTTCCGAGGAAAGGCTCCATGTAGCGTTTGTACGCAGCGGGAATTAGATTGGCGTGTCTCTGGACGAGCCATCGCTTTCCGCCGGCCCACTTTAGAAACGGTTTTAATTCGGGACTTTGGTTCACAGTAGGACTAGGATTAATTGAGGGCGGTTCTTTGGCCGGTCAACGGCACCTCGAAGGTACGAGAAGTTCGGGTTTTATCCCGTCGTGCGCAAGACTGAACGGACTGTTGATCAGTCAGTGCTCAATATAGTTACCCGTGAGGATGGACACAAAGTGGCTTGCTCCCCCTAGGTTGATCCCGTCGTATCCTTGAGCTCCTACAAAAGACGAGGGTTAGGCCCAACCAATCGAAAGAGAAACATAAAAAGAAAACTGCAAAGCAGTCTCCAAGTGCTTGTTGGTTCTGAAATTGCCAGCCAAAGAGACGCCCGAAGGCGGGGAGCTTATATCCACTATATAGGGACAGGCCTAGCCAGACTACTGTGAGATAGTCGCTTAATGAGATTGCCAGCTTGGAGACCGAGTACTCTTGTGCGCTAAACCACCCCTTCTTCTGACGGGGGGCGCTCTTCTTGAAAAGCGGGCCTGTGATCTCATCCTCCGATTCCTCAACTTGTGTCTCCCAATTCTCCTGCCAGAATTTGCTTCCTCTGTTTGCTAGGGTCCAGCAAAGGGAGCAAACAAGCCCGAAGAGTGAAACCACCGTTGCCAACTTTGGATTTGCCGTCTTGTCTCCCGAGAACGCTGCAAATGCGATGAAAGCGGCTGCAATGAAGCCCCAGAAAAAAAGCGCTCGTTTCCAAAATAGATCAATTTCAAAATTCCGTGTCTGAAGAGACACATCGTAACGCTTTGCTTTCTTCAAGTCTTCGTTTCCGGACAAGGAATTATCTGTAGGTGTCGGAATCATTGATGACCTCACTTCTTCTAGTCAGTCCGTGATGGCGTCATTCGCCGTCAAGATCGACAGCGCGCGGCCGAGGTCGACTAGGTCAGTCTGGTTGGACTTCAGCCCTTTAAGGATCTGCTGAGGTGTCAGCTCTCCAGCCTCCATCGCCCTGCCAGCCCGGTCGAGCGACCCGATGGCCCGGTCGAGGGTCGCCTTGAAGCTGTCCAGAATCTGGAGGAGCGTCATTGAAGGGTCTTGATCTCCCATGGGTTCAATTCGCTTGCTATGGTAACCTTTACATGGCAGCTGAAGTACTCTTCTAGCTCGAAGCAGCTTTGTTTGTGCTTCCGGGTCGATATTCGGGCAGTCCTTCTGGTGCTCTTTCCCCAGCATCTCCCGTTGTCTCACAGCTTCATTCTATTTCACGCTGATCTTCACTTTCTTGACCCCCGTGACCATATCCCGGTCCGACAGGTAGATATCCGCATTACTAAGAAAATCATCCTCTGTCATTTCCCCCGAAGCAAACTGTCGGCAGTTCTTGGAACTGGCTACCAAGGCGACCCCTTCGCACTTTTGGCTCCCAAGATCATTGCTGGAGAAGTCCTTGCTTCCGTAGAAAACGAACATTCCAAAATACTTGACCGCCGAGATCGGAAATGCCCTGGCAAATTTCGGGATTGAGGGAAGAATCGACCCGTTGATGACCGTCGCTGCTCTCTCCCTGCCTGTCGCCCGCAGCGTGTTCAGCGTGAAATCGCACGCCACACCTGAAACCAGAAGCGTAAGACCCCCGTCTTTTAGCACGAAGTGAATAGGTGTGGAGATCCCTGGAGAATATAGGAACTGGCCGAGTTTGTCGCCGATGAGTTTCAGTCCATCCAAGAGGGCGACGAGCTCGCCATGGTATTTCCGGCCGAGCTCAAATTCCGCAGGTGTCGAGAATGCGGCAGGGTCTTTGCCTTCGCCGAGATGCAAAGCCTCCAAGAGCTTGAAATCGTCCACAACTCCCGTTGCCAATTGAGGTTTGTAGTGACTGTTCTCACGGGAATAGGCCAGCTCCCATCTCTCACGTAGGTATGATTGAGCATCGAGAACGTCGAAGAGTGGGAAGAGCTCTGTAGAGCTTTTGCCGGTCTTCTTCTGCGCCTCTGTGCATGTTGGCGTGGCAACCGTAGCCAGGAGTGTGAGACAAACGAGAGGAAGCGTCTTCAAAGCAGAGCGAGCATCCATAACTGAATGTCCTTGTGCTGATTGAAGAAGGCGATGCGCTTAGAACATGAACCGGATCCCACCCAGGAAATCGCCACTATCGGTCGCAGAAACAATGAGGGCCGGTCCGTGGGGAAAAAGGTAGCCGATCCCGCCACGGAGAAAGATCGTGGACTCATGACCTTTCGATTTGTTCCAATAGGTTTGGGAGACGGGGGAATACCAGACCGTGAATGCCTCGCTTCCGACGACGCCAACGCTCAGCTCGGAAACGAATCCGAACGAGAAACAATAGTCCAAGGTCCCTGCCAGATATGTTGCCCGGTTCTGGAAATCAGCTTGCTGGGTCCACCAAGAGAATGGGCCATCAACGGGAGTCCCGGGGGCCTCGTTGCCTCGTCCCCATGTGGCGCCTCCTTCTGCTCCGAGGTAGAGAGTGCCGGTTGAAGTGCTCTTGACACACCACTGAAAATCAATCAGCCAGAGATTGGGTCCGAGGTCGAAGCCAGCCATAAGCGAAGGCTGGTACTGATGGCCGTCGCTCAGATCGCCATAGTCTTGGGCGCAACCCACACAACGGCGGTAGCCCGCCCCTTCGGCCTCTGCTGCCGAGCGGAAGTAGACCAGGGAGTCCCATTGCGTGGAATGAGTGGGCGCGCTCACGCATGATGATCGGTGGTAGGTCTTAGAGAGGTGTGTGCTCACCCAACGGACGCTGTCCGTTTGGGCCAGTGCGCCATAGCTCAGGCAGAGACAAAGTACCAAGGCCCAGAGAGGGATTCTCATAGTACCCTCTGAAGAACGTGGACGCGGACAGAACTCACCGTGGAGATTGTCCGGCGGTAATCTGCTGCATTTCATTTTCTCCGCTTATGGTGCCAGCGTTTCCGCCGCTTTCCTTGTCGACTCGCGCTCTTTCATTCTTTTCACCCATGCATCCCAGGCATCCCTGGTCAGTATCACCGGCTGGATCGACATCGAGATCTCAGCCGTGAGTGGACGATATTCTTTCGGCTTCCGGATCGGAGTGCCGTTCTCCTTGTCAGTCACGGCGGCCGGTGGAGACTTCGGTTGCTTGGGTTTCTTCTTGGTGGGCATGGCTAGTTTTCCGAGAACCGGCCGCCGGCGATGTGACGACGAAGATGTGCCAGGTTCTCCGCGATCGACGCGATGGCCAGGAGGAATGCGCAGATGCCAATACTGGAAAGGAAGAGAGCAGATGCTGCGACGATTCCCAACGGGTTAGCTTCAGCTGGGTGGTGACCAGTGAAGCCGTAATTCGCCAGGAGAAAGATCGATCCACCAATACCGAGCAACACAAGCTGGATCCACGCAAAGAAGCGCAGCACGGATGCAGCGTCACTACCGTAGATGACGGCTCCGGCTTTGGCCCTGGCTTCATTGCTTGTCTGAGTTTCAAGGCTTTGATCGAGGCCCTCAGTCATTTGAGGTTCCTATCTGGTTACTGAAGAGAGCCGTTCAGTACGGCTTCCTGCTGGGTTTCTCCCACTCGAACCAACCCTCCTCGTAGTTGAATGTCAAGAGATCCCATTGCCGCGAGAGGCTCTGTGAAGTGGGATCCCGGTCGATAATGATTGTTGCAGTCTCTGAAGGATTGTATGCCACTATATGGCCAACATTCTCAAAGAAGATAGGTCTGAGACCTTTTCCTTGATCAAGAATAGCTAGGCCACAGACCGAATAGGACCTGTCCTTCGCAGTATCGCTTTCAATCGTATGCGATAAAATGCGGATTGGTATTGACGCACACCAGCAACCAAACCGCAGTTGTGCCCGCTCATTGCTGGTATTGCGTCCTAACTCTCTCCAAGCGTCGCTCAAGCCTTCCCCGAGAATTGCCAGGGCGCTCTCAAAGTCTCCTCCTTTAAAGCGAATAGCCTTTCTCTTCAGATCAATGGAGACTCGCCAATCATGAAAGGAGAACCCCTTTGGATCAAGCACAAGGCCAATCGAGTCCGCATAACGCCGGAAGATCGAAAGTTCTCTTCGTTCCTCGGGGCTGATTATGACGCCCGAAGGCGAGCCGCCTTTCCAGCCACCCTGTAGAGGCTCTAGGTAGGCCCAAAGAGTTCTCGCAGGCTCGGGAAAAGCCGCGCCGATGCGGAACTGCACAGAGAATCTTGGGCCACGACGGCGGGCCTCCTCGGGGTCAAGGGATGGATATACTAACAGGCTATATGGCACAGTTGTTCTGGCTGGAGCCACCTCTTTACCTACCTCAGCAAGTTTTCCGTCGGAGGATTTATCGTTTGACTGACAGCCGCAAACGCGAAAGCACGACGCTAGAATGATCGCTCCTAGCAAGAGTTTCGCTGTGTCCCAGGTGATTTCTTTCAATGTGGATCTCCTGAAATCATTACGCCGCCTGATTCATGCGCAGCTCTTGCTCGATCCTTAGCGTCGCCAGCTCCACGGGGACGCTGTGGCGTTCGACAAGACAATGCGGCGTGTCGCCATACTGGACCTCCGGGATCATGCAGAGCGCGGCGAATAGATCGGCCTGGTGTTCCTCACGCCGGGAGATGACGTTGTCGAAGGTGCCGGCGCAGCCGCGGAGAAGGTGGTAGAGCTCGTGCCAAGCGTATGCATGCCGTTCGAGTCGCTTGACAGATGCATTCATGATGATGACCCCCGTGCCGTTCACTCTGGTGGAGAATCCGGTGACTCCAGGGGAGAGAAGTGCTTTTTCGAAGAGGATGTTGTGGTCGTGGCAGATTGTGTGAAAATCGATCAAGCCACCATACCTCTGGTGGAGCTCGCGATAGAGCCCAACAGCATAGGGGAGTTTCATTGCATGGAGGGGGAGAATCATTGGTACGGCGGACAATTGCTTAAATACATCCCGCCAACCTATATAGACGCATCCCCTCCAAAAATCGGACAAAATTCCTGCAACTATTTTTTCGGTCTCAGGACCGCGTCGATGATCCGGGAGATCGTTTCGGCATCATTTGTGTTGGCGTCAGTGAGCTTCTTGATAAGCTCAACGATTCGGTCCCGTTGCTCGACCGGCATGCCCGTCATGCGGAACGCGACCTGGTCAAGGTACTTCCGCCACTCCTCCTTAGCTGCCTCGTTTTCTGATTCCTTTTTCCGTCCCGTCATCAACCACTCGATACTACATCCGAGCTTGCGGAGCTTGGCCTGCATTTTCGTCCCGGGAACGACTTTGCCGGAGAGGTACTTCCGAGCTCCAGATGTGTCAAGCCCCAACGCTTGCGCGAACTGAACAACCCATCCCCGCCCCTCCCCAAATTTACCTTTCGCCCATTCCTCCAATCTTATGCCGATTTTCTCTTTCTCAGTCATCTTTTTTTTCGTTAACGGGTATAAAGATACCCTCATGCTATTGACACACGGGCATTACTATACCTATATTACCCCTGCACCACAGAACGGTGTAATTGGATGCCATTAGGAACGCGAGTTGTCAATTCACGATTTCGACCATCTGGTGGGTCGTTGTTGAGGCGGTCCATCGGCGGTCGCCGCTGCATTGGAGGACTTCTCTCCGAGTCTCAGGTACTCCTTTCCACAACCCTTGACCATACAATGCCACCCGTTTGGGCGCTCCAAGAGCGGTGTTTCGATGCCATCCTTGTCCATACAGCTGGTGCAGTAAGGGAGATCGTCCTTCTTCCTGCGGTAGACGCCGATCTCGGGGTCGAAACGGTAGCTGCGCTTTCTACGAAGCGTATTCGAGCTCCACAATCTGTAGGCAGCCAGCCATGACGCCAGAAGCAGAAAAAGCATTATCCATAACAATGAGCGGGTTATGTTCGCTGGCATTCGGGCGATTGCTTCGGCCGGAAAGAAATAGTCGAGGACTTGCAGCGACGATTGGAGGCCTACTCCTAACAACAATCCTAGTAGGATCAACAGTAACTGCTTTAGGATCTCTGAAAGTCCCTTTGAGCTGTCTTTAGCCATTGTAGCGAGGTAAGTGCAAGCAGAATTACAGAGTAATAAGCTCCGGCAGTATATAGACGGGAAAGAGCAAATGCAATACCGCAGAAGTGACTCCGCGCGCGCCAGCAATAAGCCACAAACGAATCCCCCGCTACGATACACCTTCCCGCTTCGACGTCAATTCAGTTCAATAGGATAACTGCCCACGCACGTATTTCAGCCACTTGCTCGATTGGTGGGTCGGATCATGCGCCGCCACGTAATCCACCTTTTGCCGTTGACCGAAGCTCGTGTACTTCCCGCGCGGTCAATCAAGTATTTGGATAGCGAGGAATTTCAAAGGATCTACTTCGATACATCAGGTCACTACGACGTGTGGAATCAAGCACGTGGCTTGTAGGTGTGAATGCATTGTGACCAAGGATACCTTGGAAGGGGGCAATGATCCTCAAACGGTTTCAATTAAGCTGTTGGGGCCCTAGTAGCCGACTGCAGATGCCCTCGACATTCAATTGTCGCGTGGGCGTGACTCTGTGTGGTCCAGTGGGGGCGCCTTCTCCACGCAATGGCATCTTGAACCTTTGTCGAACAATACGAATGAAAGATCATTCAAGTATCCGGGCATCAGATCTCAGAACGAACATCTGATACGTTGCTCAAGCGTGCGCCTTACAAATCCAACGTTTTCACATTCTCCCTCATCCACATCCGCACCGCCTCATCCATCGCTTGGGGAATCGATTTGCCCTGCATTTTCGCTAGCCCCACAAATCTCTTCCACAGCACCAGATCAAATTTGTTCACACTCACGAGCCCGATCGCACGAGCAGCGTGCGCGGCGGCCTTGGCGGCCTGTTTGGCAGCGGCCTTTGCCGCCTCTTCTGCCGCCACCTGAGCTTTGTCCGCCGCGAGGGCGGCTTGGTGAGCTGCGTTTATGGCTACTTTTCCAGCCATTTCCATTCCTTTCTCGAGCAGAGAGACAGAGGAGACCCTCTCGGGACTTGACTATTACAAATATGTATAATATATTAATAGTAGTAATAGTGTACGATGAATCCACCTGTAATGTAGTGCAGGTAGTGGAAGGATTCAACCAAATTCGCTAAACGGACAAGCTCAAGGCATCAGTGTCGCGAAAGGGGGATCGGTGGCACACAAGGAAGTCGTCAGGACCGATGTAGGGCAGATGGCCAATGGCGCGCTCAATTGGATTGCCATCCTGGTCGTCGGACAGATTCCGTTTTACCTTCTGCTGTACATCACCATAGAAGCATTCACTTTGTCGACTCTCCTTGGCGTCGCCCTGCTCCTCGTTGAAGCGACCTGCCTAAAGCTCTTGTACGATTTCTTCTTTCTCACCAAGCCCCCCAAGACTGGACTCACTTCAAGTCCCAATGTGGTTCCAAGGCTCCCCGCAAGGCCAGGAAATCCGCCCAGTACGACCATCAAACAATCCGAACCCCCTGAAGAGGGAGCTAACCGGCAGGCGAGACTCTGGGTGAAGAGGGAATTCGGCGACCTCAAGAGCCGCAGGTGGGGTATAGAGTTGGACATCGACCAACACCTCGAAGGACCTCATTAATGAGAGAATACCTCTTTACTTCAGAATCCGTCTCCGAAGGCCATCCTGATAAGGTCGCAGACCAGATTTCTGATGCGATTCTCGATGCCGCGCTCACGGTGGACCCCGAAGCCAGGGTAGCCTGCGAGGCGCTCGTAACGGAGAACCTTGTCGTTGTGGCGGGAGAGTTCCGGCTGGACCATGACATCTCGGCAGAATCGATCGTACGTGAAACGGTCAGGCTGATCGGCTACACCGGGACAGATCTCGGGTTCGGTGCAGAGAGTCTGGAGGTCATCTCGAGGGTGGGCCGGCAGTCGCAGGATATCGCCCGCGGTGTCGAGCGCGGCGGGGGAGAGCTGGGTGCTGGAGATCAAGGCCTGATGTTCGGTTATGCTTGCCGGGAGACTCTAACGCATATGCCGCTACCCATCATGCTGGCTCACCAGCTGGTCCAGAGGCAGAGTATGCTTCGGAAGGCGGGGCAACTCCCCTGGCTCCGGCCTGACGCGAAATCGCAGGTAACGGTGCGCTACCGGGGGCTGAATCCCGTCGCGGTTGAACGGGTTGTCTTCTCCACGCAGCATTCAGCTCTCGTCAAGATCGATGAGCTTCGAGATGCCGTTACATCTGAGATCATCGAACAGGTGATCCCGAAGGAGCTTCGTTCGAGTGAGATCTCCTATCTCGTGAACCCGACCGGAAGATTTGTTATCGGAGGACCTGCTGGAGATACCGGCCTCACTGGACGTAAGATCATTGTGGACACCTATGGCGGAAGCGCACCTCATGGGGGTGGGGCCTTCTCAGGGAAGGACCCGACGAAGGTCGACAGGAGTGCCGCATACGCAGCCCGCTACATCGCCAAGAATATCGTTGCTGCGGGGTTTGCCGAACGCTGCACGATTCAGCTGAGCTACGCCATTGGGACCGTTGACCCAGTCTCCCTCATGGTGGATTTTCACGGGACGGGGTGTGTGAAAGAAGAAAACGTCGAACGCGTGATTCCAGAGGTGTTCCCCATAACGCCCCGGGCTATCATCGAGTCACTTGAGCTTCGTCGACCGATCTATAAGAAAACGGCAGCCTATGGGCACTTCGGCAGAAACCTTCCGGAGTTCACATGGGAGAGAACCGATAAGGTTGGCGACCTCAGACAAGCTCTGGGCCTTCAGTAACGATCATCTTCATCCGGTGGTACAATGACTATCGACATGGGCGAACTCTCACTCGAACGAGTGTTCGGCATGTTTATCGCGGTCGTCTATGTGGGGGATCTGAACCATCCCTACTTGTATTTGCTGCAGGATCCCGACATCCACGGCGACCGTGGAGGCATGTTCGCCATCAGGGATCATGAACTGTTGGCCAGAATTCTCCTCACGTGTCATCCCAAGGAGATGATCGAAGTAGTCGCGAGGTCGTCCTGCGGACTGGACGATGAGGAATGTGAGGTCGTCGCGTGTCGAGGCAATGTCAGCTACAGATTTCCCGGAAACTGGGAGGTTAGGATCATCGGCGAAAGGATTGTGGTTTGGCCGCCACGAGAAAGCTGGGAAGAACTCGTGGCCGTGTGTATCCCGCCGCATTTTTCTCGAGAGACTTGGACTCAGGTCGTAGAAGACTCTGTAGGTAGGGCACAAGTGAAATCTGGGCCTTTCTCAGCCCAGAAACAGTTTGCCTGGGCGAGGTCACTGGAAGTGAGCAGGCTATTCCTCCAAACGGGTGGAGAGTTTTGTTCCCTGGATTAGTTCAACTATTTGTTTGAGAGGTGTCTTGAAGATGATTGCACATGACCAGGAAGCACGAGGCTCACCCGAGGAGGAAAGTGCCTTTAGCGCTCGCCTGGGGAGGAAGCTTGAAACGCCCCTCGCGGCGGAGCTCGAGCGCCATGGCCTGGAGCTCCTGTCACTCATGGTGGAACCCATGGCTGATGATGATGTCCTCCTCTCTTCATGGGGAACAGAGATCGTCATAACACTCCAGGTCAGGGCCGCAGGTTGTGTGGCTTAGGTCGGAAGGGGAAGACTACGTGAGGGCCACGCCGTCAGAGAGTAAATGAGAATTTACCTCGATCGTGTGAGAAATCGAGAACCTGATGTTCGAAGTTGTGAGAGGTGCTCATGGGGCACTTGGACTTCTCAACAAAGTGGACGGGGCTCGGCTGTTTCCCTCGACCACGCTGTCGATAGCTTGGAGGAGAAAGTACTGGGGAAGCGGGGTGTATTGAGTCGGAGGTGGAGCACGGCCAACGAGATTCGGCCAGGTCGATTGTACGGAAGAAGCCAGATCCTTGGTTAGTGCAGATTCCAATGGAGTAAGGGTGATAGAGCATGGCGCCTTGCAGTCGGCGGGGAGTAGGGACATGGACAGTTCACAATAGACAACATGAAATAGGGGGGAGTATGCCGCACAATCTGAATATCCGCGCGAACGGGAAGGCGAGCATGATGTACGTGGGGGAGCCAGCCTGGCACGGCCTGGGGGTCCAATTGCCGAATCTCGCCACCTCCGCAGAGGTAATGGAGCATGCCGGACTCGATTACACGGTCACCAAGCAGCTGCTATATACACTGGCGGACAAGAAGCGTCTGGTCGAAGTTCCTGACAATTTCTGCACGGTCAGGACAGATACCAATGCCGTGCTCGGCGTGGTTGGTGATCGTTACAGCGTCGTCCAAAACAGCGATGCCTTCACCTTCTTCGATGCACTGGTTGGTGACGGCGAAGCAATCTATGAAACCGCTGGCGCATTGGGACGTGGAGAAAGAATCTGGTTACTCGCCAAGCTGCCGTCATTCATCAGGATTGGCAAGAACGACATCATCAACAAATACCTGCTACTCACCAATGCGCATGACGGATCGAGTGTTGTCAAGTGCAAGCTCACTCCAATCCGTGTAGTATGCCAGAACACATTATCTGTGGCATTAGCAGGATCGGAACAGGAAGTCCGGATTCGGCATACACCCAATGCTGCGGATAAGCTGAAGGAAGCCCATAAGTTGCTCGGTCTTACCAATCAGTTGTACCAGCAGCTGGATGTGATTCTCAACCGCATGCAGCTCCGCAAAGTCTCCAACAAAGAACTTCTGGACTATGTGTGTCGGCTCGTGCCCGATAATCCGGATGTGGAGAAAAACCACACTCGCACGGGGAATATCCGCGAGAAGATCCTGGAGCTTTATGAGACAGGCGCTGGCGCCGAGTGGACACGAGGGACGGCCTTTGGTCTTGTGAATGCCGTCTCTGAATTCACAGATCACCTGCAGCACACGGGCAATCCAGAGAAGCGGCTGAAATCCGTCTGGTTCGGAAGCGGGTTAGGTTTGAAAGAGAAGGCATTTAGCCAGGCGTTGGAACTCCTGAAGAACTGAATCACTCAATGGGGGTGAAGTTATTCACCGGACCTGGACACCGGTTCATATCACAAAAAAAGGGGGGGGCACATGACCAAGAACAAAAGTCATTCTACGATTGCCGCAGGGGAGGCGGGAGTGTCGAGGTTAAATGGGAAGAACTGCCGAAGCAAGGGGGGCTGACCATGTCTGCGCACTTTATGGAGGAACTGCTACGTGAGGCGGAAGAGCGGGAAGCGAAAGAGCGAGTTGATGTTGACCGGCTCCGGGCTGACCAGATGCTTGCCGCCATTGCAGAGCTCGAGCGGCAGATGAACGACGTGCTTGAACTCGTGAATGCCGAGGTGGCATTGCTGGAAGAGTATCGGACGAAAGAGCTCTCAAGGCTTGACAAGAAGCTCTCCTGGCTCGCGTTTAACCTGGAGGGCTTTATGCGCTCAACCACCGAGAAGACTCTCAGGCTTCCTCACGGCGTTCTAAAACTCCGTAAAACGCGGGACCGGATTGTCGTTGCGTCCATGGAGAAATTCCTGAAACATCCAGGATACCAGACGATGATGAGGAGAATTCCTGAGAGGTTTGAACCGGACATGGAGGCGATCTGGACGTACCACTCTCGAACTGGGGGAAGCGTACCGGATGGATGTCTGTTCATTCCTGCTGAAGTCAAATTCTCATACACCACAACGGAGGCAACAAATGGAACCGACACAGACGAAACAGAACGGCAGGCCCAAGCTGGAACTTCAGCTTAATCAGACGGCCACGCTCACGCTGATGCGCGATAAGCCCTACACGGGCGAGTCGAGCTTTGGGCCGTATTTTCTCTATCACGTCAAGGATGCGGGAGGGGTCGAATACAGCTTCTTCGCTCCCTCTGAAATTCATGGTCAGGTCGTGGAGGCGGGTTTGAAGGCAGGCGATGCGTTCACGCTCTCGAAGAAGGCCGTGCAGAATGGAAAGAAAGTAGGGGCGAGGCTGGAGTTCGAGGCAGTGACAAAACCGGTTTCAGCTCAGCCGAATCAACCGGTGAAGCAGGATGCACTTCCCTTCGAAATCCACGATGATGGGTTCAAGCAGCTGATGCAGCGTTGCGTTCAGGATGCCGTGGAGATCGTGAAGGCGGTGAACACGATCACCTGGCAGAATGAGGACGTGCGTTCGATCGCGCTCACAATGTTCATCCAGCGGGCGAGAGTGAGTTGAACGAAGGAACGCCCTGGGGGAATCCCCCTGGTCTCAGGTTGAGCTCAAGGGGGTTCTCCCCTCACTCGTGAGAAGCAAGTTCGAAGGCCCGGCTCTTTTAACCCGAGACCGTGCCAACAAACAGGTCAAGTGAACTGAATTCTCCTCATGCTGGACCGGGGTTTTCCCCCTGATGGGGCCAGACTCGATAAGAGAATCCTGAAAATGAAGTCACCACGCACG
>Ga0182021_10003418_pt1 | contig 18661 bp, 18 predicted proteins | sample 612E3MmetaG_FD_120493 | JGI IMG/M metagenome (GOLD analysis project Ga0182021, IMG submission 120493) | Permafrost microbial communities from Stordalen Mire, Sweden - 612E3M metaG (Illumina Assembly) | ecosystem: Environmental > Terrestrial > Soil > Wetlands > Permafrost | place: Sweden... | reverse complement strand
TTTGGTCGGCGCGAGAGGATTCGAACCTCCGACCCCTACCACCCCAAGGTAGTGCGCTACCAGGCTGCGCCACGCGCCGTGAACTTTTGACTGTAGAACGGGTGGAGGTTCAGGTCAAGGTTTGGGTGCAGCGCACAGCCGTTCGTACAAGGCTCGCACGGACTTCAGGATGGGTTGCAGATCCGTGCTGGTGCGAAGGAGCCTGGGGAAGGGGGACTTGATTTTCTGGGCGGGTGGGGCTGGCAACTCATCGGCTTCGAGGCCCAGATCGAGACGCTGGACCAGGTGACCATGGGCCAGCAGCTCGGCGCAGTCGGCCACGGTGAGGCCTTCGGCCAGCCAGCCCTTGATGCGCTTCAGGCGCGGCAGTTCGTCCACATGGTAGTAACGCAGGTTGCCCTTGCTGCGCCGGGGCTTGATGTCGGGGATGACGTCTTCCCAGTAGCGCAGGTCCTTGGGGCCGACGCCCACGATGGCGGCGGCTTCTCCAATCTTGAACCATTTCTTGTCGCTCATGGCGTGTCCCTGGGCTCGATGCCCAGGGTCTTGAGGCGCTTGTAGAGGTTGGAGCGATCCATACCCACGCGCTCGGCCACGCGGGTCATGTTGCCGTTCTGGAGGCGCAGCTCGCGCTGGAGGTACTGGGCTTCGAACCAGTCCTTGGCATCCTTGAGGCTGGCGAATTCGGGGAAGGAGAAGGGGTCCTGCTCAGCCAGGTGGCGGGCGGCCAGGGGGCCCAGGTCGCGCGGACCGATCTCGCTGCCGCGACCCAGGATGACGGCACGCTCCATGAGGTTCTTCAACTCGCGCACGTTGCCGGGCCAGTCGTGGCGGAGCAGCGTGTCCTTGGCCTCGGGTCCGAGGTGCCTGGGCGGGCGGCCGTACTGGTGGGCGATGCGGGTGATGAAAGCCTCGGCCAGGGGCAGGATGTCCTCAGGACGCTCCCGCAGGGGCGGGACGCGGAGGGGCACCACCGCGAGGCGGAAGTAGAGGTCCTCGCGGAAGCGCCCGCGGGTGATCTCGCCGGCCAGGTCCTTGTTGGTGGCCGCGATGACGCGCACGTCCACGCCCACGGTGCCGCCCCCACCCACGGGCTCCACACGGCCCTCCTGGAGGGCGCGCAGCACCTTGGCCTGGGTCTTGAGGGACATGTCGCCCACCTCATCAAGGAAGAGGGTGCCGCCGTCCGCCTCGCGGAACTTGCCCTTCTGGTCCCGCACGGCACCGGTGAAGGCGCCCTTCTGATGACCGAACAGCTCGCTTTCGATGAGCTCCTCGGGGATGGCCGCGCAGTTAACTTCGACGAAGGGGGCGTCCTTGCGTGAACTCTGCACATGGATGAGGCGGGCCACCTCCTCCTTGCCGCTGCCATTCTCGCCCGTGAGCAATACCCGCCCTTCGGTGGGCGCCACCAAGGCCACATCGGCCATGAGCCGCTTCATGGCAGGGCTGTCCGCCAAGAAGAAGCGCCCCCCCTCCACCTCGGCGAGGAGGCGCTGGTTTTCCTGTTCCAACTTCGACTGGCGCAGGGCATTGCCCACCACTAGGAGGAGCCGGTCGAGGTCGATGGGCTTCTCGAGAAAGTCAAAGGCCCCGAGCTTGGTGGCCTGCATGGCGGTGTCAATGCTGGCATGGCCGGAGATCATCACCACGGGCAGCTCGGGTCGGATCTGCTTGGCCTGCTTCAGAGTCTCGAGGCCGTCCTGCCCCGGGAGCCAGACATCCAGCAGCATGAGCTGGAGCCCTTCCCCGTCCGGGTTGTGAAGCAGGTCGATGGCCTGCTCCCCCCGCTCAGCCTTCACCACGTGATAGCCCTCGTCCTTCAGGGCTTCGCCCAGGGACCGCCGGATGCCCGGCTCGTCATCCACCAGGAGGATCGTCGTGGGGTCGCGCATGGCTCCATGCTGGACGCGGGTCAAGCCTTTGTCCAGCAGGTGGTTGCCTGGATTTCTGCGAGCGCCTTCTCGGCCCCAGGAAGAGGCTTTGAGGGCCTGTTATCTTTGGACTCTCGTTGAGAGGGCCGGATGACTGATTCAAGACCACTGCCATCCCCGGAGGAGGATGCCTCCGCGGCGCCGATCATCGGCCACCCATTGAAGCGCCAGGTGCTTGTTTGCACCGCGAAAAGCTGCACGGCCAACGGCTCCGAGGCCGTTCTGGAGGCCTTCAAAGCCCAGTTGATCGAGGAGAACCTGCTCTTCTACAAAGGGAATCGGACCGGCGAGGTCCAATGCAGCCACTGCGGGTCCGTGGGCTTCTGTGCCATCGGCCCGGCTGTGCTGGTGTATCCCGACGGCATCTGGTACGCCCATGTGACGCCGGCGGACGTGCCCGAGATCATCGAGAGCCATCTCAAAGGCGGTGTGCCCGTGGAGCGCCTGGTGAGGAAGCGGCTGGGCTAGTGATTAGGGGCGGTCCGCCCGGAGGGACTGGATGCTGCTCCGGTGGTCCGCGCCTCCCTCCAGCCCCGCCACCGGGCCGCCATGAGAACATGGATCCATGCTTGTGGACGCGCATTGCCATCTCACGGGATCCCATCTGGCGGCGGACCAGGTGGAAGCCACGCTCCTGCGGGCGAGAAACCAGGGAGTGACGGGTTTCATCGCGGTGGGCACGGACCTGGATGATTCCCGGGCCGTACTGGACCTGGCCACCCAGACCCCTGGCGTTCAGGCCAGCCTGGGTGTGCACCCCCACGAGGCGAAGAGCTGGTCGCCGGAGACGGAAGCCGCCCTCCGGGTGCTGGTGGCCGCCCCTTCGGTGCGCTTCATCGGAGAGACGGGACTCGACTGGCACTACGACCTGAGTCCGAGGGAGGACCAGGAGGCCGCGTTCCGGGCCCAGATTCGCCTGGCGAAGGCCATCCGGAAACCCCTGATGATCCACACCCGGTCGGCGCCGGAAGCCACCCTCCGCATCCTGGAGGAAGAGGGGGCCGAGGCGGTGCGCGGCATCATCCACTGCTTCAGCGAAGATCGCGCTTTCGCCGGGCGCGCGCTGGAACTCGGGTTCTACCTGAGCTTCTCCGGCATCGCTACCTTCAAGAAGGCCGAGGCTGTGCGTGATGTGGCGGCCTGGGCCCCCGGGGACCGCATCCTGGTGGAGACCGATGCGCCGTTCCTTGCCCCGGTGCCTTACCGTGGCAAGCCCAATGAGCCCGGCTTCGTGAGGTTCACGGCCGAGGCTGTGGCGGAACTCCGGGGGATCCCCATGGCGAAACTGGCCGAACTGACCACCCGCAACCTGGAGGCCCTGTGCGGCTGGGCGCCCTCCTCCTGACCGGAGCGGCCCTGGCCGCGTCATGCCTCGCAGCCCAAGGGCATCAGACCCTGCCCTGGGAGCGGATCTCCCCCCTGGATTGGCAGGTCGGCTCAGGCTCGGCTCGAGTCGAAACGCCTTCGGAGCCATTACCTTCAACCGGCCCTTTGCAAGCCAAGCTCACGGGGGACGGTACCCTCAGCATCCGCGATGCCCGTGGGATCATCCGACTGAAGACTGGCCTTCCGGGGCGTCCCTTGAAGGTTTGGCGGGATGGGGGCTTCCCGCTCGCTCCGCCGACCGGCACCTGGTTGTTTCCGGTGGATTCGCCCCTGTGCCAAGGGCTGGGCGGGCTCCTCTGGGTCGCCGAGGACTTCCGGCCCTTCCTGCGCGGCCTACTCTGGATCCTCGAAGATGGTGAGGCCATTCTCACCGTGGTCCATCCAGCCACGGCCACGGCCGTGCATCTGCCTCTGCCGCCGGGGCGAGATCTCAGTCTGCGCTTTCTTTCGGACCGGCTGGAGGTGGTGGCGGGAGAAGTGGACCGAGGGGCCCCGCGGCAATGGTCCATCCCCTGGATCGGTCTGCTGCCGCGCCTGGCGGACCTGGGACCCCATGCCGATCGCGCCAAGCCTGGAACCGCCCTCGTCCCCTTTCCCAAGGACTGAAGACCCAAGACCGCAGACACCCTCTTGGCACGACCCTGGCTGATCTCCCCCCCGGAACCGATCCCTAGGGACACGGCGTCCATTCCCACGGAGAGCCCATGAACGCGATCTTCACCCATTCTCGACTCGCCGCACTGCTGCTGCCTGCAGCCATCCTGGCGGCGGCTCCCCAGCCACCGGCCCCGTTTGAGGATGATACCTACCAGGGCGAAGCCCCTGATCGCTATGCCATGGTGCGGGTCCTGGAAGGCGAAGTGCACATCCGCAAGGGCGACGTGGACGAGCTGCTGAGTCGAGGCACACCCATTGCCGAGGGCGATGTCGTGGAAAGCCGCGGTCGTGGCGTTCTGCAACTGGGTGACGGCACCCGCGTGGCTTTCGGCGGTGCCACCCGCTTCACCGTGGCAGCCCTCTTCACGGACCTGAAAGGCGAGAAGCAGGTGCTCCTCCGATTGGATTATGGTCGCCTTCGCGTGCAGCTGGGTGGACAGTCTGATGCCCGGTTCCGGGTGGATACCCCGTCAGGCTCCGCTACCTGCTTCGACAAGGGAGCCTTCGGCATCGAGGCGGACAGGGACAGGATCGTGCGGCTGAAGGTCCTCAGCGGGCGCGTGACCTTCGCCAACGATCGGAATGACGCGCGGATCAATGCGGGCGAGCGGCTGACGGTGTACAGCCCCCAGGACGGCCTCGACCGGGTGCGTAGCTTCAATACCTACGATGGCGACGACTTCGACCGCTGGAGTGATCGCGCCGTGGTGGTTCCGCGCGGCGAGAGCTGGGAGCGCGTTCCGCCCGAGCTTCGTTACTACGCGGATGAACTCGACAACCACGGCCGCTGGGTCCAGTCCGATGAGTTCGGATGGGTCTGGCAGCCCAATGGCGTGGCCGAGGATTGGCGCCCCTACAGCGAAGGGCGCTGGGCCCCTTATCCGGGCGGCATGACCTGGGTATCGGACGAACCCTGGGCCTACGTCGCCTACCATCATGGGCGCTGGAATTGGGGCGCGGGGCTGGGCTGGTGCTGGATTCCCGGTGTCAACTACAGCCCGGCCTGGGTGGCCTGGAACAACACGCCCGGCTACTGCGGATGGGCTCCCCTCGGTTACTACAACACCCCCTGCACCTACGGCTACGGCGCCTGGAAGGGCGGCTATGCCTGGAACGTGGTATCCATCAACTTCATCAATGCGCCGAACATCCACACTCGGATCTACACGGATGTCCGCGTCATCGCAGTCTTCAATGGTCCTGCCGGTGGCCGCGACTACCATGCACCCTGGCAACGGTCGCCGCTGATGGTTTCGAACACTGAGTTCCGCAATCCCGGCCAGATTCCGACCGCCTTCCGGCGGGACGTGAACCGGGAGCGGATGGTCGCCTACGAGCGCCACGCCCAGGTAACCACGGGGCGGGTGGTCATCCATCGAGATGTGCCTCCACCGGCGGGACCCCGCCCCACGGGCGGAGCCGCCGCCCGGGTTCCCTTCGAGGACCGCCACCGGGTCACCACTGAACACCCCATGGCGCCCCAGCATCCGCAGGATCCGCGCTCCCGCATCGAGGAACGCCGTCCGGATCCCACGCCAAGGGAACGCCCCCTGGAACCGCGCCCCCACATCGAGGAGCGCCGCCCCGAACCCATTCCCTCTCGACCGGTGGAACCCACTCCTCGGGAGCGCCCAGTGGAACCTCGTCCCAGGGTCGATGAGCGCCGCCCCGATCCCGCGCCCGCTCGACCGGTGGAACCTCGTCCCAAAGTCGATGAGCGCCGTCCTGAGCCTGCGCCCTCTCGATCGGTGGAACCCACTCCTCGGGAGCGCCCAGTGGAACCTCGTCCAAGGGTCGATGAGCGCCGCCCCGATCCCGCGCCCGCTCGGCCGGCGGAACCTCGTCCCAAGGTCGAGGAGCGCCGTCCGGATCCTCCGAAGGTGGCGGTGAAGGAAAATCGGCCCGCTCCGCGCCCGGAGCCTGCTCGAGAAAAACCGCACGAGGAAAAGAAGCACGAAGATAAATAAACTTGGAGCGGACCTGAGCTCAGTCCGTTCAACCGATGAAATCATGCGAAAAGGCCCCGTTTCGGGGCCCTTTCGTTAACGCCGCCGCGCAGTGGCGGCGCAGCCCTCAGGCAACTTCAATGGGGTAAATGCCTCTCTGGATCAACTCCGATGCGATCCGTCCCCGCAGGCGGGCACTGCTGGTGGGGTGGAACTCCGTGAAGGCCTTCACGCCAGCCAGGGCATGGCGGAGTGCCTCGCCTTCGACCACGTCGGCGCAGAGCATGCGCGCATCGCCGTGGACCTTGTGCCAGCTTTCGTTCACATAGAGTTCCGTCATGTCCCGGGCGATCTGGGCCCAGCGGTGGCTGGACTCGACCATGCGCTCGGCCCGCACGATGGCGCTCTCCATGGCGTAGATCTCCATGAGCATGTTGCTCATGCGGGCCATGACTTCCTGGTTGTCGATGAGCTTCTGGCCCAGCACCTGCACAGCGAGCCCCGCTGCCAGCATGCACTGGCGCTTGCTCAGTTCCACCCCGTGCTTGAGGCGAGCCAACGGGCCCGTGAAGGTCTCGGCCTTGATGGGATTCGAGATCTCCTTGGCCACCTGCTGGCCGAACTGCATGAGGGGCAGCTCGCCCTTCATGGCGCGCTTGAGCAGCGTGCCGGCGATGAGGAGGCGGTTGATCTCGTTGGTGCCTTCGAAAATCCGGTTGATGCGGCAGTCGCGCAGGGCCTTCTCGGGCGGGTACTCGGCGCTGAAGCCATAGCCGCCGAAGGCCTGCACCGCTTCGTCCGCCACGAAGAAGAGGGCCTCGCTGGCCCAGACCTTGGAGATGCTGCACTCGATGGTGTACTCGTCGATGGCGGCCATCTTGTCAGCCCCGGCTGTGGGGCTGTCCCAGCTGGTGGTGTGCAGGGCCTCGTCGATGTAACCGACCGTGCGGAAGTTGAGAGCCTCGCAGACGAAGATCTTGGTGGCCATGTCCGCCAGCTTCTGCTGGATGAGGCCGAAGCTGTTGATGGGTTTGCCGAACTGCTGGCGCTCGGAGGTGTAGCGGATGACGTACTCCAGGATCCGCTTCATGCCGCCCTGACTGCCCACGCCCAGCTTGAAGCGGCCGATATTGAGGATGCCGAAGGCGATCTTATGCCCCTTGCCGATCTCGCCCAGGAGGCGGTCCTTGGGGATGCGGCAGTTCTCCAGGATCACGGTGCGGGTGGAGCTGCCCTTGATGCCGAGCTTCTTCTCCTCGGCGCCTGTGCTGATGCCGGGGTCGGTCTTCTCGACGATGAAAGCGCTGAAGTGCTGGCCATCCACCTTGGCGAAGATCACGAAGACATCGGCGAAACCCGCGTTGGTGATCCACATCTTGGTGCCGTTCAGCACCCAGTGATCACCGTCGAGCACGGCCGTGGCCTTGGCGCCCAGGGCATCGGACCCGCTGCCCGCCTCCGTGAGGGCATAGGCCGCCAGCCATTCCCCGGTGGCCAGCTTGGGCAGGTAGGCCTTCTTCTGGGCCTGGGTGCCGAAGTAGACGATGGGCAGGGTGCCGATGCCGGTGTTGGCGCTGTAGGTCACGGCGAAGCTGCCCTGCTTGCTCATCTCCTCCAGCACGAGCATGGCCGTGCGCTTGTCCACATCCATGCCCTCGTAGGCCTCGGGGACCTCCAGACCCAGCAGGCCCAGCTCGCCGGCCTTCTTCATGAGCTCGACGGTGAGGGGGAGGTTGAGTTTGTCGATCTCCTCATCCTTGGGCAGCACTTCACCCTGGATGAAATCCTTGGCGGCCCGGGCGAATTCCTTGGCGTCATCGCCGAATTCTTCGGGCGTGAACTGGGGCATGGCCCCGATGGGGGTCAGCAGGAAACTGCCCCCCTTGACCTGCTCGACGGCGGCGGTGCTCATCTATGTCCTCCAGATTAGGTAGGGTTCAAGATGGGGGTCGCCACGGCTCTTGGCTAGCCTCTACCTTTGGTCAACGTTCTCCGGGGGGTTCGCCCTAGAAAGCATTCGGGTCTGTTTCAATGGAACATCCCGCGGAGGTCGGATGCCGGAAGGCAGGCAAGTGCAGCAGATGTTTTCGGCCATCGCCGGGAAGTACGATGTCCTGAACCACGTGCTTTCCGGCGGCGTGGACTTCTGGTGGTGGTGGCGCATGGCCCGGGCGAGTGGTGCCGGCCCTGGCAAGCGGTTTCTGGACGTGGCGGCGGGCACGGGGGACTCCAGCCTGGCCCTGGCTCGCCGGGGCGCCGACGTGATCAGCACGGATTTCACGCACGCCATGCTGCGCCTGGGACCCGCGAAGTTCCGCCGGAAAGGATTCTCGGACCGGATCTGGGCCTCCAGCGATGCCGATGCCCAGCGCCTGCCCTTCCGCGATGCCAGCTTCGACGGCCTCACCATCTGCTATGGCATCCGCAATGTGGAGGACCGCTCCCTCGCCTACAGTGAGTTCCTCCGGGTGCTGAAACCCGGCGGACGGCTCACCATCCTGGAGTTCAGCACACCGGTGTTCCCTGGACTCAAGGCGTTATACACCTGGTACAGCCTGCGGGTGCTGCCCCGGATCGGAGCCTGGATCAGTGGCGATGGCTCGGCTTACACCTACCTGCCGGAAAGCATCCGGACCTTCCCGGATCAGCGAACCCTGGCGGCGGAGCTGGAATCCGCAGGGTTCCGCGAGGTCCGGTGGACGAATCTTACGGGTGGCATCGTGGCCCTGCATGTCGGGGTTAAATAGTCAGATTCTGCGGTGGCTAGTCAGGCCGTGCGGTGGCGTTCCTCGACCATCCGATCGAGGACCTGGACCACCTCTTCGCTGGCCCGTTCGGCGGCCTCGAAGTGACTGTAGATCTGGGCTTGAGTTTCCGCATTCCGTTCCCAGCTGTGACTCAGGAGGTTGACGGCCTCCTGGATATTCCGGTGCACACCCGCGTGGGGCGCTTCCAGCTGGTGGTAGGAGGGTACATGGGAGTAATTCTCGGCTCCCTGGCCCTCGTAGTACCAGTTGCCCAGGCGGCATCCCCGGTGATCCGTCTGGATGGCCTGCGCCTCCGGCGAACCGGAACCCTGGTGCAGGACCCGGTAGCCGTTCTGCTTGAAGAGGAAGTGGTCCACCTTCACCAGGGACGCGAAGCTAAGGTCCTGGGCCTTGTGGACCTGGCCGAGGGAGGCCTTGGCGGAGTCGGCGAATTTCAGGATCTGAGAACGGAACTCGGTGACGGCATTCCTGCTCCCTTCCGCCAGATCCTTCACCTGCTCGGAATCCTCGAGCATCCGGCTGGTGGCCTGGCCGAAGGATTCGATGGTGGTGGCGATGCTGGCGGCCGCGTCCTTGGTGTTCTCCGACAGCGTGCGCACCTCCTCGGCCACCACGGCGAAACCCTTGCCTACGTCCCCGGCATGGGCGGCTTCGATGGCCGCATTCAAGGCCAGAAGGTTGGTGCGGTCGGCCACGTCCGTGATCACCTGGACGATCTGGTTGATCTCTTCACCCTTTTCGTGCAGGAGGCTGATCTGCGCGTTGGTTTTTGCTACCATCGCGGCGACTTGATTGAGGTCGGCGACAAGGTTCTCGATGGTGGAACGGCTGCCGTCCGCATCTTTGGCTGTCTCAGACGAGATCTGCCCCACGATGGTCAGCTCCTGGGTCATGTTCATCAGGTATTGCTGGATGGACCTCAGGTTCTTGATGAGGTTCCCGGAGTTGAGGTCCGTGATCCGGGAGATCAGCTTCTCCTTCAGGGCCATCTGCTGGACCTGGCCGAGGCTCTCCACCGACACGTTCACGCGGATCATGGCGTCCTTGAAGGCGCCATGCAGTCCCTGGTCCATGGCGAGCCGGAAGGTCTGGCCGCGCGTGGCGTGATCGAAGGCCGAGAAGACCTCGCGGAAGTAGGCCTCCTGCTGGTCGAGGAGATCGTTGAGCGCCCAGGCCAGTTCCTCTGTCGCGCCCCCCCTCCGGATGCCGGTGATCCTCTGGTCGAGGTCGCCTCTGGCCGCGGACAGAAGGCTATCCGTGAGCCTGGAGATGGCCTTCAGGATTCGGTGGACCGTGTAGAGGGTCAATCCCAGAAGGAGGAAGAGGATGGTCAGGATCGCCCATTGGCTGGTGGGCAGGCCATGGCCCACCTGCATCGCGCCAAACAGCAGGAACAGCGCTAGGCAGGCACCTACCAGGTATCTGACCCTAGAGCCCAAAGACAAATTCTTCATAGCTCATGTCCTTCTGTTCGAGAACCTGGTTGAGGATGGCCAAGGAGGCCTGCATGCCGGCCTGGCCATCGCCAGCCTTGCGTTCGGCCTCAAGCAAGGTTCGGTACAGCCCGCTCACGACCTGGATGGCCTCGGGTCGCGGCTTCCTTCGCACGGAGAAGTAGCCAACGAGATCCCCGGCCCGGTCGAGGGATGGGGTGATGTTGGCCCAGACCCAGTAGAAGCTTCCGTCCTTGGCCAGGTTCTTCACATAGGCGCAGATCTCGCGTCGGGCCTGGATGGTGTCCCAGAGGAGCTTGAAGACGACCCTGGGCATGTCCGGATGCCGCAGGATGTTGTGGGGCGCGCCCAGCAGCTCGGATTCGGAATAGCCCGACATCTGGATGAAAATGCGGTTGCCATAGGTGATGATGCCCTTCAAGTCGGTCTTGGAAACGATGAAGTCATCGTCTCCCATGACCTTCTCCTGCTGGGTGGGCTGGGGCCGGGTGCTCATGGGCGGAATCTCCACCCAACTGGTATCGGGTCGGAGCATCCCGAAGCCTGAGTTTCGGTGCCGGTGGACCCGCTATCCCACCTAGAGTGGGTATCGGCCCTGGTCCACCAGCACTTGCGCGATGCCCTGGCGCAGGGTGGATAGGGCCATGGGGGAGGGGGCCTGCATGGCGAGGAGGTCGGACACCAGGGTGTCCAGGACCGTGTCAGTGGCCAGTTCCGCCGCCAGCATGCGGGCTTCGGCCTGGACGCGGTTCCAGGCTTCCTGGGCATAGACTGCCGCCAAGTCCCGGGCCAGGCTGGCCCAGCGGTGCCCGGCGGCGGTCATCTTCCGGGCGCGGACCACGGCGGATTCCATGGCGTAGATCTCGATCAGCAGATTGCTGATGCGCGCGGCGGCCTCCTGGTTGTCGAGGATCTTCGGCCCATGGTCAGCCTGGGCCAGGGCGATCACCTTGAGGGTCCGGGCCTTGGCCAGGGCCACGGTCCGGAGCAGGCTGTCCTTGGGCAGGTCCAGCCTCGCCGAGGCGGTGGTCGCCAGCGGGAGGCCATCGGTTCCGCCGCAGCGCTTCAGGAAGGTCCCCGCGATGAGCAGGCGGTTGATCTCGTTGGTGCCTTCGAAGATGCGGTTGATACGGCAGTCGCGGTAGATCTTCTCGGCGGGGTACTCGGCGCTGAACCCTGCGCCGCCGAAAGTCTGCACGGCGTCATCGGCAGTGGCGAAGAGGGCCTCACTGCCCCATACCTTGGCCATGGAAGCCTCTACGGCGTACTCCTCAATGGCCTTCATCTTGTCGGCACCGCCAGTCTCACTGTCCCAGCTGGTATGGACCAGGGCCTCGTCCAGGTGGCCGATCGTACGGAAGTTCATGCTCTCGCCCACGAAAATGCGGACGGCTATGTTTGCCAGCTTCTGCTGGATGAGTCCGAAGGCGGTAAGCGGCTTGCCGAATTGGGTCCGCTCGCCGGCGTATTTCAACGTGTACTCCAGCACGCGCTTGCTGGCCCCGACGGAGCTGGCTCCCAGCTTGAAGCGGCCGATGTTCAGGATGCCGAATGCGATGCGGGCGCCCTTGCCCTTGCCGCCCAGCAGCCGATCTTCGGGAATGCGGCAGTTGTCGAGGAGCACGGTCCGGGTGGAACTGCCCTTGATGCCCATCTTCTTCTCTTCGGCGCCGGTGCTGAGGCCCTGGTCCGTGCGCTCCACGATGAAGGCGCTGAAGTGGGTGCCGTTGATCTTGGCGAAGACCACGAAGACATCCGCGAAACCGGCATTGGTGATCCAGGCCTTGGCGCCGTTCAGCACCCAGTGGCCATCTTGCAGCACCGCGGTGGTCTTGGCGCCCAGGGCGTCCGACCCGCTGCCGGCTTCGGTCAGGGCGTAGGCCGCCACCCATTCGCCAGTGCCGAGCTTGGGCAGGTACTTCGACTTCTGCTCGTGGCTCCCGAAATACACGATGGGCAGGGTGCCGATGCTGGTGTGGGCTCCGTAGCTGGTGGAGAAGCTGGCCTGCTTCGCCATCTCCTCCAGGACCAGCAGGGCCGTCTTCTTATCGAGGTCTAGGCCGCCGTAGGCTTCCGGAATCTCAATGCCCAGGATGCCCAGTTCACCCGCCTTGGCGAGCAGGCTCCGGTTCAGTTCAAGGTCGAGGTGGTCGATTTCCTCGTCCCGGGGCATGACCTCGCCATTCACGAAGTCGCGGGCCGCCTCGGCGATGGCCAGCGCCTCCTCGCCGCACTCCTCGGGGGTGAACTGCGGCAGCGAACCGGCGGGATGAAACATGAAACTGCCGCCACGTACCAGATGGGGATCGTTTAGGGCCACAGGAGCCTCCCTCCCCAGCATCATCTACCGGGAGTCAGGAGACCCCAATCACAAGTGAGGATCTGTCGGTCAAATGAGCCGTTTCTGCCCTTTGGGATGGTCCAGCACCACTTGCTTGACCCGTTCAATCCAGGTGGGCCGGGCCCCAGGCTCCAGTCTTTGGTGGGGCAGGGCCCGTTCCTGGAGCAACTGGTCCACCAGGTGATCCACGGCCTCGGCGAAAAAGGTATCGGTATCCCGCACTCCGTCGGCGGTGAGCTGACCTGAGTAGGGCACCTTGAAGAGCAGGTCGTAGCTCTTCATCCAGTGGTACATGAATCGCTCGATGGGCAGCTGGCGGCCGAAGGCCAGCATCATGTAGGCGTAGTTGTCCAGAACACTGCGGTCACAGACCAGCACGTCATGCTGGCTGCCGGAGCGGATCTCCTCAGCCATCTGCGTGAAGAAGATCCAGGTCTGGGCCTCCAGGGAGGTCTTCTGGTTGATGGGCAACGGCGAGAGCCGTGCCACTTCCTTCACGATGTCGACATGGATGCCCTCCCGCTTGAGGGCCGCGGCCAGCTCGTAGCAAAGGGTGGTCTTGCCGACGCCGTGGGTGCCGATGAACGCGATCTTCACTCGGCACCTCCTGTGCCTCGCCCTGCGGGTTTCGCCTTCGGCAAAATGGCCCTCCGCTCCTGCTGCGGGCTCACACGGCACATCCTGTGCCCCACCCCTGCGGGGCCGCGCCTTGCGCGGTGGCTCTTCGCCCCTGCTTCGGGCTCACAGTAGGAGGCTCTTCCCATCCATGACTCCGGGTTGTTCCAGCCCGAAGAGCTTCAACAGCGTGGGCGCCACGTCGCTGAGGGCCCCTCCGCTGTGAAGCTGGCGGGCCTCGAAACCCGCGGCCACCAGGACGGCAGGGACGGGGTTGAGGGTGTGGGAAGTATGGGGATTGCCGTCCTCATCCCGCATGCACTCGCAGTTGCCATGATCGGCGGTGATGAAGAGGGCCCCGCCCATGGCCAGGGTGGCGTCCGCGATGCGGCCCACGGCGGCGTCCACGACCTGGCAGGCGATGGTGGCCGCAGCCAGGTCGCCCGTATGGCCGATCATGTCGGGGTTGGCCAGGTTGCAGACGAGGAAGCGGTACTCTCCTGAATGGATGGCGGCCTCCAGCCCTTGGCTTACATCGGGGAGGCTCATCTCCGGCTGCAGATCGTAGGTGGCCACCTTGGGCGAGGGCACCAGGCGGCGTTCCTCCCCTTCGAAGGGGGCCTCCCGCCCGCCGTTGAAGAAGTAGGTGACGTGAGCGTATTTCTCCGTTTCGGCGGTGCGGAACTGTTTCCATCCCTGGGCGCTGATGAGCTCGCCGAGAATGAGGTCGAGGCTCTGGGGCGGGTAGGCCACGGAGACAAAGGGATCCAGTTCCACGTCGTAGGCCGTGAAGGTGACCAGCTTGATGGCCGGTCGATGCTTCTGCGGGAAGCTTGCGAAGGCAGGATTCACCAGGGCATGGCACATCTGCCGGGCCCGGTCGGCACGGAAGTTGAAGAACAGCACCCCGTCGCCGTCGGCGAAGGGGTGGAAGGCATCGAGCTTGGTGGGAGCCACGAACTCATCGGTTTCGCCCCGGCCGTAGGCGGCGGCGATGGCCGCCAGGGCGTCGGGCGCCTGGTGGGGGGCATCACCATCCACGTAGAGCTTCCAGGCTTGCTCGGTACGATCCCAGCGCTTATCCCGGTCCATGGCGGTGTAGCGCCCGCAGACGGAGCCGATGGTCACCAGGGGACAGGTCCGCAGCTGGAAGGTGAGCCACTGGAGGAAGCCGTCGGCGCTCTTCTGGCCGGTGTCCCGGCCGTCCGTGATGGCGTGGATGGTGGTGGGGACGCCCTCGGCCTGGGCCCACTGGGCCAGGGCCACAAGGTGATTCTGATGGCTGTGGACCCCGCCGTCGCTCACCAGCCCCAGCAGGTGGAGGCGCTTGCCCGAAGCCTTGAGTTCACTAAGCAGGGCGCGGATGGCGGCGTTCTCGCGGAAGGTGCCGCGCCGGATGGCGGCATCGATACGGGTGAGCTCCTGCCATACCACCCGCCCCGCGCCGAGGTTCATGTGGCCCACTTCTGAATTCCCGAACTGGCCCTCTGGCAATCCCACGGCCTCGCCGCTGGTGATCAGCTGGGTCGTGGCGTAGGTCTTTCGAAGGGCGTTGAAGCGGGGCATGGCGGACACGAAGGTGGCGTCGAAGGCGTTCCGGGGGCCATCGCCGAAGCCGTCGAGGATGAGGAGGGTGATGGGGCCTTGGATCATGGGTGAGGACATCACGGCACCTGCTCTCCGTGGGGGTTCGAGAGCAGGTAAAGCACGGCCATGCGGACCGGAACGCCGTTGGTCACCTGGTCGAGGATGAGGTTATTGGGGCCATCCGCCACGTCGCTGGTGATCTCCAGGCCACGGTTGATGGGGCCGGGGTGCAGCACCACCACGTCCTTTTTCGCCCGCTTCATGCGGGCCGGATTGAGCTGGAAGAAGCGGCTGTATTCGCCCTGGCCCGGGATGTAGGCGCCGGTGCCCCGCTCGAACTGGGCGCGCAGCATCATAATGGCGTCCTGGCTGGGGATCACGGCATCGAAGTCGTGGCAGATCTCGATGTCCGGCCAGGTGGCTTTCAGCTCCTGGGGGACGAGGGTGGGTGGCCCCACGAGGGTTACCTTGACCCCCATGCGGGTGAGGAGCCAGAGGTTGGAGCGCACGACGCGGCTGTTGCGGATGTCACCCACGATGGCCACCCGCAAGCCTTCCAGTCTTTGGAAGTGCTTCCGCAGGGTGTAGGCATCCAGCAGGGCCTGGGTGGGGTGCTCGTGCGAGCCGTCCCCGGCGTTCACGATGCTGGCCTTCATGTGCCGAGCCAGGAGGGCGTGGGCTCCTGGGGCACTGTGGCGCATGACGATGAGGTCGGGATGCATGGCCTGCAGGTTCATGGCCGTGTCGATGAGCGTCTCGCCCTTATTCAGGCTGCTGGTGTCCGCGTCGAAGTTGATGATCTCGGCGGAGAGCCGCTTCTCGGCGATCTCGAAGCTGTTCCGGGTGCGGGTGCTGTTTTCGAAGAAGAGGTTCACCACCAGTTTCTTGCGCAGGGCCGGAACGATCTTGATGCTGGGCCGCTCGCAAACTTCCTCGAAGGCCTGGGCCTGGTCCAGGAGGGCCGTGATGTCCTGGGGGCTGAGGGGCTGGATGCCGAGGAGGTGCCGGTGGGGGAAGACGTAGCGTTCGGAGGGCATCAGCAGGCCTCCACAGTGACGCCGTCTTCGCCGTCGATCTCCTTCACCCGAACGGCGACTCGGTGGCCAGGGGGCACTTCTACCCGAACTCCAGCCAGGTCGGCCTGGATGGGCAACTCCCGGCCGCTCCGGTCCGCCAGGACCAGGAGCATCACCCGGTGCGGCCGTCCGTGGTCCAAAAGGGCATCCATGGCCGATCGGACCGTCCGGCCGGTGTAGAGGACGTCATCCACCAGGACGACCGTGCGGTCCTTCAGGGTGAAGGGGATCTCGGTGGGTCTCACGATGGGGCTGCCCACCATCTCGGTCAGGTCGTCCCGATACAGCGTGATATCCAGGGAACCCACGGGCACGGGAGCGCCAGTGGCAGCTCTAAGCAAGGTGGCCAGGCGTTCGGCCAGGGGGAGGCCCCGGGATCGGATGCCCAGCAGGACGACCTCTTCCTCGGGTTTCACTCGGGCCACGAGTTCGGCGGCCAGGCGCTGGAGGGTCAGCTCCACCTGGCCGGGGTCCATGGAACATTGGCCTTGGGCAGCGGGCATGGAACCTCCGGGGTGCGTCCCCTCGGGACGCGCGCACAGGCTAAAGTCTAGCCGAGCCCGGACCCGGCCCGGGGAGTCGGGGCAGGTTTTGCAGGATTCAAGTCGGGATGCCTCCCCTCCGATGCCCCATCTGAGGACTGTTATGAGCCAGGAACGGCGACAATACCAACGGATTCCCCTGGAAGCGTCGTTGAGCTTCCAGGAATTGAGCTTCCACAAGGGGGAGGCACCGGCCACCTGCAACTACAAGGATGTGTCCGGCGGCGGGCTCTTGGTGGATTCGCCCAGGGCCTATCCTCTGGGAACCTTGCTCAAGCTGGAGTTGCGTGTCCCCGGTTGGGGTCGATACCAGAATCATTTTGGCCCAGTACAGGATGCCGAGGTCAGGCCGCTGGTCGCCCTGGGCATGGTTGTCCGCGTCGAACAGATGGATTCGGGAGGATACGAGTTGGGGGTCAAGTTCCAGAACGTCTACCCTGATGACCTCGAAGCCCTCGTGAAGTTCCTGGAAGCTACCGCGCCTCCACCCTCCAATTGACCCTGACCTAATACCCTTTCCAGGAGGCCCCCGTGAAGATCCTCATCGTGGATGATTCCTCGACGATGCGGCGCATCATCATCAACACCCTGTCCCGCATCGGCTACACCGATGTGGTGGAGGGTGAGAACGGCAAGAGCGGGCTCGAGAAGCTCGGCCAGGGCGGGGTGGAAATGATCATCACCGACTGGAACATGCCGGAGATGGATGGCCTCGAATTCGTGAAGACCGTGCGTGGCCAGAATCCGGTCATCCCGATCCTCATGGTGACGACCAACGCCGCGAAGGAGGACATCGTGGAGGCCCTGCAGGCCGGCGTGAACAACTACGTGGTGAAGCCGTTCACCCCGGACACCCTCAAAGAAAAGATCGAGTCCCTCCTTGGGTAAGGAGTAGGCCATGGACCAGTCCGAAATCGACGCCCTCCTCATCGGAGGCGGAAAATCCCCCAAGAAGCCCAAGATGGCCGCCAAGGCTCCGGAGGCGGCGGCTTTCCCGGCGGCGCCTTCCAAGAAGGAGCCCACGACCCAGGCCGAACCCAAGAAGGACGGCAGTGGCCACGTGATCTCCGAACTGGATACCGTCACCTCCGTGACCGAACGTGAGTCCAACAAGGTCATGGACCAGCTGGATCAGATCAGCCGCCTGGTGTCCCGCCAGCAGCAGCTCATCACCGACATGATGCGCCACGAAGGGGCCCAGAGCCTGGGTGTCCAGGGTGCCATCCAAGAGGTGGCGACCGCCAGCAAGGAGATCCAGGACAAGGTCTTCGAAGTGATGGACCTCATGCAGTTCCAGGACATCACGCGCCAGAAGCTCGAGCGCATCGTCCACCACCTGCGGCAGATCCATGACTACATTGCGGAGCTGCTGGGCACGGGCCTGAAGAGCGACACCGAACGGCCTTCCATCAGCCATACCATCGCCCAGACGGGTACCACGCCCGATGAGAACAAAGCCCACGCGGACGCGGTGATCGAGGCCTTCAAATCCCAGAAAAAGGAATAAGCCATGGCCGCCGAGTCCACCCAGGCCCTCCTCGCCACGGAGCTGGTGCCCTCGGGCCAGTTGGTGACCTTTACCCTGGACAATGTGGAGTTCGGCCTGGACATCGACCGGGTGCAGGAGATTACTCACCGCACCGATGTGACGCCGGTTCCGGGCAGCCCGAGCTTCATCCTCGGTGTCATCAATCTGCGCGGCCTCATCATCCCCGTCATCGACAGCCGCATCCGGTTCCACCTCGCGCCCCAGGAAACCACCACGAAGACTCGCATCATCGTCATGAGACTGGGCAGTGGCCCCACGGGTCTTCAAGTGGATTCAGTCGCCGAAGTGGTGCGCCTGGAGGACCACACCATTCGTGAGACACCGCCCCTGGTGGCGGGCATTCGCGCCGAGTACCTGGCGGGTATGGTCACAGTGGGCACGCGGCTGATCACCCTGATCCATCTTGAAAAGCTTCTGGACAGCACGGAACTGACCCGGCGCGCTGAACTCGAGGAGCTCGGCATAACGGGCACCTTCGGTGGCGCGGGGGATGAGGCGGATGAGGAAATCGAAGAGGACGGCCGCCCCTTCGTCACGTTCCGCCTGGGCTCCGAGTCCTTCGGGATCTCGCTGCATGAAGTCGAAGAGATTGTCGAACTTCCCTCCGTGACCAAGGTGCCCGACGCGCCGGACTACGTACTGGGCGTCATCTGCCTGCGGGACCAGGTGATGCCGCTGGTGGACCTCTCCGAGATCATGTCCATCCAGCAGGGCGACAGCGAGCGCAAGCGGGACATGGTGGTCCTCCTCTCCTTCGGAAGCGCCAAGATCGGCGTGGTGGTGGACGAGATCCAGGAAATCCTCCG
>Ga0182021_10003417_pt1 | contig 18662 bp, 16 predicted proteins | sample 612E3MmetaG_FD_120493 | JGI IMG/M metagenome (GOLD analysis project Ga0182021, IMG submission 120493) | Permafrost microbial communities from Stordalen Mire, Sweden - 612E3M metaG (Illumina Assembly) | ecosystem: Environmental > Terrestrial > Soil > Wetlands > Permafrost | place: Sweden... | reverse complement strand
GGGCTCGGGAGCCGGGAGGGCCGCGAAGGCCACCGGCACGGGGAACGTGCTCAGGTCGGAGGGAAGCGAGGCCGCCGACCTGGTGGCCTGTCCTTCGCTGGGAGCCGCCGGCGCGAGGAGCGCGGAGAACGTGCCGGGCCTCGCGACCGCGAGGACGACGACCAGTACGACGGCGGCCACGGCCGCCCAGAGCCAGGGCCGCCGAGGGCGGCGCCGCTGACCGACCATGACCTCTGGGAGCGGGTCACCTAGGTGGTCGGCGAATGCGTCACGGAAGGCCTGTTCGGCGCGATCAGTGCCTGCGTCCCGGGTCATGGCCTCTCTCCTTCGAATCGGGTACGGAGCTTGGCGACGGCGCGATGCACGTGGGAGCGTGCCGTGGCTTCGGCACAGCCGAGGATGTCCGCGATCTCGGCGAACGAGCGGTCCTCGTAGAACCGCAGAACGACGGCGGCGCGTTGGTCCGGTGGCAGGTCCGCGCACAGCCGCCACGCGAGGACGGAGTCCGTGACCTGGTCGGCGTGATCCGGATCCGTACGGTCCACATCGGCAAGAACCACGTGACGGCGGCCCTTCCGCCACCGGGACACGGCGGCGTTGCTGATGGCGCGGCGCGCGTACGCACCGACCTCCCCGCGAGCCGCGACCTGGTCGTACTGGGGGTGGATCGCCGCGAGAGCGTCCTGCAGGACGTCCTGGGCGTCGTCGCGGTTGCCGGTCACGAAGAGGGCGAACCGGGCGAGCCCATTCGACTCGCGCCCGAGCCACGCCGTGAAGTCGTCGTCGCGCTCTGCGCCCGGCGCCCTCACGATCGTTCCCTCCCAGCCCGTCACACCCCACTCACGTCTGGCGGAACTGTTTCGTTGCGGGTCTTCCCCGGGATTCTCGCAGCGAGGACGGTTCAGCGCCGGTCAGCTGGCACAACTTCTCTCGGTGAGCAGTACGAGTTCTCTCGTCGAGCAGGACAAGGTCTCTCGCGGGGCAGCACTGGGGTGGGTGCACGTGGCTCGCGGACCAGCGGGCCACCATCGGCGAGCCCTCGTTCGACGGGTGTCGGCATCCTCCGATCGGTGGATGGCTGAGGCGTAAGAACCCACCGGTGAGCGACTGCCGCGGGACTGGCGCCGCAGCCACGCTGGAGACATGACACACGATGCCGCCGTACAGGTCCGAGACCTCCACAAGCACTACGGCTCCCTTCACGCGGTCGACGGGGTCGACCTCACCATCCAGCGCGGCGAGACGTTCGCGCTGCTGGGACCGAACGGGGCCGGCAAGTCGACGACGATCGAGATCCTCGAGGGGTACAGGCGCCGTACGTCGGGCGTCGTCAGCGTCCTGGGAACCGACCCGGACCACGGCGACCTCGGATGGAAGGCCCGGCTCGGGATCGTGGGCCAGTCGACGGTCGAGTCCGACCGCGCGACCGTACGGGACCTGCTGACGCTGTCCCGGGGTCTCTACCCCGATCCCCGCGAGGTCGACGACGTGATTGAGGCCGTCGGGCTCGAGAAGAAGGCCGGGGCTCGCTGCGACAAGCTCTCCGGTGGCCAGCGGCGCCGACTCGACGTCGCGATGGGGGTCATCGGACGTCCGGAACTGCTGTTCCTCGACGAGCCGACGACGGGCTTCGACCCGGAGGCGCGGCGTGAGTTCTGGCAGCTGGTGCACTCCTTGAAGGACGGCGGCACGACGATCATCCTCACCACGCACTACCTCGACGAGGCCGCAGAACTGGCCGACCGGGTCGGGATCATCACCGGCGGGCGCCTGCTCGACGTCGGCGCGGTCGACGAGATCGGCGGCGTGGATGCGCGGCGTCCGGTCGTCCGGTGGCGCGCCGCCGATGGGGAACGCAGGACCCTCGTCACCGACACCCCGGCGTCGGTCGTGGCCGAGATCGTGGCCCACACCGGCGGCGAGCCGCGTGACCTCGAGGTCATCCGGCCCAGCCTCGAAGACATCTACCTCTCGATGATCAGCGACAACGCGAAGGACGCAGCATGACCGCCACCTTGACCACCTCGGCCCCGATCCTTGGCACCCGTCAGCCCAGTCCTACCCCCGGCGGCGTCGTCGGACGGTGCCTGCGCCAGATCCGGTTCGAGGTCACGGACTACGTCCGGCACGCCGACACCCTGGTCTTCACGTTCGGGTTCCCGATCATCATGCTCGCGATCTTCACGTCCGCATTCGCCTCGCAGGGGACGATCCCCAACCCCAGCGGAGTAGGGGCGGGACTGACGGTCGGCGCGTACTACCTCCCGGGCATGGTCGCCGCCGGCCTCCTGCTGTCAGGGGTGCAGAACCTGGCCATCGACATCGCCCACGAGAAGAGCGATGGCCGTCTCAAGCGGTGGGGCGGTACGCCGATGTCACCGTTCGTCTACTTCGCCGGCAAGATCGGTCAGGTCCTCGTCACAGCCACCACCCAGACAGCGTTGCTCCTTGTCGTCGCACATTTCGGGCTCGGCATCGCCCTGCCGAACACCGCCCAGGCCTGGCGTACGTTCGCGTGGGTCTGGCTGCTGGGCCTGACGGCGAGCTGCCTGCTCGGCATCGCCCTGTCGGCTCTTCCCCGGTCGGGCCGTTCGGCCTCCTCGGTCGTCCTCCCCATCACGCTGGTCCTGCAGTTCATCTCCGGCGTCTACCTGCAGTTCGACGGGCTCCCCACCTGGATGCAGAACATCGCGTCGATCTTCCCGCTCAAGTGGATGGCGCAGGGCATGCGCGCGGCATTCTTGCCGGACGGCTTCCAGCAGCTCGAGGTCGGACAGGCCTGGCACCTCGGTCAGATCGCCATCGCGCTCGGCGTCTGGCTGGTCGTCGGACTCGTCCTGTCACGCCTCACGTTCCGCTGGATACGTCGCGATGCCTGATGGCTCGTACGACTTCGGTCACCGGCCATCGAGCAGTGGGCGAGGATAGGCACATGGCGAGCACGCGGACGTTGTGGGGTTGGGACGCGGCTGTGGCCACGACCTGCCTCGTCGTCGCGGCGATCATCCTCGTGGTAGGTCATGGCTCGCGGTCGTCCTGGGAGGCGGCCGCGGGCCTCGCGCTCGTACTGGCGGTGTACGTGGCGATCGGGCGTCGCGCACTCCGCGCTCCCACCGGCGATGCCGTTCGTGGATGGGCATCGGCCCTGCTCATCGCCGCGGCCGTCGTCGGCGAGTGGTTCGACCCCACCGCGGCCGCCTCGCAGGCGGTGCTCTACCCGCTCCTCTGGGTGCTGTCATCGGGCCGACGCTCAGCCATCATCCGCTCCGCTGTCCTCGCGATCGCGTTAGGCCTTGCCTCGGGCTTCGGCACCGGGGACTGGGTCTCCTCCGTCGTCGGTGCCGTGCTCGCCCTGGCCTTCACCATCGCCATCGGCCTGTGGATCACCCGGATCCAGCAGTACGGCATCGAGCGCGACAGGCTGCTCACCGAGCTGCGCGACGCACAGGAAGAGGTCTCCCTGCTGGAACGGCAGGCAGGCATCACCGAGGAGCGCGCCCGGGTGGCCCGCGAGATCCACGACACGATCGCCCAGTCCCTCACCGGACTCGTGATGACCGCGCAGCGCGCGAGCTCGATGGCCGCGAAGGCACCCGAGTCGCTCGGGCCGACGATCGCACTCATGGAGAACCTCGCGACCGAAGCGCTGGCCGAGGCGCGGTCACTCGTCGCGTCGTACACGCCGGTCAGCGTCACCGGTGGCCTCGCCACGACTCTGTCGGCACTGGCCGACCGGTTCTCGACGGAGACCGGCGTGGCCGTCACGGTGACAGGTGAGGCGCCCGCCGACCGCGAGGCGGAGGTCGTCCTCCTGCGATGTGCCCAGGAAGCTCTGGCCAACGTGCGCAAGCACGCGCACGCCCAGACGGTGTCGATCATCCTGCAGACAACCCCCGGAGGCGCGGAGCTCACGGTGACGGACGACGGCGTGGGGATCGGCGAGGAGGCGGGACGCGGGTACGGGCTGGCCGGCATGGCCGAGCGCGTACGACTCGCGGGCGGGACGCTCCACGTCGGCCCGTCCGTGACCGGCGGCACAGCCGTACAGGTCGTCCTCCCTCGTCGTACCGCCGATGAGGTGGTCTCGTGATCCGGGTGCTGGTCGCCGATGACCACCCGATCGTACGGGCGGGGATCGTCGGACTGCTGGCCGACGCCGACGACATCACCGTCGTGGGCGAGGCGGCTGACGGCGCCGAGGCAGTGGCCCAGGCGCGACTCCTCCGGCCCGATGTCGTGCTGCTCGACCTGCGCATGCCCGTGCTCGACGGCGTCGCGGCGACGAGCCAGATCGTGGCTTCGGGGGTGAGCCGTGTGCTCGTACTGACCACGTACGAGTCGGACGAGCAGATCCTCGCCGCCATCAGTGCGGGCGCGGCCGGCTACCTGATCAAGGCGTCGCCGTCGTCCGAAATCCTGGCGGGGGTACGGGCCGTGGCCGAGGGCGAGTCGGCGCTGTCGCCCTCCGTGGCTGCGCGGCTCGTGAGCCACGTCCGTACGGGACCCGTCGAGCAGGTCGTCACCCCTTCGCTGCTCAGCCCACGGGAGCTCGAGGTGCTCAAGCTCGTCGCCACGGGTCGCACGAACGCCGAGATCGGCAGGGAGCTGTACATCGGGGAGGCGACCGTGAAGTCCCACCTGCTGCGTGTCTTCGCGAAGCTCGAGGTCTCCGACCGCACCAGCGCCGTCATGCGCGGCATCGAGTCCGGACTCATCGAGACCTCGCGGGGCTAGGTTCTCTCGCCGAGCGGTACGGGTCCTCTCCTGAGCCGTACAGGTCCTTTCGCCACCTCCACAGGTTCTCTCACCAACCCGGCCAGGTTCTCTCCCGAATCGGGTCAGCTCCAGACCGGGAGGTTGGGGTTGTCGAGAGGGAGGTTACCGTCGGTGTAGGCCGTGACGGACACGCCGCCGAAGGTGGTCTGGCCCGAGTGCTGGCTGAGGAAGGCTGTGTCTGAAGCATCACGGCCCGTCGCGATCCGCACCATCGTCTGTCGCGGCGCGAGCCTGGTGGCGTCGACGAGCTGCCAGCGTCCGTCGAGGCATACCTCGGCGACCGCGTGGAAGTCCATGGGGAACAGGCCCGGCGCGTACATGCTGACGAGCCTCGCGGGCAGCCCGCAGGCGCGGCACAGCGCCACGACGAGGTGGGCGAAGTCGCGGCAGATGCCCTGCTGGTTGAGGTACGCGTCAACGGCGCCGTCGCTCGGCATCGAGATGCCCGGTACGTAGTACAGGTTCTCGTTCACCCACGCGGCGATGCCGTTGACGAGGTCCTGGCCGACGAGGCGCCCGAACTGCCGCTGCCCGATCACTCCGAGGCGGTCCGACTCGGCGAACCGCGACGGCCGCCGGTACAGGATCTGGTCGCCGACGTTCGGCGCGGGGACCAAGGCGACGCCGCTCAGCGACGCCGCGTACGAGAACGTGAGCGCTCCTAGTGGGGCCTGTACGACATGGAGGCGCGCACCCACCGGACCCGACGACTCCTCGATCGTGACGGGCACACCGTTGCTCCGGCACTCGAGGCGTTCCTCGCCGATCTCCGGGCCCGCAGCGGCGGCGACGGAGAACACGAGCTCGGCGGGCTCGTCGACGACGAGGGTGATCTCGGCGGCCAGAGTGGTCGTCACGGTGTCTCCTGTCAGTGGGCGGTGCGCCCAAGCGTGGGGTCGTGGACCCCCGCGTCGGAGAGTACCCGCCTGGTGAGACGAAGACTCGCCGACCGATTCACCCCTTTGCGTGACAGGGTGTGCCGGGCTCCATAGGCTGATGCGGGGTGCTGCGACGCCCTTCCCCCCGCGTGAGGAGTCTCCAGTGAGCAACATCGGATTCGGTCAGGATCGCCCCTACGGCGCCTTCGACGATGACGACGACTTCATCGAGGAGTGGAGCGCGAGCTGGGAGCCCGCCGCGCACACCAGCGTCGATGACGTGACCGCGCCCGCGAGCGAGACCCCGGCGCAGCCGGACACCCCCGAGCAGACACCGGCGGAGATGTTCGAGCCGTACGGCACGCACGCGATGCCGGTCGACGAGACTCCCGCGCCAGCCGACGAGGAGCCCGCTGCGAGGGAGATGTTCGAGCCTTACGGCACGCACGCAGCGCCCGTCGACGAGACTCCCGCGCCAGCCGTCCAGGAGCCAGCCGCGAGGGAGATGTTCCCGCAGTACAGCTCGCCGTACGCCGTGTCGGCCTCGCAGGCCGCGCCCGTGGCCGAGTCGCTGGGCATGCCCGCGGACACCGCTGTCACCGCGCTGAGCTCCGAGGCCCCTGAGGCCGAGGTCGCCCCAGCCGCCGAGGACGAGGCGCCGGTCGCGGAGCACGCTCCGGATGTCGAGCCCGTGTACGAGGAGTGGCTGTACGCACCCGCCGCCCAGCCCGAGACGTCCGTGCCGGCCGCCGAGTTCGCTGCGCCCGCGCCCGTCGCCGACCCATACGACATCGAGTCCATCCATGCCGCAGCCGCCGCCGACACCTCGTTGAGCGACCTGTCCGCCGCGGTCGTGTCCGCGCATCCGCTCATCCCGGTAGCGGCAGCGCCGAACGCCGAGCCCGCCGACGTCGACTACTCCCCCGAGCCCGTCGCCGAGGCCCCTGCGTTCGCAGAGCCCGAGGCGCCCGCTGAGGCGGAGGCGGTCAACCCGCCCGAGGCCGTCGCGCCGGAGTCTCTCGCCGAGCCCGAGCCCCAGCCCCAGCATGAGGCGTTCGCCGAGACCGAGTCGTTCGTCGAGCCGGAGCCCGAGTCGTTCGCTGAGCCCGAGCCCCAGCACGGGGAATTCGCCGTACCCGCGCCCGTCGAGCCCGAAACTGAGACCGAGGCCGAGGCGGTTGTTCAGCCGGACGCCTTCGCGGCAGCGGAGACTGTTGAGCCGGAGGCGTTCGCGGCACCGGAGATCGTGGAGCCTGAGGCTGTCCCTGAGCCGGAAGCCGTCGTGGAGCCTGAGGATGAAGAGCCCGGTCCGGAGCGTCTCGTGGCGCCCGACGACGTGAGCGACCTTGACCTCGTGGACTGGGAGCCTCAGCCTCTGACGGCGTCGAGCGACGTGACTGCCTCCGACCTTGTTCCGGAGCAGCCCTCGTTCGTCGAGCCTGAAGCCGCCGAGGAGACATCGCCGTACGCCCAGCCCGAGGCCGCCGCGGAGCCGACCGTGGAGCCCGAGTCGGTCGCGGAGCCCGAGCCCGCTGCCCAGACCGAGCCGATCGCCGAGGCCTTCGCCGAGCCCCAGCCCGAAGCTGCTGCCGCAGCCGAGGCGCCAGCAGAGCCCGACCACAGCGTGGGACTCACTGGTGCAGCCGCTGCAGCGCTGGCCGCCGCCAGCGCGTGGGGCGTCTGGGGTGGAGCTGCAGCCGTACAGTCGATGCCGCCCGAGAGCCCCGTACAGATCGCAGAGCCCGAGCCTGTCGCCGACCTCCCCGCCGAGCCCGAGGCCGTCACCGCCGAACCGTTCGAGCCGGACTCCTCCGATCTCGAGGAAGAGGCACCTGCCTTCGCCCAGCCCGAGCCGGTCGCCGAGACCGAGCCCGAGGCCGCTGTCGCGGCAGAGTCCGCGCCCGACTCGTACGAGCCCTCCGGTCTGGCCGTGCCCGAGCCCGAGGTTCTGACGATCCCGGAGCCTCAGCCGTCCGGGTTCGCCGAAGCCCCCTCCGTGCCCGCAGGCATCGTGACGACACCGATCCCGGAGCCCGACATGTACGCGGCGCCCGGCCCGTCCACCTTCACGGTGCCTGATCACGAGCCCCTGACGATCCCGGAGCCTCAGCCGTCCGAGTTCGCGGAAGCGCACCTCGCGCCCGCGGACATCGTGACGACACCGATCCCGGAGCCCGACATGTACGCGGCGCCCGGGCCGTCCACGTTCACGGCGCCTGAGCCCGAGCCGTTCGTCATCCCCGCGCCGGAGCCGACGTCGGAGCCGTCACAGTCCGCCGCGCCGACCGGCGACACCACACCCATCCCGGAGCCAGGATTCGCGGCGCCCGAGCCCTCTGTCGAGGTCACGGAACCTCCCGAGTCCACCGACACCGTGCTGGCTCCCATTGCCGTGGCACCCGAGTTCGCCGCGCACGAGCAGATCCACGCATCGGCGAGCGAGAACCCCGCGTACGACCTCGACGTCGACGTGTCGAGCATCGTCGGTGTCGCCATGAGGTTCCTTCCGGCCGAGTCTGCCGGCGTCGCGCCCCAGACTGACGACTCCGAGCGACAGATCGTCGTCAACGACGAGGCCGCCGCGGCCATGTTCGCCCGCAGCGCACCGACCGCTGAGGAGCCCGCCGCCCCCGCGGAGCCCGAGTGGACCCCGCCCGCGCAGCCCGAGTGGACCCCTCCCGCAGACCCGGAGCCGGCGCAGCCCGCAGACCCCGAGCCCTGGTCGCAGCCGGCAGAGCCCGAGCCGTGGTCGCAGCCCGGAGTCCCCGAGCCGGAGCCATGGTCTCCGCCCGTACAGCCCGAGCCGCCCGCACCGCCGGCCGAGCCCGAGCCGTGGACCCCGCCCGCTGAGCCCGAGCCCTGGACAGCGCCCGCTGAGCCCGAGCCCTGGACCCCGCCCGCTGAACCAGCGCCCTGGTCGGCACCGGCCGAGCCCGAGCCGTACGCGCCGCCGGTAGACGCTGAGCCCAGCGCGTCTCTGGCAACCCCGGAGGCGGAGGCGCCGGCGGATCCGTTCGCCGCGTACGAGCCGCCGCCGATCCCGGAGTCGATCTTCGCGCCGCTCGAGGATGAGGAGTCGATCCCGGCATGGACGCTCCCCGCGCCCAGCGCTGCCGAGCACGCTCCGGGGGCCGACGCTCCGGGGGCCGACGCTCCGCCCGCCCCCATTGCTGACGTCGCGTCGGCGTCTGAGGAGCCGGTGGTCGACAGCCAGCCCGAGCATGGACAGTCCGAGCACGAGGCCGAGCACTCGAAGTGGTTCGACCGCGCCAAGATGTGGGCAGCGAACAACCTGTACGACCCGGACGAGGACGACTCCGTCATCAAGCCCGAGGGGGACAGCGGGCAGGGCGAGCAGGAGCGTTGATCCCGGTCTCGTCGGCTAGCGTGCCGGTGTGACAGGTGATGCTCGCCGCGTGGCGTACGGGGTGCTGCTCGCGCAGTTCCCGGGCGTCACGATCCCGGACTGGTTGAGGCCGGCGTTGGCCGGTGGCCTCGCCGGGATCATCCTGTTCGGCGAGAACACGCCCGACATCGAGACGACCCGTCGGGTCGTCGCCGAGTTCCAGGACGCCGCCCGCGATGCGGGAGAGCCGACGCTGATCGTGGCCAGCGACGAAGAGGGCGGGGACGTCACCCGGATCCAGCACGTCGGCGGCTCGTCCCTTCCCGGCAACGCGGCGCTGGGCGACGTCGACGACCCCGAGCTGACACGCCGTTGCGCGGAGGCGTACGGAAAGCTGCTCGCCTACGCGGGCCTGACGCTCACCATCGCGCCCTGCCTGGACGTGGCGAGCGAGCCGTTGAACCCGGTGATCGGCGTACGGTCGTTCGGGGCCGATCCCGACCTCGTCGCGAGGCACGGGGGCGCCTTCGCTGCGGGCCTGCGCGCCTGCGGCGTACGGTCCTGCGGCAAGCATTTCCCGGGTCACGGCGCGACCCGTACGGACAGCCACCTCGCGTTGCCTGTCCTCGACGTGCCGCTCGGCCTCCTCGCGTCTCGCGACGAGGCGCCGTTCGCGTGCGGCGTCGACTCGGTCATGACCGCGCACGTCGTCGTACCCTCCCTCGGGCCGGACCCCGCGACCCTGTCCGCCTGGTCCACGGAGCACATCCGGGCGCTCGGCATCGAGGGCCCGATCGTCACCGACGCGCTGGGGATGCGGGCCGTCGCGGACCTGTACGAGATGGGCGAGGCGGCTGTACGGGCGTTGGAAGCCGGTGCCGACCTGCTCTGCCTCGACTCCCCCACCGGCCGCGATCCGCGGGCCGACTTCGAGGCCGCGGTCGCCGGCATCGAGGCAGCCGTCGACAGCGGCCGCCTGTCGGCTGACGCGTTGCGCGCCTCCCACGCACGGAACCTGGCGCTCACCGGCACCACGCCTCCAGCCGAACCGCTGCACGAGATCCTCGAGGCCCTGGACGCCGTCGGCCGCGAGGCAGCGACGCGTGCCGTCCGTACGAGCGGCTTCGTCCGCTGCGATCCCCCTGTCGTGGTGGCCGACCTGCGTCACCGCGTGTCGGTCGCAGCGGGCGCGGCGCCACCGGCCCTGGCAGAGGTTCTCGAGCGGCGAGGCGCCCTGGCGCGGCTCGTCAGGGGCCCCCTCGAGGCCATCGACGCGCCTGAACGGGTGGTCGCCGTCGTCCGGGAGCCGCGGGCGGACGACTCCGAGGCAGAGGCGCTCGCCCTTCTCCTCGCAGCACGCCCTGACACCGTCGTGGTGCACACCGGGCTCGCAGCCGCGGCCCCGGACGCCGCGAGGATCGTGTACGCACACGGCGCCGGTCGAGCCAACGCCGAGGCCGTCGCAGACCTGCTGCTCCAGGTCGAGCCGGCTCGGCGTGCGGCCGTCAGAACTGCCAGTGCCAGCTCTGCGCGAGCACCGTCTCCGTCGTGACGACCTGATCGATGGTGCCGCCGGCGGCGATGCCGACCATGACGTACGTGAAGCCGGCCGCGAACACGCAACGGGCCTGACCCTCGAACGAGCGGTACGTGATGTCGGACGCCTTCGCCACCTTCCCGCCCCACGTCGAGTCGGGGAGCGGCTTCACGGTCGAGTCCCTCGCGAGATCCGTGGTGCATGCCACCGCGGCACTGGAGTTGGTGGCCTTCACGACGATCGTGTCGGAGAGGTCGTCGACGAGGTAGATCTCGACACCCGCTTCGTACTGGCAGGACCACCCTGCGGGGACCGTCGCCCGCCACGCTGTCGTTCCCGCGATCGAGCCGGAGCAGTTGACGAGCTGCGTCGGCGACTTCTGTGGGGTCGGCGTCGCGTTCGTCGTCTGCGTCGAGGAGGGAGCCGCGGTCCAGATGGCGGCGGCCGTCGTCTTCGGGGTGAGGGTCATCGACCAGACAAGGACCCCGATGCCGATCACCGCGATCAGCCCCACGGCGACCATGGCCAGGATCCCGAACTTCGCAGGCACGAGATCCGGCTGCGGGCTGCTCGGCGCAGGCCTGTACGGCGGTACGGGACCTTGAGCCTGGGGTGCGTACGGAGGCTGCGCCATGTACGGCTGGCCCATGTACGTCTGTCCCGGTGGCGCGAAGAAGGACGGTGGCTCGACGGGGTACGTGGGGCGCTGGGGCGGGCCGCCGTACTGCGGCTGATCGTACGAGGGCACCTGGGGGTCAAGCGGCCACGAGCCCTCGGGCCCAGGTGAAGTGGTCACGATCCCCCTTGGACGCTATTGGTCGCGGCCGATGATCCTCCGGCCGAAAGTCCCAGCGCTGGAAAGGGTAGATGCGTGCGCGGGGCGGGTGGGCGACGAATGACACCGTCCTCATCCGCGAACGGTCGGGCTGGGCGCGCCAGGGAGCTTGTCGAGCTCTGAGTCCCCTACTTCCAGACCCAGGAGTGGGCGAGGAGGTTCTCGGCGGTGATCACGTTGTCGAGCCTGCCGCTGTACGCGACCCCGAGCATCACGTAGGTGATGGTGTTCGAGGAGGTGCAGCGAGCCTGACCGTTCCACACCTGGTCCTTGAAGTTGGCGGTCGAGGCCGTCTTCTGCCCCCAGGTGGAGTCGGGAAGAGCCATCACGGACACGGTTCCCTGGAGGAGGTTCGTGCCGCAGGCAGCACCGGGACTGACCTTCGAGGCGCTGACCTCGATGGTGTCGCCCTGAGGTCCCTGGATGTAGATCTCCCTGCCGTTCACCCACTGGCAGGACCAACCCGTCGGTACGGTCGCGCTCCAGCCGAGCGCCCGCGCATCCGTGCCGACGCAGTTGCCCACCGTCGATGGCGTGGGCGACGCGGACGCGGACGCGGAGCGCGCCGGGCTCGGTGTCGCCACCGTCGTGGATGCGACCGGGTCATCAGAGGCCCAGTCGGTCACTGGCTGCGCCTCGGGCGGCGACGCGATCGACCAGATCGCCAAGCCGGCGCCGATCGCCGCGACCACCATGGCGATGATCGCTACGACCCCGAACTTCACGGGGACCCGGCCGGGCTGCGCATCGCGCGTCGGCGGGTAGATCGGCCAGGAGCTCGGAGGCTTGGCCGCGGACTGCTGCTGCCCGTACGACGACTGGCCGGGACGCTGGCCCTGCTGAAACTGCGCGTCCGACGGCGACGGCCCCTCGGCCCGAGGTGGAACGGTCACTCGTCCTCCAGCGTCTCCCCCACCTGCCCGTACGAGGGCAGACCAAGGGTCCCAGCGGTGGAAGGCTAGTTGTGCCAGCGAGGGCGCACGGGGTCGGATGACACCCTCCTCATCCGGCGACGCGCTGGTGACGGCCGGACGACCATGGGGAGGCCACCCAGTGACCCAAGGGTGGTCAGGCGCTTGAGGGCTGGGTGTAGCGTCGCCGCGGGGTGAGGAGAACTGTGGCACGCGTGGCGGGAACGATGTTCGCCTCTCTTCGGGTACCCAACTACCGCCGTTACTTCGCCGGTGCCCTGGTGTCGAACATCGGTACATGGGTCTCGCGCGTAGCCCAGGACTGGCTCGTACTGGTCATCCTCACCCACAACTCCGCGTTCGCCCTCGGGTTCATCACGACCGTCCAGTTCATCTGGATGCCTCTGCTCTCTCCGTGGACCGGAATGGTCGCCGACCGCTTCCCCAAGCGACGCACCCTGATGGTGACGCAGTCGATGATGCTGCTGACCTCGTTGTCGCTGGCCCTCCTCACGATCAGCGGACGCATCACCTTGTGGGAGGTGTACGCGCTCGCAGGAGTCCAGGGGATGGCCGCTGCCTTCGACGGGCCGGCGCGCATGACGCTGGCCTCGGAGATGGTGCCGACGCCCCTCATCATGAACGCCGTCAGCCTCAACTCGGCGTCGTTCAACATCGGCCGGCTCGTCGGACCGGCCCTGGGCGGCATCATCATCGCCCGTTGGAGCGTCGGGGTCGGCATGCTCGTCAACTCCGCGTCGTTCCTCGCCGTGCTCATCGCGCTGATCTCGCTCAACCCTGCCCAGATGCACCCGTCTCCACCGCGGCGCGGCAAGGGAGCGCTCAAGGGGCGATCGTCTACCTCAAGAGTCGGCCCGATCTTCAGCTGATCATGGCGACGATCTTCTGCCTGACGATGTTCGCGATGAACTTCCAGGTGACCAACGCGCTCATGGCGACGACCGTGTTCCACAAGGGGGCGACCGCGTACGGGCTGCTGGGTTCGATGCTCGCCGTCGGCTCTCTGACCGGAGCGCTGCTGAACGCACGGCGGACGACACCCAAGCTCCGCACGCTGCTCATCGCGATGACGAGCGTTGCCGTCTGTACGTTGCTGATGGCTCTCGCACCCTCGTACCTGCTCTTCGCCCTCGTCCTCATCCCGTCGGGTCTGGCGAGCATGACGGCCCTGACCACGTCGAACTCCACCGTTCAGGTCACCAGCGACCCGGCGATGCGCGGCCGCGTCATGGCGCTGTACATGGCGATCAACCAGGGCGGCGCTCCCATCGGCGCCATGATCATCGGCGTCATGGCGGATCACTTCGGCGTCCGCTGGGCCCTTGCCCTCGCGAGCGTCGTGGTCCTCGTGGCCGCGCTCATCTCCACGCTGGTCGTCCGGCGGCGCCGCATCGAGCAGTCCGAGGAGAACCTCGTCGAGGAAGCCTTCGAACCGGCCTCCGTCGACGAGGACTGAGCTCCGCAGCCCTTACGGGTTCGTGTTGATCACGGGCGTAGCGCGAGAGTCGCCGCACAGCACGAGCAGCAGGTTGGCGACCATCTGGGCCTTGCGCTCCTCGCTCATCTGGACGACCGAGTCGGTCTCGAGTCGCCGCAGCGCCTGCTCAACCATGCCGACGGCACCTTCCACGATCATCGACCGTGCGGCGATCACTGCCGCGGCCTGCTGGCGCTGAAGCATCGCGTGGGCGATCTCCTGTGCGTACGCGAGGGACGAGATCCTTGCCTCCACGATCTCGATGCCGGCGATCGCGACGCGTGCCGCAACCTCCTGCGCGAGCTCCATCGCAACCAGCTCGGTGGAGCCGCGGAGGCTCTCCTCGCCCGGAGCGGCGTTGTCGTACGGATGGGTGCTGGCTACGTGCCGCAGCGCGGCCTCTGCCTGTACCTCGACGAAGTGCTGCGAGTTCTCCACGGCGAACGTGGCCTTCGCGGTGTCGGCGACCTGCCACACGATGATCGCGGCGATGTTCACGGGGTTGCCGTCGGAGTCGTTGACCTTGAGCTCGTGGGTCTCGAAGTTGTTGACCTTGACCGACACCCGGCGCTTCGACGTGAACGGCGTCGTGAGCTGGAGACCGGGTCTGCGAACCGTACCCACGTAGCGCCCCAGGAACTGGAGCACCTTGGTCTCGCCCGGCTGGATGACGGTGAGCGAAGTGAAGCCGAAGTACATCGCGATGAAGAGGACCACTCCGAGGACCGTGATCACCGGGGCGCTGGCCACCGCACCGAAGACGCCGAGGCCGATCGCGACCGCGCCGATCGCGAGAAGCACGATCAGGGCCATGCCGCCCGGCATCGACCAGGCGTCGGTCTCCTCTGCCGCGACGCGTACGCCGTTGTGCCCGACGGGGGTGGCTGTCACGATGCCCAGCTCGGTGGCATGGGGGTCTTCGGGGACCTCGAGGTCCTGTCCGGCGTACGGGAGGGGGTCGGTCATCGGCTGCTGGTAGCCCGGCTCCATCACCGGCGGCGGTGAAGTGGGCTTGGTGTGTCGAGGGGATTGAGGCTGGTTCGTCATCTGAGACTCCGATCGTCGTCATCTCGAGTCTAGGAACCCTGCCTAACCCACGGTGGGCGGGTGCCACATCCGACGGGACCATCTTCGCCACAGCGGAGCGGGACAAAGGCGAAGGGCCCGGCGAGCGAGTATGAGTCGTTCGACGGGCCCTTCTATTCGGTCAGCGTGGTGGCCGCCAGGCCGACAACTCGCTCTCCCGACTGACCCCGCACCCAACCGTGCAAGTCCTCGGACCGAAGTCCTCGGTGTCAATCATTCCTTCGTGTTGCCCCGCTTTTCCTTGCGGAATCGCGTAAGAGATTTATAGCGCCGCCGAGGGTTGCCCCGCAAGCGAATTGACTGAATTACATCGTTGGAATTATGCACGGGTTTTGTGCACCGTACGCGGAGGGTTGTACACCCATTCTCCACCGTCGATGCACAGGGTTATGCACAGCCTCCGCTGACGCGCCGAGCTGCCGTTCGGTCGGAGGTAGAAGGAGGGCGTCGGGAGGGGACGGCCGCCGGGGAACGACGCAGTCGGCCGGCTCCGACAGGGGCATGCGAAAGGGCCCGCGAGCGAGTATGAGTCGTTCGACGGGCCCTTCCAGTGACCGGACGATGGCTTCCCGATCGGAGTACAGACTCCTTGCCCCCACGGCCCGCCATCGGGCGGCGCGACGGGCGAACCCGCCGTTCAGAGCACTTCGTCTTGTCCTCCATCACATTCCCTTGCGGGCTTGCGATGGGTAATTTCTACAGCCTTGTTCGGGGCTCGTCAAGCGGTTCTTGTAAAGATTCTTGGACGAACTTCTTATCCACCGATCGTACGCGTGAGCAGCATTTCAACACACACGTTACGCACAGGAGATGCACCGATTCATCCACAACCTGTTGGTCACCTAGAGGTCTCGAGACGTCGGTCGTCGTGCAGGCCCGCGGCCGCGCGCGATGTCGAGGAGGTCCGACCACGACGCGATCTTCGTACGGGCCCTGCCGTACCGCCCACCGAGCGCGGCCTCGGCGGCGTCGATGCGCATCCAGTCCTCGTACCAGGTCGGCCGGAGCCCCTTGCGGCGCAGCATCTTCTCGACGGGTTCGAGCACGTGTGGGGGCTGGTCGGCGAGGTCGGCGACCAGCGCCGCGACGGTCTCGGCGGCGTCCGACTTGTTCGTGCCGATCACGCCTGTCGGCCCCCTCTTGATCCAGCCCACGGCGTACTCGCGCCGCTGGACCCGGCCGCGCGCGTCCGTCACACGGCCGACCGTGTTCGGGATGATCCCGCGCACCTCGTCGAAGGGGACGCCGTCGAGGGCACGGCCGCGGTAGCCGATCGCGCGCAGCACCAGCTCGCACTGGATGGTGCGTTCCTCGCCCGTACCGATGAGATGCCCCTCGTCGTCCAGCGCCGTCCGCTCGAGCGTGATGCCTGCGACGCGGTGCCGCCCTTCGACCTCGATCGGTCGGTGCCAGAAGAGAAGGTGAAGCCGGAGGGACGCGTCGGGTACGGATCGTTCCGCGGCGATCTTCATGGCCTCGACGTTCGCCCGAGGCCGCCTCTCGAGCGTCGTGAGGTCGATCTCGTCGAGCGCGTCGTGCACGACCGGCTGTACGTGCGGCAAGGTGAGGAGCTCACGCAGCTCGGGCGTCGTGAACGAGGCGTGCTGAGGTCCCCGACGCCCGACGATCCAGACGTCCCTGGCGACATGGCCGCGCAGCTCGTTGAGCACAGGGTCCGGCATGTCGGTCGGGGTGAGCTCTGAGGCCGTCTTGCACAGGATCCTGGAGACGTCGACCGCGACGTTGCCGACCCCGACCGTGACGACCGAGCGGACACCGGTGAGCCGGAAGGGGGTGGCGTCCGGGTGGCCCGAGTACCACGCGACGAACGACCTGGCCGAGTCGCTGCCCGGAAGGTTCTCACCCGGGACGGCCATCTCCGCGTCCTCCGCGGCACCAGCGGCGTAGATGACTGCGTCGTACGCGCCGAGGAGCTCCTTGCGCGTGACGTCCTTGCCGAACTCGACCAGCCCCAGGAACCGGACGTCCGGCGACTCGAACACGCGGGCCAGAGCCTCACCGACGCCCTTGATCGAGGTGTGGTCAGGCGCGACGCCGTATCGCAGCAGTCCGTACGGGGTGGGCAGCCGGTCGTACAGGTCGACGGCGATTCCAGGGTGGCCCAGCAGCGACTGAGCGGCGAAGATGCCCGACGGGCCGGCCCCGACGATCGCGACCCGCCTCGGCTCACCCATCCCGGCATCGTACGGTCGTGTGGCCCCCGCACCTTGGACGTCCACGCCACAGCCCCCCGCTAGTGTCGTGGCCGTGACCGATCCCGTCCTCGCGTTCATCGACGCCGCGGCAGCCGACCCGAACACGAACATCCACACACTGGTCGTCCGTGACCCGAGCGGGATCCAGGTGGAGGCGTACTGGGACCCGTACCGCCGAGACGACAGGCAGCTGGTCCACTCGGTGAGCAAGACGTTCACCGCGACAGCAGCGGGCTTCGCCGTGGCCGAAGGCCTGCTCCATCTCGACGACCGGGTCGTCGACCTCTTGGAGCCGCCGTACCCAGTGGACGGCCGTCGCCTCGAGGTGACGCTGCACCACCTCCTGTCGATGTCGACGGGCCACACCGCCGACACGATCGACTTCGTGCCCGGCCCGCAGGTCGACGTCGCCCCGCAGTTCTGGCGCACCGACCCGCAGACGCCGGTCGGGTCGCGCCACATCTACAACAACGGCGCCAGCTGGGCCGTCGGAGAGATCGTCCGCAAGGTGACGGGCCAGACACTCACCGACTACCTGCGTCCCCGCGTCCTGGACCCGATCGGCATCGACATCGCCTGGGAGCGCGACGTCCTCGGCGGCGAGATGGGCTGGTCCGGCGTGCACATCACGACACCGGACCTCGCCGCGTTCGCTCAGCTGTACGCGTCGGGCGGGCGCTGGCAGGGTCGGCAGGTGCTGCCGGAGGGGTGGGTCGAGCTCGCGAGCACGCGGCACATCAGTACCGAGGATCGCGAGGACGCGAACCCGGAGTGGCTGCTCGGGTACGGCTACCAGCTGTGGATGAGCCGCCAGGGGTTCCGCATGGACGGCGCCCACGGCCAGTACGCGCTCATCCTTCCCGAGCTCGAGACCGTGATCGCGATCACCTCGGCCGAGCCCGTCACGTCCCAGCCGCTGCTCGACCTCGTCTGGGAGCACCTCATCCCGGGCCTCGGGGCGCCGGCCTCACCCGAACGTGCCGAGCGCCTCGCCGGGCTCTCCCTGGCCGTCCCACGCGACTCCGGCTCGTACGGCTCCTGGCGTCACGACGGTCCCGTACCGGTCCGTCCTTCACTCGCTCTCGGGGCCGACCAGACGCTCGTCCCCGACCTCGCGGACGTCTCGGTGACCCGCGACGCAACCGGGTTCACCGTGGACCTGCTCGTCGATGGGGATCCGGTCACGCTGACGTCGGCCGGCCCGTGGCGGCGCCAGCCCCTCCGTACAGGCGGTGTCGACGTACCGGTCGCACTCGCGGCAGTCGTCAGCAGTCGCGGAGCTGTGCGGCTTCGGCTGTGCGCCACGGACACGTGCCACGTCCTGCTCGTGGACCTCGACTCGCACGGCGCGGGGCTCGCTTGGCAGTCGGCACCGCTGCACATGGGGCGCTTCGCCGATCTCGCGGCGCCGTAGGCGCGCCTGGCGGGAAGGGACTACTCCTCGGTCGGCGCCGGATTCTTCAGCGTGTGCTTGACGGGGATCTTGATGTGCCCGGACTTGAGGTCGACGCGCCCAAGCCCGTCGGCTCCCTCAGGCGTGTCGACGACGAACACCTTCTCGAGCTCGCGCTGCTCTCGC
>Ga0182021_10003416_pt1 | contig 18666 bp, 12 predicted proteins | sample 612E3MmetaG_FD_120493 | JGI IMG/M metagenome (GOLD analysis project Ga0182021, IMG submission 120493) | Permafrost microbial communities from Stordalen Mire, Sweden - 612E3M metaG (Illumina Assembly) | ecosystem: Environmental > Terrestrial > Soil > Wetlands > Permafrost | place: Sweden... | reverse complement strand
GTCGGGATCATCTTTGAAGAATTCGCTCTGTTTGCCGCAGGAAAGAGCCCACCGGTCGAGCCACGATATGCCCCATTTGCCGTACACCGTTACCGGCGTTTGATACACCGAGTCTTCGAGAGCTTTCTCCATACTGATAAATGTATATCTATGCGATGTGTACAGCAATGCAAGAGAATCCATATACTCAGCGTTCAGCCAGCTTGCATGCACCAACAGTATCTGTCGGATGTTTTGGCCAAAGAGCACTTGCGCCTGTTGTTCGTAAAACAATATTTTCTTTTCCATGTACGCAAGATAATCCTGCCCGATTTGTTTATAAAGCACCGTATCGTTTTTTACGCGTGCTCGTTTGTACGCCAGTGCAAAGAGATAATCGTCGGTATCGATGGTGACCGGCGCTATAGTGGAGCCATGCTGCTTTAAAAAATCACTCAACGAGTCTGCCTTGAGTTTCGTACTGCCTACATGAAGATAAGGATGCCTGTAATATTTGAGGTGCCTGCCTTTACGGGCGAGGATCTCTTTGATTACGACTTCTCCTTTGAGGAGATCGTCCGTGTATTCCTTCAGTGAAACAGAATTGTAATCCGGATGAGAATACGTGTGGTTCCCGATATCGAAGCCGCAATCGATCCACTGCTCTATTAAAGAAACTTGGAATGGATTTCTCAGCGAATCGTTAAATAATTTTTTCGCGATCACAAAACCGATGGCGGGAACATGATTGCGTGTAAATGAAGCGATGAGCTTTTCCGTGATGTCCTTCTGGAAGCTCGTATCGTTCATGCCATAACTGACAACCGGCAGATCATCGATGGAAAAACAGACTTGTTTTTGCTGTGCCCATACGATAGAGCTGAACGAGAGTGCTATGACGAGGAAAAAGAATCTCATACTTTTTGCGTTGTATTGTTTCAGTTCTGATAATTCTGTTCAACATTTTTATGCGTGTTTGGCTAAGTTCACTTATGTTATTTTTCATTTTCTTGTTAACATTATATAGCATCTTTTGCTTGGATGTTCCACGTTTTCGTACGGATATCTGATAATTACTTCGTCAATCCGAAATTCCTTTAATCTAATTATTTTTACTATTCTATCAACATTAAAAAAATTCCACGTTGCATGTGCTCCCTCGACATTTAAAAAATTCATTATCGATATGGATTGTGTACCGATATGAAAACTGAACAACACTTTTCCATTTTTAACAAGCAACCGTTCCCATTCACTCAAGGCCTTGGATATTTCATTATATGTAAAATGAACTATTGCATAAAAAGCCATCACTCCATGAGCTGAAGCACTGCGGTATTTAGATTTGAGCATATTATCCACATCAAATTGAATTTCCGGAAAAACTTCTTTTGCATGGGAAACCACTTTTTCTGCAAAATCCAAGCCTATGATATTATGGTTTCTCAAATCATAGAGATGTTTAGTTGTTTGTCCTGAGCCGCAGCCAAAATCAAGTACGATACTTTTCTTCTGCAGTGACGCTGAAAATCTATCTAAGAGATATCGATCCAAAGGTTTTTGATCCAATTCATGCAAGAATTGTTTTGAATACTCTCGTGCTGATAAATTATAGCACTTTTTGACTTCTTGAGAATTATAGTTTTTCATTCATTGCCTTATTAAATTGCTATTTAATTATTGAACAAACCTGATTAACAGTACATATAGCCGCCTGCGTCTATTCTCATTATGTTTTTCTACCTAACCCCCTTTTGTTCCCCCTTTCACAAAAGGGGGAAGCTGAAGGCAAGGGGTTCAATTACTTCGCGTTCGGTGTAATATCCTTTTGGAAGCTTGTATCGTTCATGCCTTACCTGACGACCGGCAGATCATCGATGGAAAAACAGATCTGCTTTTGCTGTCCCCAAACGATGGAGCTTAGCGAGAGTGCTCTGACGAGGAAAAAGAATTTCATATTTTTTTGGCGTATTGTTTCAGTTCTGATAATTCTGTTCTACATTTTTATGTGGTAGATGAAGGCTAACTATTTAGACAGATGATGTTTACAACTAGTTTATAATAATACTTTATCTCATAATTTGATTCGCGGTAATATCTAAAATATCTTTATAGAATTGAATGTATTTTGTGTTAGACGTCCTTTCATTTTTAGATAAAAAACCGCCTGGTCGAATGGCTTTTGGTTTATATCCCATTTCATCTGTCACTAGTTCTTCAAAATCAGATAATGCCTTACCAGATCTATGGGCAATTGCATTGCGAATAATTCTCATTTGATTTAATCTATTTATAACAGGTCTAAATGCAGAACTATAAGGTTCACCATCTTTAAATACCAGTTCTGCACGTTCGCTAACCGCTTGCGCACTGGTCCACTCGACATAACCTTTTGAGGTCATAAAATATTTTAATGCATGATCAAGGGTTGGAGGACAAACAAATAATTTTGGAGAATAATGATTCTTTGTTTTTGCGCCACACATAAATCTTACAAATGTGCTTTCCAAATAATCTTCCCAAGAAAGATACATATCTAAGAAAGCCAACTCGTTGATTTGGTAAATTCTTTTTTGCTTTAAGTTCCTTCTTTGAGTTCCTCGTAATTCTATATAATTTGATGCATCATTCACTAACGAGTAACTTTTATCTAGTCTATCACGGAAATAAGGTAACCAGCCGTCGATATTTATTTTTGCCATACAAGTGGTTTTATTTGAATAGTGCTTTCCAAATGAAATCGTGTCTTATTTTTCTATATTTTAGAAATGCAGTTCCTTTTCCAGCAGCAGTTACAAATTCATTAAATTTATTTTGAGGTTCTCTCCAATTTATTTCTTCGTTAACAGCTATCAAAGATTCACGTGCGTTTTTCATAACTAAATTTGTAAATGTAATTTTCCTTTTTGAACTTTTCGGCAAACCAAATTTTGCATCATAAAAAACACAGAATAAACTGTAAAAAAGTGGTATTCGTCGAAATCTTGTTGTTTGCAATGCGTCTCCAAAAGTTTCAGATAATAGATTAACAATTAGACTGAATTCTTTTTGTATTTTTTTGCTTTGTTGAAATCTATTATCATATTTATCATAATAATTACGAATATAAGTTTTGCCTTGCTGTAAACCGTCTATCATAGCAATAACTAATTCAGATGTCAGCTCGCATTCATCCATTCGTGCAATTTGTTTATCAGTAAATATTTTTTTATCTAACCAATAATTATAATGACGATATGCTATGTCGTAGATGCAATTTTTAAATGAGCCAAAATATTCTGCATTCAATTTCTCTTGAGGTTTTAACGTTAATGTGTAAGAATTTAACCGAGAAAAAATATTTAAAACATCAGAATCAGTAGCGCCTTCAAGTAAATCAACAGAAAAACGGTATCTAAAAAAACTTTCTTGTACTTCTTCTGATAATTCACTAAATAATTTCCCGTAGTAATTATCATTATGCACTTTTAATATTTTTAAATCGCCAGCAATAAAATCTAATACTGCTCTTAATCTTTGTTGTCCATCAACAACTTCTCTAATAGTAATTTTTTTCTTTGTATCAGTTATTTCACGTAAGAATATTTTTGAAATTGGCAATCCTCTAATAATAGAATCTATCAAGTAAGATCTTGCTTTCTCTGACCATGAATCTCTCCTTTGAAATTTTGGTTGAAGATGAAGTTCTTTTCTAGAATACCATTCGTAAAAATCTAAAATCCTATAAGACTGTGGATTAAATCTCAAGGAACTATTCTTTTTCATTTATGCCTCATCTAGATCTCAAGCTTAACACTTAAGCATTTATTTATTATTACTATTTAATATAATTTTGTCGGAGTGTCATCAAGCTTTGTAAAACTTTTTGCAGTCCCCATTGAAGAGCCCGCCAAAGGCGGGGGCGAATCCCCAAAATAGTAGGATTGGGAACCATTGTAAAAATGGTAGTGAGTTTTGGGTAGAGAAGCAAGAAGCGGTAAACTGTAAATAGTAAACAATGAACGGTGAAGAGTAGTTGAGTAGGAAGGAAAACGGTGAACGGGAAATAGTAAACAGTTGCGCTCGAGGCGCATCAGCCTACGGCTGAGAAGAGTAGGGGCGAAGCCCGCCAAAGAGCATGTCAGGTAAATTACTTCGCCCGGTAGAATTAATCGCCGAAACCCTCTGAAACCCGCATTAGTTATGAGCCTTACTTGGCTGTTAACATTAATTATTTTTCTTTTATTTTACAACGTAAATTATCAACTAATTCGCCGATACTTCCTACTTTATTATTTCTAAAAGCCAAGTCGGTATAAAGTGTAGCACATTCCCTGCTTGATTGTTTAAGATTTTTCCATTCATTCCATAGTTCATCATAGCGATGGATTGAACGATTGAGAATATCTCTGTTCAATGTACCTGTCATTGTTGAATTTGCTTCTTCAATCATCAGGATCCACATTTGTTCGATTAATTCATATTTTATCCTGCCATAGGTGCATGATACTCTTATGGCTTCTTGTACTGTAGAATCGTTTACGATTAATTCGTTCGATAATGCTTCTATTTGATTCCATATCGCTGATGCTTCAGCTTTTTCGGCAAGAACTTTGCTTTGCAGATTTTCTTTCAAAATTTGTCTGATTACTTCTTTGTTGTCCGACACGGAAAAGAACTCGTCTCTCGACCACCATTTATTATTCATTGTAAAGCTATTGCATTGCCCTTTTCTGACTCCTTCAATACTTAATAATGCAATCTGGCGAAATATATTTGCCTGTATCCCCGTGATTTTCAGCTTTGCAGCAAATTCATAAAAAAGCCCTTCTTCTGTGCGTTCTGTATTTTGAGCCCAATGCGAAACCACATACGTATTTAAATCTGTCCATATTTCGTTGGTTATATAAGGCCCTTGCCAACCTCCTCCGTGCGACCATGTATTTACACCACACAGTAAATGTTTGTTAAGAATATCTTTAATGCCTCGAGGATTTGCTGGGTCGTTCATCTTTCCGGTAAATTGTCCATCGATAATTTCATATTTTGTTTCAGGCCATCCATTAATAACACCATAAGCCGAATAGTAAGGGTGTGCTCCTTTCCCGTATGCTTCCATACGCGATTGGGCTTCTACAATTTGCCTGTGTTTCCCGATACCAAGAGTAGGATTAAACGGGGTCATCCGCAAAAAGTCGTCTTGTTGATATTTGATAGAGAATATTAAATTTGGGTGAGGCTCAATGGCATTGGTTACTGCCAAATAATATTCCGGATTATTGTGAAAGTTATATCCCCAATCCCAGGTTCGATAAAAAAGTTTTTTGTTCTGTTTTACACATATCTCATCACGAAGAATATTGATAAATAAAATGTGGTCTTGTATTCCTTCTTTTCCCTCTCTGATAGGACTTCCACCTTTATGAAAAGGCGTGTCAAATAAATACGTCTCACCAAAACGAAGAACGATTCCGTCTAATTGCGGAAATCTTTCAAACAAACCCGCAATCTGAGCACGAAGCATATCTTGAGTTGTTTTACGTCGTATGTCAGGAATCTTAACCTTCCCTTTGCCGCCCATCGTTGCGCCAACCCCGCTATCATTTCTCTTTATAGAATCGCCATACTTCTCCCAAAGAGAGGAAGGAAAGACAATAAAATCGGTAAAAGGATAAACATTGATTCCTGCTTTTTTACATTCTGCCAATTTCTTATCTATCCATTTGGCTTTATCTGTTATCCATGTACGCTCTTCAGAATTTTCCGATATTAAACCTGCTTTATAGTTATCGTACGTAATGGCGCAGTTAATATTCCATTGCGGCACCATTCCATTAAAGCCTTCCGATTTAAGATAAAAAGGGTCATTATATTTAGTATCAAAAGGTTTTTCACCTGGATTATTATGAACCATGTCCATAATATAATCCAATGCTTGTCCATAGGACAAAACGGGTAAACAAAAACAGATAATGAATGGAAGTATCTTTTTCATTGCGTTCATTGCTTGCAGCCAACATATGTAAAAACAGCCGAAGCCCTAAACAGATGTAATTATTTTAAGGAAATTACTTTTGCAGTCCCTCTAAAGAGCCCGCCGAAGGCGGGGGGGCGAATCCCCAAAATAGTAGGATTGGGAACCACGTATGAAAATAGTAACGAGATTTGGAGAGAGAAGCAAGGAAGCCTTTAAGCCTATGAGCAGATGAGTAAATGAGCCAATGAGTATTTGAGTTTGTGAGTCGATAAGTAGGGGGGAAAACAATGAATAGTTAAGGGTGAACGGTGAAGAGTAGTTGAGTAGGAAGAAAAACGCTGAACGGGAAATAGTAAACAGTGAAGAGTCGTAGGGGCTTGACATGTCAAGCCCGTAGGTGGGGGCGATGAAATCTCATATTCTGGATTCCCGCTTTCGCGGGAATGACTTGAATGAAACGGAACGGGAATGCAGACATATTTTTGAAATAGCTTCTATTTATCTTCGCAGGAACAAAGGTTATTTCCTTTTGCTTTCTTAAAACATTCACGCCCTTCTTTGAAAGACAAGTAGGCAAGGCCCAGAGTTCCAAGAGTATCCATAAAAGCAAATTGTGTCACTTCATAGACACCGCTCGAGACGAGTAATACGAGAGACATGTAAATACAAACCTTTGTGCATTCGACATCTGCGAGTATGGCGGCGGAATTCAACTGCCTACCGATTTTTCTTTTCCTGACCACTAAAACCCACATGACCGCAATAGAGACAAGCGAAATGATCACTCCCCACAGAGTTGTCTCGGGCTTACGTCCTATCCAGAGATTGTACATGCTTGTTGCAGCAAGTCCGATTACCAATACATAAAATGCAAATCCAGTCACCCTTAAAGCGGTCCGTTCAAAATCATCGCGATTACTCTGCGGTTTCTTCTGAATACGCAGCACCATATGCGCAATGCCGAATCCTGAAAGAACTTCAATGAAACTATCGGCGCCAAAACCAAACAATGTGAGGCTTTCATCCTGATAGCCGAAATACATAGATATAAGCCCTTCGCCTATATTATAGAGGATAGTAAAAACTGCTAGCCCCAAAGCAATTCTATAGTATCTGCTCTGGGCTGTCGGTTGTACTGGTGTGTTTATTTCCATATAGGTATAACACAGAGTATTTGAAATCAGTTCTTCAGAGAAGACTCTCGAGAGATCGACGCATCTCTTTTTTGTATCTTCAATTTGTTTCCTTCTTCCATCACGTAACTATAGAGAAGTTTATAGCTGTCGTAATCGAAGCGATGCGGAGATGGTGAACCGCCGCTTTGACCGGCACGGTCATTTCTTTTGCCGGCTCCGATCAGGCACCAGTTATCGATTACAAACACTTCATGGAGTTTTTTATCCTTTGAGATCTCTTCAAGTATGACCGGGCCATCGAAGGGCCAGGCGATTATACGGCGCGCCTCAAATGCCGCATCCACACGCGCATTGTATGTTTCCGGGTCTTCCTCACCGAGACATGCTCCGTCGCATAGTCCGAGGTGATACGGAAAACAACATCCGCGTGATGTTTCCAGCCGCAGTAGCTTTGAGCACAGCCGGTGAGTTTTGGAAATCGTATCGAGAAATTCCTTCGCCTGTGTTTTATGTTTAAAGATGCCGAGAATGGGAGCATCCGGTTTGAGATCCAGATAATCGACTGCTTCTAATTTTACCGTCGCATATCCTTGCTCATTGTCTACGCGCCGCGCGATAATAATACGCCGCGGCTGCCGCGAACGGACATTATACATCGGGCGAAGTTCTTTAATGAGCCGGGATTCCAGAAGAAGCGATCCAAGCTCGCCGGCGGTTTCGCGGGTTTCTATGCGGCGAATGCGTTTCGTTAACCAGCGTTCATCTCTGGCGGCAAAGTGCGAACGTACACGCGCCCGAATAGTTTTACTTTTCCCGACATAGAGGAGCATATCGTCCGTTCCATAGAATAAATATACTCCAGAAGCAGCAGGCAATGAAGAAATAATAGTTTTATTAAAAAACATTTTCATAGAGTCGGATTAATATTTTTCATTTTAGTGTCAATCCCTTCCCCTTTCAGGGAGACGGAGTCCTGAGAATGTATCATCTGGTAAGATGATACTTTTTCTTCTTCTGGATGGAGTTTTTGGACCTCACCCTATCCCTCTTCTAAGAGGAGAGGGGACATAATACCTTCGAGAAATCTGCTTAACGCACTTAATCTCAACTTGGATTCTTCTGAGAGAGGAATTTTTGTCACTAATTTCAATCGTTTACCATCCTGTTTAATCCGGTCCAAGTCAGCTCGGCTGAAATAGTTTTTTCTCAAAACATAATTCAATATAGGTATTATATTTTGTAAGGTAATTATTGTTTGCAAACATATATTTAAAAGCCCGAATAATTGTGTCCATTATAGTTACTGTTTGCACATCCTAATTACTTCCTGTTGAAGCAGGTCTAAATCAGCCCGGCTAAAATAGCGGCCGCGAAGAAATACACTTTCGATTTGATCGGCATTACTAATATCCTCGAGTGGATTAGACCGCAAAAGAACGAACGAAGCCGTTTTCCCTTCGGCGACAGTGCCAAGGCGATCGTTCACGCCCATGAACTTTGCGGGGACAATAGTGGCACTGCGCAATATTTCCACTGGAGAAATTCCTGCTTCTTGCCACAATGCCATCTCTTCATGTACAGAATATCCCGGAATAACTCCGGGGGCGAGCAAGTCCGTTCCAACCATGAGAGGTATGCCGCTCATATGCAGCTCTTTAACGACTTCCTGCATCGGGGATAAAACCTTTTGGACTATTTCATTTGCCGGTTGATTGCCCCAAATTCCTTTCCACATTCCCTTCATCATAGGTGAAACATATTCCAACATGGGATAATTGCCGGAGAATATTTCCTTAAGGTGAGCGCCGTGTTTGAACACGACAAGTGTTGGACAGACATGCATGCCGGTTGCACTGATTCTTTTTAGTGCTTCCCGGAATTCTTCCCTTTTCACCTCGTTCAATCTCAGAAAGTATGGAACATCCGTTCCCATGCCTGCGGTCGTCAGATTCACATGTTCACCGAGTAATTTCGCTATGATCTTTCCAAAGCCAAAAGGATGCTCCGAGCTTTTTAATCCTGCGTTCGCGGCGTCTTCAATGTAAATCGACTCGGGAATATGGCCAACCGGTTTAATACCAAGTTTATTGGCTTCGTCTGCAATTGCCAGGAATACCTCTTTCTTCAGACCGCTATACACCTTGATCTGATCCACTCCGGCTGCAACCTGTTTGCGCACTGCCTCTCTTCCTTCTTCGGGAGTTCCGCACGGAATGGAAATCTGAGGAATAGAGGGTGGATTGCCATCGAGGATGGATCCTGTTACTATCATTTCCGGACCAAGGATTTCCCTGTTCTTCAGTTTGTTGCGCAGCGCAACTGCTTCATTCGTGGGATTGCCCATGTCCCGGACGAAGAGAACTCCATTGGTAATCATCATGGGTCCGAAAGTAGCCGGATCAATATAGTGAACATGTGCATCAATCAGACCCGGAACCAAAAATAGTCCATTGCCATCGATGATCTTCATCCCTTTTGGCAATTCGGTGTGTGATTGCTTCGAGATTTGTTGAATCTTTTCTCCGGAAACAATGACGGTATAGTTTTCCTGAAGAGTTCCTTTTTCAACATCCACGATCGTGACACCGTTGATAACAAGAACCGATGGCGCCGTTTGCTCTTTCCGGCTGAAAGCAGAAACCGGCAAGAGAATGGATGCGAACATAATAAAAGCAAGAACCAACGTAAAGTTTTTTATATATAATTTCCTTTACAGTAATCTATAATTTTTTCCTGGTAAGCTGTTTTTGGCTAATGAAAATGAGATTTTTGAGAAATCTGAAAGCGATCAAAATCGTAAAAACCAGAAGAAAGGTGATTGCAGTTTGTTCAACATTTAAGCCATGGATTTTGGTAAAATCAGCTTTGACCGGACTATTCCAGACAAATTGAAGTAAAAGAAGAACAATCGCAGTTTTAATCAGTTCCGTCCATCTGGATTGAGTGATAAAATGTAGCATATAGGCGACAACTTCACAACTGAGCATGGCGATGAAAAGGCCAGAATAATAGAAAGAGGCATTCGGGCCGAACAAGGGAACAGGATGAGCAACATTGTTCATAGAAGCGAAGAATATCGTCCCGTGTCGGATAAAGAGATACAAAAAAGAACCAAAAACGAGTATCAGGAAAATTAGGAAAACAACCTTAGGCTTTTTCAATTCCTTCTGGCTTGTTTGCAGTGAGAAAAATTTCGGCCAGGGAAGACGGGTTTCTTTTTTGCTCTGTGTGACAAAGTAAAGAAAAATCACAACGAGCCCTATGTCATAGACAAAAGCCATCGGCAAATAAAAAAGAATCTGCCATCCATCCATTTTTGGAATATACAGGAAAGGAAAAATCAGCATGCTGGTATTCGTCAGATATGCGAAAAGGGCCATAGCAGAGTGGCAAAAAAAGAGAATTCCTGTATAAAAAAAAAGATGCCGTTTAAAAGTTGGAGAGATGATTTCGACGCCCTCCATATATTTTGCAGCGATCTGCTGGGGCCTGCCGTAGCGAGAGATGATTTTGCCCACCCCCTCTTCGGTCACTTTGCCGAACTCCTCTTCTGTTTTTTCGAGGATATGGCTTTTGATTTCCGAAAGTATGTCACCTGAGCCATCCTTAACAGCCAGATAATGTTTAATTTCTTGCAGATAATCTTCAAGATTTTGAACCATGAGAGTTCTCCTTTGTTATTCTTCGAAAAATGTCATTTTGATCGCTCCAGATGGAGAGTGCTTTTCCACGTACCACACGCCCCTGCGCAGAGATGCGATAAAATTTTTTCGGCCTTTCCCCGCTAACATCCCATTCGCTTTTGACCCAGCCGTTTTTTTCAAGTCTCCTGAGAATAGGATAAAGCGTGTTCTCTTCCACGGTATAACCTTGCTGCTCGAAAAACTTTATCATTTTGTATCCATACATCTTTTGCTCAAGCGCCATGAGAACCAGGATTTGCAGGAACCCCCGATTCATCTCGATCTCAAGATTAGCGATATCTATTTCCATTTCTTTCTCCTATATACTATACGACACAATATACTGTATGTTACACAGTATGTCAAGTTATTTTTTCTATTTTCGGCTTCCATACACAAAGCGTCGTTCGATGAGAAGAGATAATCTACATTTAATGACTCAATAGATTTAAGATTTTGCGGATGGAAAAATGGATTTAATTACTGTGAATTCCTTTAGTGTTACGATTTTAACGGATAGAAACGGCGGGGCAAATCTGCTAATTAAACGATATTAAAAAGGTTGAGTGAACGATATAGGCTTCCAATTTTCTATTGCTTCAGTTGTAATAAGAAATGATGAATTTCCTCTAATCGTTGTTTCGGTTCATCTGAAATTTGTATTCTCACCAAAAGATTCAACTGCTTACCGTCCTGTTTGAGGCGCGGTTGGAATTGTTTCAGTTCGTGAACACACCCCATGATTTTCTGGAACCGCGCTTCATCGCCTTCATAAAATCCTTTTTCTTCCGTCGGCGGGAAATGCAGCGAGAGAAGTTCACCGCTTAATTCAACTTTGATAAAACCAATTCTTGCCGCTGTTATTTTCAACTCGACGAGCCGGAATAAATATTCCACTTCCTCCGGATACTCGCCGAATCGATCCTGCAGTTCCCCCCGCATGACATGAACTTCTTCATGCGAAATGCACCGGTACAGCCGGCGGTAGATGTCCAGCCGTTCGGAATCGTGCTCAATGTAAATGTCGGGAATAAGCGCCTCAATATCGGTTTCAATGATCGTCTCAATCTTTTTTCCTCTCCCTTCACCCATCTCACTATCTGCTAATTCATTAAATTCCTCTTCCTTCAACTCAGCGACTGCTTCTTCTACCACGCGTTGATACATCTCAAAACCCATTTCCAAAATAAATCCCGATTGTTCGCCGCCCAGTAAATTGCCTGCGCCGCGAATTTCGAGATCACGCATTGCAAGATTAAACCCGGAACCAAGTTCGGTAAATTCCTGAATTGCCTGCAAACGCCGCAGGGTTACTCGCGGCAGTACGGAGAGCGGCGGAGTAAGAAGATACGCATACGCCTGAATATTGGATCTACCCACTCGCCCGCGTAATTGATACAACTCCGCCAATCCAAACCGATCTGCTCGATTGATGATGATTGTGTTCACACTGGGAATATCGATGCCGGATTCGATAATTTTTGTGCAGAGAAGGACATCATACTTTCTTTCCAGAAAATCCATCATCGCCTTTTCTAATTCATGTCCCTTCATCTGTCCGTGCGCAATATGGAAGCGTGCTTTTGGAACATTTTCTTCAAGCATCGACTGGATGAGACCAATATTTTGAACACGATCGTGCACGAAGTATACTTGCCCGCCGCGATGCAATTCTTTCATGATAGCTTCGCGGATTAGCTGCGGATCGAATTGTGCTATTTCTGTTTGGATGGGGATACGGTTTCTCGGCGGCGTATTAATGAGCGACAGATCACGCGCGCCCATCAGCGAGAATTGCAATGTCCGCGGAATTGGCGTTGCGGTCAGCGTCAATGTGTCTACGTTTGCACGAAGCTGGCGCAATTTCTCCTTTGCCGCTACACCGAATCGCTGTTCTTCATCAATGATAAGTAAGCCGAGATCTTTGAACACGACATCTTTTGACAATAATCGATGCGTGCCGATTAAAATATCCACCTTTCCCTCATGGAGCGCCTGCAATATTTCTATTTGTTCTTTCTTGGCTCTGAAACGGGTGAGAGATTCTACGCGCACCGAATATCGTCCAACGCGATCAAGAAACGTCTTGAAGTGCTGGTGTGCAAGAATTGTTGTCGGCACAAGCACCGCAACTTGCTTGCCGTTCATCACTGCTTTGAACGCCGCCCGGACGGCAACTTCCGTCTTGCCAAAGCCGACATCGCCGCAAATCAACCGATCCATCGGTGATATCTGCTCCATATCTTGTTTCACATCAAGCGTTGATTTTGCCTGATCGGGTGTGTCTTCGTACAGGAACGATGCTTCCATTTCTTTTTGCCAGTGCGTATCGGGCGCAAATGAAAATCCCTGCTCGTGCTTGCGCCGTGCGTACAGTTTGATGAGATCTCGGGCGATATCTTTGATCTTCTTCCGCGCTTTGGACTTCAATCTGTCCCAATCTGCGCCGCCGAGTTTGTTGAGCTTCGGTGTATGCCCCTCTTGTGAAGAATACTTCTGAACACGGTTAATAAAATTGAGATGAACATAGAGCGTATCATTCTCTTCGTACACAAGTTTCATCACTTCCATTTCAACACCGCGCACTTTAATCTTCTGCAATCCAGCAAATCGCCCGATACCATAATCCTGATGCACGACAAAATCACCGCGCTTAAGCTGTTGGAGTTCTTTTTGTGTGAATCCCTTGAACTTTTTTCGTTTTATTGGTCCACGTCGTTTCAGTCTTCCGAAAATTTCATGTTCGGTGAAAATAGCAATCTTCGCTGAAGGATAGATGAAGCCGAAATGGAACGCTTCAGTCAAAAGCTGATATTGGATTGGAGGGAGAAGATGTACGATTTGGTGAATATCGTCTTCATCCCGACTTTCGTGTTTCTCAGTATCCCATACCGTTTGATCGTTATTTTCTAGCTCCTGATTTCCGGCTTCCCCGCCTAACCGGCGGGCAGGTGATTTCTGATCTCCGCGTTCCTCAGCGTTCCGTGCTGTTTGCAGGATGATTCCCGATTCATCCGGTGCTGTCAGTTCTTCTTCGATTAACTCACTGAGGCGTTCACCTTCTTCCTTTGTATCACAGGCGAGATAGACTGTATTGTCTTTATCGGACAACTTCTGAATCTGCTCAATAAGCCTCCTAACGCTCCCACCCATAGGAGGTTGAGGGTGTGCATGAAATGAAAGAGAGCTTGGGGATTGAAAATTGGAGATTGTGGAATGAAGTATTCTTGGAAAACCCTTCAATTGTGTTTCTATTATTTTCCAATCGAAAATATCTGAGTACCCTTCCTGTACGAGTTCATCAAATTCTTTTTCAATTACTAAAGGTTCATCAAGAAAGAGAAGCGCATCGCCAATAAGATATTCAAACAGCGAAACCTGTTTATCAATGTTCTTTGTGATATCAGTTTTCTGAGATGAAATATCTCCATCAGGGTAAATGGAGTACAAGCTTGCTACCACGCTCGCCGTTTGAAGTTCGCGGATGGAGCGCTGTGAAAGTACATCGAACTCACGGATGGATTCAATCGAATCGCCCCAAAATTCGAAGCGGATCGGATTATCCCCGACAAAAGGAAAAATGTCCAGAATACCGCCGCGCACTGCAAAGTCGCCGTATTCCTCAACGAAATCTTTTTTCTCGAAGCCAAGCCCTGTAAGGTTCTGAATCAAGTGCTCGAATGAATATTCCTTATTGATTTCCAATTCAATGGAACGTTCCATAAATCGTTTCGGTGTTGGGAGCTTCATCGTCAACGCTTCAGCTGAAGCAATAACAAGCACACGTTCGGAACGCGATAAAGCGCGGAGTGTTTCCATCTGCGCAATAGGTGCGCTCATATCAAGCAGCTTTGCCGCATGGGTAGGACCCGAAGCAAAGATATGCACAGGCGACTCTCCAAGAAGAAGTGCACAATCATCACGAAGCTGTTCGGCACGGTCTTTGTCGGGAACGACAAGAACCATTTGAGTTTGTCGCACAGTAAAGAGGCGCGCCGCCACAAATGCCATGAGCGAGCCGCTGATGCCTTGCACCTGAACCGGATTTCCGAACTGAAGCGATTCTATCGCTGCCGTCAGTTGTTGGAATGGTTCGCTTTCTACAATTTTCCTTTGGATGGTTTCAATCACACAACTCACTCTCAATTGTCAGCGTTCAACATTCATCATGGAGCGGCCGGCTGTCAACTCTTATAGAAAACACCTTACCCTGACTATCACGGAATTTCCGGACAATCAGGGTCGATGACAAGCTACCAAAAAGTCGGTCGACATTCAAACTGTGCAATAAAAAAGCCGTCCCGGTATTCCCGAAACGGCTCTCTCATTGATCAATAAACATATTACTTCTTTTCTTTTGTTGTCTTCTTGATGATCTTTACTTCTTTCTTCATCTTCTTCATGTCATGCTTTTCACATTTCGCCGTGCTGTCCATTGCGCACTTTTCCATGCCTTCTTTTTCACACTTTTCTTTGCACTCTTTCTTGCATTCTACACACTTAGCACAGCACGTACCGTCGCATTTTTCTCCAGTACACTTGTCGCAGCATTTCATTTTGCATTCTTTTTCACACTTCTCTTTGCACGACTTCTTTTCATTGCCTTCCTCGTGTTTACATTTCATTTTCTTTACGACTTTTATTTCTTTCTCAACAGTCTTCTCGTCCTTTTTCTCCGCGGGTTTTTCCTGGGCAATGATTGATTGCGATGTAACGATTGCGATGATAAGCGCAAGAACAAACATCAATTTCTTCATACAACACTCCTTTTGGTTAATATTTATTGAGAGCACCTAACTCTGCGCGGCATCAGTTGCCAGAATAGTAAGAACCGGCTCCCTATCGCATATAATTAAGATAGAAGAAAAACACCGTTTCTCCTATAGAAGTATATTCTATCTTCAACCTTTCCTGTTTAAGTGTCACTGTGACATTCTCTCGTTGCCATATCGTTGCACAGCTATTTGGGGTATGCAAAAAGTGATATGGAAGAGCAATTCAAGAATGTGAACTATTATTACTTGATGGTTTTAAGGGATTATGAGTGAGATGGGACTCAAGATATGCCGGGTCTTTCCATGAGCATTGCTTTTCGGATATCTTCTGTTATCTTACTAAGGTAGATAAAGAGAAAATAGTTCTCTAACATAAGAGAACCACTTTTATAAATTTCATTCATTCCCCAACTTCATAAGGAACTTTTCTGTGAAATCTATAATACGATATCTTTTAGTAGTTGTATGCGTTGTTGCAGCGGTAAGTAACTTTGTGGTTGCTCAAGATTTGTCTGCCGAATTAAGCAGGGTAGGAACTCTGAATGTGAAAAATTATGTGAGTCCAATTTTCAACGGATTCAGTGCTGATTTAAATTCGGGTTTTTATCACTCCGCAGATTTGCATGGTGTTCTCGGATTTGATGTCGGTGTGAAACTTGGACTTGCAATGATTACCGATGCCGACAGAAAATATGATTTTATAACACCAGACCATATTAGCATCAAAAATCCTGCAATTCCAACTCAGACCATTTCACTCGATGCCGGGACTGACTATGATGCGGTTGTTTCCGGTGTACCGACAGCTGTCGGCGATAAGAATACAAAGTATTATGTAAAGATGATACGATCAACCAGCGACCCAATCAAGCAGGCAATTTTTGATAATTTAGTCTCACAACATGGCAGCAATAATCTTTTCCAAATTCCAAACGGATTCGACCTTGCTGCAGTCCCATTACCCATGCCTCAAGCCGCTATCGGCCTGCCTTTTGGTTTGGAAGTTATAGTCAGATTCATTCCGACAGTTTCGGCCACCGATGCCGGTAAATTCAACTATATGGGCTTTGGCCTCCGCTATAATGTCGATCAGTGGATTCCGATGTTTCCTCTGGATGTCGCTGTTCATTTCATGACTCAAAAAATGAATTTTACATCGAAAGATGATAAAGATATTTTCAAAGCAACCGGAATAGCTTACGGCCTTGAAGTAAGTAAAAAGCTGCTTTTCTTGACAGTGTATGGCGGCCTACAACTGGAAAAATCTACGTTTACTCTTTCACAACTTGACGGTAAGTTTACTACACCGGATGGAACAGAAACACCGTTTACAATACCGGAAATGACTTTCGATGGAAAGAACAAATCCCGAGCGACCCTTGGTGTTCGTTTATTATTGCTTATCGTGAATGTTCATGCAGAGTACAGCTTTGCGAAGACACCAGTTGCAGCAATCGGCGTTGGCATTTCATTGCGATAAGAATAATTTTGTTCTTTGGGCAAAAGCTGGTCCTGAGTAAGGGTCAGCTTTTTTTGTTGTCTTGGTTTCTAGATATTCGAACGAGCCAAAGAAAACTTTATACATCTCTCTTCGGAGGTTTTACTTTCTCGTGAAATTTCCGTATATTACTTTTGCCTCAGGAAGGAAGTCGAGACTGAGGCATTTTTATTTTCTATTGAGGAAGAATGCAAGAAATCAAAAACATACGTAATATTGCCATCATCGCGCATGTTGACCATGGCAAGACAACGCTCGTGGATTTTATGCTGAGACAGACAGGAACGTTCCGTGCCAATCAGGATATGGGCACACGCGTAATGGATTCTAATGATTTAGAAAAAGAACGCGGCATTACAATCCTGGCGAAGAACACAGCTGTTATGTACAAAGAACCAAAGAGCGGCGAAATCTATAAATTTAACATCGTGGATACGCCAGGCCACTCTGATTTCTCCGGTGAGGTGGAACGCACACTGAAGATGGTCGATGGTGTCCTTCTGCTGGTTGATGCCGCTGAAGGACCGTTACCGGGTACCAAATTCGTGCTCAAGAAATCGCTCGATCTCAATCTCCGTCCCATCGTTGTCATCAACAAGATTGATAGAAAAGATGCACGTGCGCATCAGGTACTGGACGAGGTATTTGAACTATTCCTCTCGCTTGGGGCGCACGATCAGCAGCTTGATTTTCCCACGATTTATTGCATTGCAAAACAAGGAATTGCTAAAAACGAAATGGATCAAGAAAGTACCAATCTTGAACCGCTCTTTGAAGCAATTATCAATCGTGTTCCCTCACCTACCGGAGATCCTACAGGTCCGTTTCAGATGCTTGTGACAACAATCGACTACAACGACTATCTTGGCCGACTTGGCATTGGTCGTGTGTCGCGCGGCAAGATTCGTCTCGGCGGACAGATGAAAATTGTTCATCGAGATGGATTAGTGGAAGATGCGCGCGTGACAAAAATTTATACTTTTCAAGGACTGAAACGTATAGAAGTCGAGGAAGCAGGAACGGGCGATATTATTGCCGTTGCTGGAATGGAAGACGTTGATATCGGCGAGACCATTGCCGATGCATCTGACCCAACCCCGCTGCCATTTGTTGCTATCGAAGAGCCGACACTTTCGATGAACTTTATCGTGAACAACTCGCCGTTTGCCGGACTCGATGGAAAATATGTCACCACGCGTCACCTTGGTGAACGATTGGCACGCGAACTTCGCTCCAATGTCAGCCTGCGTGTAGAATTGACGGACTCACCCGATGTTTTTAAAGTAAGCGGCAGAGGCGAATTGCATCTTGGTATTCTTATTGAAACGATGCGGCGTGAAGGGTACGAGTTTCAGGTCTCGCGCCCCGAAGTCATTCTCAAGCGCATCGCCGATGTCGTCTGCGAACCGATTGAACACGTCATTATTGACGTACCGGACGAACACGTCGGTGCTGTTATCGAAAATCTCGGTAAACGTAAGGGCGAAATGCGGCACATGCTTCAAAGTCAAGGCAACACGCGTCTCGAATTTCTTGTTCCTGCACGCGGGTTGATCGGATTTCGATCAGAGTTCATGACACAGACAAAAGGTACCGGCATTCTGCACCACATTTTTCGAGGATATGAACCGTTCAAAGG
>Ga0182021_10003415_pt1 | contig 18667 bp, 12 predicted proteins | sample 612E3MmetaG_FD_120493 | JGI IMG/M metagenome (GOLD analysis project Ga0182021, IMG submission 120493) | Permafrost microbial communities from Stordalen Mire, Sweden - 612E3M metaG (Illumina Assembly) | ecosystem: Environmental > Terrestrial > Soil > Wetlands > Permafrost | place: Sweden... | reverse complement strand
TGGGCCGTCCTCGAATTCCTTTGGAACAAGTTCTTTTCCGACGGGAAAGAAGGAGATTCACAGCCGCTAACGGTGAATGTGTTTCATAATGGGGAACCCGTTCCCGTCCGAGTGACGGCCGCTTTTCATTCCGGGACTCAAGGAAATGCCCCCGGAGAAAAGATCACAACGACTGTCGCCGAAAAAACGATGACGGCGACGATTGTGCCTTACCGTAGCCGTCTGAGCGCCCTTCGGGCCGCCGTCTCCCGGACGGCGCGAACATTTGGACGTTGGTCCGTCCGCAACCGGATCTTCCTTGAGAATATTGGGTTGACGGCTCTCGGTAACGCCGCTTTCTATTTCGGCATCCCGGGGGCGCTTCCGGGCCTACTCTTGATTTTCGTCGCCCTCCATGTCGCGAACCTCCCGGGCGACTACGCCCGGGCGCAAAGGTTGGCGCCGAAGCGATGGACGTCTCAGAACCCGCCCCTGTCTTTCCGGGCCCTCTATTTTTTCACCCTCTTTCTCGGAGGCGCCGCGCTCTTGATGTTCTTGAGCATGCCCGGCTTAATTCATGTCCTGAACGGGGCCATCCCCCATTGGGCCGCCTCCGTGTTCGGGGCCCTTTTCGGCGCCGGATGGCTTACCCACGGTCCATACTCGCAATGGGTCCGGCGGTTCCTCGTCAAATTCGGCTTTGCGCCGCTCATGGTCGCCGACTCAACCGCCCAAGACCACCGCTATTTCGCTGACGCCAACGGCATCCACGACGTGGTGTGGGGCAACGTCTGGATCTTCAACACGGATTACAACCACGGCTTCAGCCTGCTCTCCTATTCGCTGAGGACTTCCGGCGACACCGATGAAGATGTGAATAAGAAGGTGGAGGAGCAAAGGCGGCTGTTTGAGGACGCCTTCAAAGGACACGTGGGCGACCAAGAACTCGGCCCGCTTGAACAACGGGTAAAAACCGCCGTCATGGAATCGATAAAATCCCAGGAGATGAACGCGCAAGCCGTCTGCGCCGAGGTGTTCGGCCGGATGATCGAGGAGGAAAATAAAGCGAGTCGCGACAAGAACGTCCGGGTCCTGAAATTCCTTCAACTGAACTTGCTTCCGGACCTTCTTGGTCCCCACCGCTTGAATACCGACAAGGAACGGAAAGCCGAGATCGCTTTGTTGAATATTGCCGCTGACTCGATGAAGGCCGACATAGTTAAAAAGATCGCTGATATAAAACTTGCCCGAAACCCCATTGAAATAAGATTAAAAGACCTGACAGACGCCGGGATAGATAGCGGCATCAGATTCAAGCTCCTTTCGGCGACCATCACGGAGACCGACAAGACGTTGAAAATTCAAGAAAAGCTCCGTGATCTCATCGACGATCCAACCATGGGCCTTCCCCTGGCCCGAGAATTGATCTCCAAGGGGAACATCCCCGCCACACGAGCCATCAACCAGGTCTTTCTCAAAATCATCGCCAATATTGATGAACAAGACCCGGCCCTCCCGGAAATTCGCCATTTTGGGTGGTCTCTCATCAACCGTTTCGTCCGGACCAAGTACATTCGCAAGGACAGCGACGATGAAAAACGATACTCGGAGCGTGTGGCCGACGAACAATTACGCTTCTCCAAGGCCTTTGACGCCCTGAGGAAAACCCTCATTTTCCCGCCCGGCGGCCGGGTCGCCCAATTCGTCGATGAACTGGCCACCCGCGTTCCCTCGGAGATCTCGCGGGGATTCCATGCCCAGTACAACGTCCTGGCCACGGAGGACCGGTTTGAAGGCCTCCATCCCGATGAGACCCCGGAGGAAAACATCGCGATCCTGGCCATCGTTGACGCCCTCCTCAAAGACCTGGAACCCCCGGAGGAGGCATTGGTGAGAAACGATGAACCGGAAGTTCTCGTCATCAACGGGGACATTGATCCCGATTGGTTCGAGAAACAACTTAACACCCGAAACATCGTGGCCGTCATCTCCACGAAACCTCAAGTCAGGCCCCCCCATTGGTTCCTCACCGCCCAGGAACGGGGGATCGTGGTCGTCGTAGGCGTGGACGCCGAGCTATTCCGCGAGCTTCATCCCGGCGAGACGATCTCGGCCGACGGACTCACCGGCGAGGTGATCAAGAACCCCTCCGCGTCAACCATCGAGAACCTAAAGATCGAACAGCTCCGCAGGCGCGTGATGTTCAAGGTGGCCTCTCGCACCGCGACATCGGCCGCGGCGACGGTGGACGGCGTGCCCGTCAAATTTCTGACGAACGTGGACCGGATCGAAGACGACCACCGCAAGGGATTCGAAAGCAGCGTCGGGCTGTCCCGGACGGACACCCTCTTCTACAAAGCCGACAAAGATGAGCGGTCGCCCACCGCTATTTCCGACGACGAGCTCAAAGCCATGGAGGATGGCTGGCGCGCCCGTTTCCGCGACATCGCCAATAAATACCCCGGCGCCTACACCCTCCGGATGCTGGACCGGAACACCAACGAGCGAACCAAATCCATGAACATACTCCCCCCCAGCCAAAGGAACTTGCAGGGTGCGGACTATCTCCTCGACGACCCCGTCGGCCAGAGGGTGGCCTTTTACGAGCTGAGGGCGATCATGCGCGCTTACCTGGAATCCCCCAACATACAAGTCTCGATTCCCATGGTGTCCACCATGGAGCACGTCGCCAAGATAAAGGCTCTGAGAAAAGAGGTCGCGGATTCGATCGCGATGGAATATGCGGAGGGCCCGGAAAGGGATGAAGTCGCCGGGAAGCTGAAAGCACTCCGTTTGGGTTATATGGTGGAAACCCCTCTCGGCATTACGAACCTGGAGGAGATTTCGGAATCGGCCGACTTCGTCAGCATCGGCACCAACGATTTAACTCGCCTCCGCGCCGCTGAGGCCGGGATAGAGGGAGAGGTATCCTTTTCCGAATTAAACCCCCAAATCCTGCTGGATATCTTCAAGACCGCGGTGGCCTATCAACGAAGGAACGCGGCGGACGGCGGGAAACGCACGGTGACCATCTGTGGAGACCTGGCACATCAAGACATCTTCCTCCCTTTCATCGCCATGCTCAACGCCATGGCCGCGGAAGAGGTCGCGTCATCCCCGGGCGCCGACGGCCAACCGCAAATTCCCCTGGCCGTGGGGCTGAGCATGCCAAACCCGCAAATCCCCATTGCGAAGGCGATCATCCGCCGCCTGGACGCGAAAGTTTGTTTTGAGAAACTGTCGAAGCTTTTCGAACCGGGAAGCAAGATGACCGCCAAGGAGTTGAACGATATATCAAAGGATCTCGTGAACGAAGCGATGCTCAAAATGAAAGCCGAACCGGAGTATCAAGCGGCTCTGGCGGCGGAAAACGCCAAAAATGCCCCCCCAGCTCAACCGACTTCCCCCGCCGCCGTTCCAGGAGAATCCAAGGGCGGGCCGATCTCCACTTTTGGAGAAAAGGTCATCCCCGAAGTCGTGAACCCCCTCTTGGCGATCTTTTATCCCCTCCTCCTTGCAGGAGGGACCCTGTATAACGACCTCCTTTCGTTTTTGGCGAGCCGGGGGCACGCCGATTTAGCGGAGACCCTTCGGACTTCCCAAGGTCTGTCCCTCACGGAATTCCAGCGCCTGCTCGTGCCCGCCATGGCGTTGTCGGAAGTCACCTCGATCGTATTGCGCGCGGCCAAGTTCGCCGCCGCGCCCAATGTGGAGGCGCAGGACTTTATTATCGCCCTTGATTCCGCCGTGGAACGGTTGAGGGGGCCTCTCGGTCTTGGGAACCTGCCGATCCGGTTCCACGCCATGCGCGGAACGGCCGAGGCCGAGCGAGCGATGAGAACGGAATCTTTCTTCCTCCTCACCCGGGACAGGAACGGTGGAGTGGATGTTTACGTTCATCCCGCCGTTGAAAATAGGCTTCGGCAGGACGCCATAGATGAAGGTGTTACATTTGAAACTATCCTGGACCGAGTCATGTTCCACGAGGGCCTCGAGCTCATGGGCGTCTCTCATGAAAACGCGGAAATACATGGCTTCCGCAAGGGCGGTCTCCGGACGCGGGGAGAGATGCTCTCCGCCTATGAACGCGCCCTGGAAGAACGAGCGGGCCGGGCGCCAGCCCCCGAAACCGCGACGCCACAACCCGTCCCTATCAAATTGGTCCCCGCATCGGCGGGACCGTTGAGCCGGGCCGAGGCCGCGGGGAGATTGATGCGCGATTTCCTCGGCGGCACGCCCTCGGCCCAAACCCCACATCTCTTTCCCCTGGTGGAATCGCCGGGCCTTTTGACCGCCGTTCTCGGAACGCCTGGTTCCGAGAAGGAATGGTCCGACGAACAGGCGGCCGCCCTCCGCTCCGCCAAAGTCGCGGGACAGGAAACCGCCGTCACACAAGCTCTTGATTCCGCCCTCGCCAATACAACGGATGGCCAACCGCTGGAATCGCTGGTGAAGCGACTGCCGCAAGGGACGACCTTGGAAGCCGCGGCCCGGTTGGCTCTCGCCCGGCTGGAGAGCCAGGCCCTCAACGCCCAAGGAGAACAACCGGCAACACCGGCCGTCCTCCAGGATTTCCTGACGCGCGGCGCGAACCTGCTGGCGTTGCTGGACCAACTTTCCGACGGGCAGGAAGCCCGTTGGCGCGAGTTCCTTTCCACCGCCGAGTTCTTGATCGGCCGACAACCGTTCCTGAACGATCGGCAAGCCTTGGCGGAGAACTTGAACCGCGCCGTTGAACCGTACCGGAACGCCCGCCGCGTTCTGGCCGCCTACGGCTCCGACCGGCAGGCGTTGATGATCTCCCTCATCCAAGGAACCAACAACCTGGTCCTAGAAGTCCCGACGGCACTGTTAGGAACGGAAAACCTGCAAGGAGCGGACCTGGCCCAAGCCAATCTGTTGGCAGAACTTTCCCGATGGCTTGAGCAGGGCAACCCGTGGCCCGCCGATCGGAAGATACTGTTCTTGGTGGAAGGCCGAGAGGTGACGACGGCGGAGGTTCTGTCCGCCCTGAATAGACGCGGTCTCTCCACCGCCGGATTGGATAGAATCGCCGCCACCCATATCAAAACGGCGGGATCTCTCGGCATCGAAGGGTATTTGAAGAACGGAATGGTATCCGGAAAGGCCATGTTCGACTACATGGAAAAGCCCGAAGTCGGCTTGGTTGACAGGGCCCGCAACCGCGGAGTGGACGTCTTCGCCCTCAAACCCTGGAGCGAGGAAGGATTATCAGAGAGTCAAAAACTGGCCGTCCGAATCATTCTAATCCTGGGCGGCGGCGTGGCCAAGGCGGCCAGCGAAGACATGATGAAGGCCCTGCAAGAAAAAGCAAAAAACGATTTCATTAAGATTATGGCCTAAATAGTTTGGCCGGGGGGCCTGAGGATCCTCCAGGGGCGTCCCTTCGAGGCGGACTCGAAGGTCCGCCGTCCGAGGGCCGAGAAGGGTTCGCCTCTGGCGAACCCTTCGTCCCCTGGAGGGTCCTCAGGCCCCCCGGCCTTCCTTATATGGTTTGACTCTTAGACTTTTCGCTTTTTGCGCCACGTCGCGGGCCCGGGCTGCTTTTTCGACCGCTTTGATCTCGTCCCACCGGCGCAGGACTTCGGCGGAATCCTTCATCTTTCTTTCCTTGCCGAACACGTGAGGGTGCCGTCGGACGAGCTTCCGGCAGATGGCGTCCACCACGTCGGCCATTTCGAACTTTCCGTTTTCGCGGGCGATGTCGGCGTGGAATACGATTTGAAGAAGAAGGTCCCCCAGCTCCTCGCAGAGGTTGTCCAGGTCGCCCTTGCGGACAGCCTGTGCCACCTCGAGGCTTTCCTCTCGGAGATATTTCATTAAGCTGGCGTGGGTCTGCTCCCGGTCCCAAGGACAGCCGCCCGGACCCCGGAGCCGCGCCATGATCTTCAGCAAATCTTCGTACCCGTATCGGCGCTTCACGCGGCCTCCGGCTTCTTGTTGAACGCGTTCATGGCTTTCTCCAGACCGTCGGAAAGACAAACCTCGATGGCATCGGCGGCTTTCTCTGCCGCGGCCTCCAGGCGGCCGGCGGCCACCCGATGCAGGACGTAGTCCGCCGGGTCCACGCCGGGCGGAACGGGCCCGACCCCGATCCGAACGCGCGCGAAACCTTCCGTCCCCAGCGTCTCGATAATAGATTTCAAACCGTTATGCCCCCCGCTCGAGCCGCCCCGGCGGATCCTGAGCGCCCCCTCCGGCAGCATGAAATCGTCCACCACCACCAGCAGGCTCGCCGGATCCCCGCCGGCCTTTAAAAGGGCGTCCTTGACCGACGGCCCGCAGACGTTCATGTAGGAACGGGGCTTGGCGAGGGCGAGATTCCCCTCCCCCGCGGATAGAGTGGACTTGGCCCGGCGCCACCCCCAACCCCGGCGGGCGGCGAAGGTTTCCACGGCGTGGAAACCAACGTTGTGGAATGTGAGATGATAGGCCCGGTCGTCGTTCCCCAGGCCGGCAATGAGGCGGATCAATGGCGTCTCCCTCGGAAATGATTCGACGCCATAGGGTAACAATTCGGCGGAAGGCCTCCCAGCGCTAACTCAATTTTTTCGACGCGCCTTTCGCCTTCTTGACGGCTCCGGCCAGCTCCTCCATCTCGAACGGCTTGTAGATGTAACCCGCCGCTCCGTCCTTGAGGGCTTTCTCGACGACGTCGTCCCGCTCCGACCCCGTGGTGATGAACACGGGCAGATAGGGAGCGACCCCCTTGATTTCCTTCAATATTTCCGGCCCATCCATGCCCGGCATCCGTATGTCGAGGAAGACCACATCGAACTTCTCCTTTTTCGTTTCTTCAACAGCCTTCTTGCCCTCATCGACGGTCACGACCTCGAACCCCATGCTCTTGCCCCACCGCCGGTAAAACTGAAGGCCATCCGCGTTGTCGTCCACCGCGAGTACCGTTGTCTTTTCCATTATTCTTCTCCGTTCAAAGGGAGCATCACCGTGAATTTCGCGCCACGACCTTCCCCCTCGCTCTCGACGTAGATCTCGCCGTGGTGCCGCCGGACGATCTCCCGGCAAATAGAGAGGCCCAATCCCGTCCCCTTTCCTGCTTCCTTGGTCGTGAAGAACGGCTCCAATATATTTTCGAGGTTCTCCTTCTTGATCCCGACGCCGCTGTCGGAAAACTCGATGGCCGCGACCCCAGGAAAATCATTGAACGCGTCGGCGCTCCGGTCCGGGATGTCCGCCGACCCCAGTACGCGGCTTCGGATCGTCAGCGTTCCGCCCGACGGCATGGCCTGCTGGGCGTTCGCGACAAGGTTCATGAACACCTGTTCCAGGTGCGGCTCGCTGGCCTTGAGGGCCGGCACGTCCCGGCCCCATTCCTTGACGACCTTGACCCCCCCCTTTTCCAGTTGAAACCGGGTCAACGTGAGGACCTTATCAAGGACGCGATGGACGCTCGTGTCCGCGAACGTGAAATCCCCCTGGCGCGCGAAACCCATGAGATCGGCGACGATCCTCTTGCAAATCATGGCCGCTTGTTCGATGACCTTGAGGTCTTCGCGCCACGGGTTCTCAGGAGGAACTTCCTTCAGCAACAACTGGACGTTGCCCAAAACCGACACGAGAGGATTGTTCAACTCGTGCGCGAGGCCGCTGGTCACGCGCCCGATGGCGGACATCCTTTCGGAATGGATCAACCGGCCCTGGGCGGCCTTCAGCGCTTCGTAGGTTTGCTTCAACTCCAGGTACATCGCGGCGTTCTTGATGGCGTAGGTCATCCCATCAATGAAGGGGGCGACCAAGCCGGCATCGCCCTCGGCGAAGGCCCCCCCTCGAGAGCGGCTTAGGCAAAGGACCCCGATCACCCTCGCGCCGTCCTTGAGCGGCGCCGCCAGGCCGGACTGCACGCGGCGCGGATCCTTGAAACCGTTGAACCAAAACTCTTCCGGAACCGGCTCCCCCGCGATGATGGTTTCGTCGGTTTCGAAGGCCCGGCGCGCGGAGCCCCCCTCCCCATCGAGGGTTTTCCCCGTGATCTCATCCCTGAAGTTGTACGTGACGGCTTCCACGACCAGCCTCCTCTCCTTTTCAACGACCAGGGCGCCGCCGTCCGCCTTGACCGCGTCGCATGCGAACCGGAGCAGGTGCCTCAACAGGGACCCGAGCATAAGCGCCGTGGCCGTGTCCCGGTCCATTTTTAGTACGGAGGCTATTTCCTGGGAATGACTCCCTTTAAGGGCAAGCCGCCGCCGTTCGAGGCATTCCCGCGTCTTCCTCTCCAATTCCTCAATTTCCACGGGTTTCAACAGGTAACCCGCCACTCCCAGTTTCATGGCCTCCGCATTGCTTTCCAGGGTGCCGTAGGCCGTCATCAAGAGGGCTTCGGCGTTTGGGTCTCGGATCTTGAGCGCTCGAATGACATCCAACCCGTTGACGCCCATCATCATCAGGTCCGTCAATACCAAATCAAAGTCTTCCCGGCGGATCATCTGCAAGGCTGTTTCCCCGTTTTCCGCTTCCTGCACGCCGTACCCAAAAACCTTCAACACCCGCACGACGGCGGCGCGAAGGTCCGCGTTGTCCTCAACGATGAGAATTTTGTCCTTGTTCACGACAGGCCCCCCTGCCAACAAAAAAAGGACGCGAGACCCATATCCCGCGGCCTCACGTCCCCACAGAAACGCGTCAAACTCGTCTTATGTCGAAAGTATAGCCCTCACCTCCTCAAACGTCAATAATTGGAAACGGCTCAAGTCCACGACGGTCCCCGATTGAAAACGATCTTCCGCTCCGCGGTCCCGCCCAGGTTCTTGGAAAACACAAGGAGGAAGCCGGGGACACCGGCTTCCTCCCGATGAAAGTTCAGCGTTGGCCGGCGAAGGCGCCCGCCGGACGACTCTATTTCTTTCCAGCCTCTTTTCCGGCGGGGGCGGCCTTCGCTTCGCCGGGCTTGGCGGCGCCGGCGGCGCCGGCTTTCGCCTCTCCCGGTTTCGCTTCGGCGCCCTCGGCCCCTTCTTCGGGCTTCTTGCCCTTGGCGATGACTTCGGGCTCGGCGGTCCCGGCGGCGGCGCCCGCGGCGGGCACCTCCTCCTTCAGCTCGGAAGGCGCCACGATGTTCACCACCAACCGCTCGCCATCGGTCAATACCTCCATGTCCTTGGGCAACGGCAGTTCCTTCACCCGGAGGCCGGTGTTGATCGCCAGTTTCGACACGTCCACGTCGAAGTGGTTGGGGATTTCCGACACGAGGCACCGGACGCGGACCTCGTGGAGCATGTGCTCCAAGATTCCGCCCTGGGTCTTGACGCCGGGGGCCTCGCCCTTGACGACGAGGGGCACGGACACTTCCAACTTGTCGGTCGCGGACACCCGGCGGAAATCGGCGTGGATGGGCTGGTGGCTGATGATGTCCCTTTGGATTTCCTGGATGAGGGCGATCTCCTCTCCCCCTTCCACTTTCAGGCTCACGACGGCGTTCCGCCCGTGGGCTTTCAGCAGCTTCAAAAACTCTTTGGCGTCCACGCTGGCGACCGTCGGAGGCTTGCCTCCGCCGTAAATCACGGCGGGGACGCGCCCCTCCAATCTCAAAGAAGTCAGAGCCCCCTTCGTGGACACATCTCGCTTCTTGCCGGCCAACTCAACGGTTTGCATGGAAACACCTCGACCCGTCGGAGGGCGGAATCCGCTCCTCCTCGGAAAAGTGGCGCTGATTATACCTTATTTTCTGAAGAGTTCGCTGATGGAGCGGTCCTCGTGGATCCGCAAGATGGCCTCGGACAGGAGCCGCGCGATCGACAGGACGCGGATCTTGCGGGTTTGCCGTTCCTTCCCGCCCGAGGGAATGGAGTTGGTGACGATGAGCTCCTCGACGGGAGAATCGTTCAGCCGCTGGATGGCCGGACCGGCCAGGACCCCGTGGGACGCGGCGGCCAAAATTTTGACGGCCCCGGCGCCCTTCAAGGCCTGGGCGGCCTTGACCAGGGTGCCGGCCGTGTCCACCATGTCGTCAACGATGACGGCTGTTTTGCCCCGCACGTCTCCGATCACGTGCATGACGGCGGCCTCGTTCGGCGACAGGCGCCGCTTGTCGATGATGGCTAGGTTGCATTCCAGCCGCTTCGCGAAGGCCCTCGCCCGCTCCACGCCCCCCGCGTCGGGAGACACGACGACCATCCGGTCCCGGGGGATCTTCTTTCGCCGCATGTGGTCCACCAGGACCGGCATGGCGTAGAGGTTGTCCACGGGAATGTCGAAAAAACCCTGGATCTGCCCGGCGTGGAGGTCCAGCGTCAGGACGCGGTTCAAACCCGAGGTGGACAGCAAGTCCGCCACGAGCTTGGCGGAAATGGGGACGCGCGGCTCGGCTTTCCGATCCTGGCGGCCGTAGCCGTAGTAGGTGATGACCGCCGTCACCCGCCAGGCCGAGGCGCGCCGGAAGGCGTCCGCCATGAGGAGCAGCTCCATCAAGTGGTCGTTGGCCGGGTGGCTGGTGGGCTGGACGACGTAGACGTCCGCCCCGCGGACGTTCTCCTGGATTTTCACGTCGATCTCGCCGTCCGGAAACCGCCCCACCAGCGCATTTCCAACCGGGATTCGAAGAAGCTTGGCAATCTCCGCGGCCAAAGCCGGGTGGGCGTTCCCGCTGAAGATTCGAAGCGTATGGTATCGGGGCATCGTTGATCTCCTAGTGTTGCGACCGGATATTTACGCACATAATGGTGGCCCCAGTCCACGCTCCTTCGAGGCGCGAGGAGGGAGCATACCGGCCGTATGTGACCGACGAGCAACGAAGAAGGGGCGCGGAATGGGGCCACCCCTTCAATTTCAAGTTCGCCGCGCTTCGGCGCGGCGATTCATAAGGGAGGGGGCCGGGCGCTTTTGGGCGGCATCTTCGTCGCTCATCGGTTACAGGCTCCCGGCCTGCGCCCTCCTCGCTCCTCGATGGCGCGCCAAAATCGCCCGGCCATTATATGCGTAAATATCCGGTCGCAACACTAACGGCCGGCGCGCTTTCGGCGCGCCCAGCCCGGTTTCATGATTTGTCTGGATCGTTCCAGGGCCAGAGCGCCGGCGGGGACGTTCTCCGTCACCGTCGAGCCCGCTCCCACGACCGCTCCGCGCCCGATGGACACGGGCGCCACGAAACTGACGTTGGACCCGATGAAGGCCCCGGCGCCGATGATCGTGGGGTGCTTGGCGACGCCGTCGAAGTTGCAGGTGATGGTCCCGGCGCCGATGTTGACGTCTTCCCCGATCCGGGCGTCGCCCAGGTACGACAAGTGCCCGGCTTTGACTCCACGGGCCAGGACGGATTTTTTGACCTCGACAAAATTTCCCACCTTGACCTTGGGCCCCAGCCGCGTCCCGCCCCGCAGTCGGGCGTAGGGGCCGACGGAGGCCTCCGGGCCCACCTCCGACTCCTCGGCGAAAGAGGCCGTGACCCGCGCCCCATCGGCCACGCGGCAGTCTTTGAGCCAGGTCCAGGGGCCGATCCGGCAGCCCGCGCCCACGCGGGTGTCGCCCAGCAAGTAGGTCTGGGGCCAGATGACGGTGTCCGGGCCCACCTGCACGCCCGAGTCCACGTAGGTGTCATCGGGATCGAGGACCGTCACCCCGGCGGCCATGAGCCGTTCCACTTGGCGCCGGCGCAGGATCTTTTCGGCGGCGGCCAGCTCCGCACGGGTGTTGACCCCCAGGCATTCCTCTCCCCCCTCCACGCATAAGGCGCCCAGGGCGCCGCCGCTTGAGGCCAACACGGCGATGACGTCGGTCAAATAGTATTCCCCCTTGGCGTTTTCCGGGCGGAGGCGCGAAAGAGCCCGCAACAGATCGCGAACGCGAAAGACGTAAGCCCCGGAGTTTATTTCGTTCACGGCCAACTGCTCCGGCGAGGCGTCCTTCTGCTCAATGATCGCTTTCAGGTCCCCGTCAAATCCGCGGATGATCCGGCCGTATCCGGACGAATCGGCCACGCGAGCCGTCAGGATCGTGGCGGCATTGCCTTCCCGCCGGTGCAACGCCGCGAGGCCTTTCAGGCTTTCGGGCTTCACGAGGGGCGCGTCCCCGCAAAGTACGACGACGTCCCCTCCCCTCCGGGCCAGCCAGGATCGCGCCGCCATGACCGCGTGGCCCGAGCCGCGCCTCTCCCTCTGCAAGACGAATTGGAGCCCCCGCCCGGCAAAACAGGTTTTCACTTCGTCGGCCGCGCGGCCCAGGACGACAGCCGTCCCATCGGGCCGAAGCGCCGAGGCGGCGTCCAAGACGTGCGCGAGCAGAGGTTTCCCCGCGGCTTCGTGCAAAACCTTGGGGCGCGCGGACTTCATCCGCGTGCCTTCACCTGCGGCCAGGATTAAAACATTAGGACGGGACATGGAAGGGTGTTGGAACCGAAAACAATCTTACTAAAAAGCGGGTCCGACACCCTAGGTGCCGTGACTCGTGCGAACGGCCTAAATTCTAAATCCGTCCCAACAACCCAAGCAAACCGTCGAGGATGGTATACGGGTGGGGCGGGCAGCCGGGAATATACAAGTCCACGGGGAGGAGCGTGTCCACGGGACCGGCGACTTCCGGGCGGCCGGCGTACAAACCGCCCGAGACCGCGCAGGCCCCGACGGCGATCACCAGTTTGGGCGCCGGAACGGCCTCGTAGGTCTTCAAGAGCGCCGTCCGCATGTTCGCCGTCACGGGGCCCGTCACGAGCAGGCCGTCGGCATGGCGCGGCGAGGCCGCGAACCGGACCCCGAAGCGCCCCAAGTCGAAGACAACGGTCTGAAGGACGTTCACGTCGGCCTCGCAGGCGCCGCACCCGCCGGCGCTCACCTGGCGCAGTTGGAGCGACCGCCCGAAAAGGCGCCTCGATTTCTTTTCCAGCGCCTCGGCCAAGCGGAGCGTCGCCCCGTCCACAAGCAAGTCCACCCTCTGCCGCACGGCCATCCGGTGATCGCGCGCGAATGAGATCGCTCCCCGCGAACAGGCTCGCTCGCAGGCGCCGCAGAAAACGCACCGCCCCAAGTCCAGCCGCGGGCGTCCGCCCGAGACTTCCACGGCCCGCGTCGGACACGCCTGGACGCAGCCGTCGCAGCCTTCCGCGCAGGCTTCGGCCTTTACGTTGGGCCAACCGCGGAACCGATCGGGCATCTCCGGCGGAACCGCGGGATAAGCCGCCGTCCGATGCCCCTGCTTGAATCGCTCGCTTAGAACGCGCCACATAGCCGGTGTTGGGACCTCACAAGTCGTGTCCGCAATAGGATAAGTTGAAACTCTTGTTGCATAGTGGAAAATCGGAAATCTCTTGCCCGCGCATGGCCATGGCCAGGCCCATCCAGTTATGGAAGGAGGGGTCCACGATCTTGTAGGTCCGAAATTTTCCATCCAATCCCGTCACGGCCGCGTGGCAGATCTCCCCCCTCCAGCCCTCGATCAAGGCCACGGCGATCGAGTCCGGCGCAAGCGGCGCGATTTCGACGCGCGCCGGTCCCTCCGGCAGGGACCCCGCCCGCTCCCGGACGAATGCCGCCGACGCCTCCATCTCCCGGCGCCGCACCTTCGCGCGCGCCATGACGTCGCCGCCCTCTTCCAGCGCCGGCGGCACAAGATGCTCCCGGTAAATCCCCGTCGGTATGTCGGTCCTGACGTCGCGGGGCAACCCCGACGCCCGCGCGGCGGGACCGACCAAGCCCAGCCCTTCCGCCTCCGCGCGGGGAAGCGTTCCGGTCTCCTCAAACCTCCCGGTCGCCAGGGCGGACCTCCACAAGAGATCCAAAGCCCCGCGGGAGTCCTTGAGGGCCGCCTCCAACCGATCAACAAGGCGAGCCGCCGATGCCTCGTCCAAATCGTATCCCACGCCCCCCGGCACGATCAACCCCCGCCCGAAACGGTTGCCGCAAAGAAGAGCCGTGATGTTCAGGAAATCCCCGCGCAACCGCCCCATGTAGGACGCCGTCGGCAGGAAACCGACGTCGCCGGACAGAGCCCCCAGGTCTCCCGCGTGATTGGCCAGCCGCTCGAGCTCCAAAGCTATTCCGCGCAGGACGCGGGCGCGCGCCGGGGCGACCGTCCCGGAAAGCGCCTCCATCAATTCGCAGTACGCCAGCGCGTGACCGACGGTCGCGTCGCCGGAAACCGTCTCGAGGACGGGCAAGGTCCGCGCGTCCGGGCCGCCCTTCAGAATCCCTTCGACCCCCCGGTGCTGGTAACCGAGCGAGATTTCGAGGTGCAGGACCCGCTCTCCGTGGCACTGAAACCGGAAATGCCCCGGTTCGATGACGCCCGCGTGAACGGGCCCGACGGCGACTTCATGGACTTCCTCGCCTTCGACGCGGAAGAACTCCATAGTCCCCGGCGGCGACGAGCCTTCGCGCAACTTTTCGAACCGGACGGGCTTCAGCCACGGATGGCCTTGGGGCGTTACCCCCCACGTTTCGGCGATCTCGCGCTCGAACAAATGCGCCTGGGGGCAGTCGGGGGTCAGGGATGGAAATGAGCCCCGAACGTCGGCCGACACCAGAGACAGGACGTTTCCGCGGGCCAGGAACGCCGTCAATCGAAGCGAGTCCTCCACCTTGAAACCGAACAATGACGCAATCCGCGCGCCCGCCTCGACGGAGGACAAGACCTCATGGCGAAAGTCGGCAAATCCCAGGACGGGAACGTCCCCCCGCCGAACCGCCTCTCCGTTGCGGGCATTCAACGCCGTCATGGCAACCCCGCCGCTTCCCTCAAGATCCGGTCCAGGAATCCCGGAGCGCCAAACCCGAGCGCCAGGGCCGCCGCGCCCAGGACAAGCGGAGGCATCCACGCCGAAACGGGCTCACGGGCCTTTTCCGCCCCGCCCTTGGGCCCCTGGAGCATCGAGAGGAACGCCCTCGACATTCCCAGGAAGATGACGGCCAGGGCGGCCAAGAAGAAAACGAGGACTCCCCACCTCCCGCCGGCCGCCGCCGCCCGAAGGATCGTCCATTCGCTCACGAACGTCCCGAAGGGCGGCGCGCCCGTCACGGCGAAGAGCCCGGCCGCCCACAGGGCGCCCGTCCAGGGGAGAGTCCGCGCGAGGCCCCGCACCCGCTCCACCGATTTTGTCCCGTAGGCCGCCAGAATGTTCCCGGCAGAGAGGAAAAGCATGCCTTTGACGAGGGAATGGTTCACGGCATGAAAGAAGGCGCCGTACGCCCCGGCCGCGCCCAGTCCCGCGCCCGTCGCCAGAATCCCCATGTGCTCCACGCTCGAATAGGCCAGGAGCCGCTTGTAATCGGACTGGCCCAAGACAAAAACCGCCGCGATCCCGAGGGAAACGGCCCCCAGGACCAGAAACAGGGTCCCCGCCAGTTCCCCCTGCCCGGCGGCCGAGGCGACGCGCGACGCGCGCCAGAGGGCGAGGAACGCGCAATTCAAGAGCGCTCCGGACAGCAGCGCGGAGACCATGGAAGGGGACTCGCTGTGCGCGTCGGGAAGCCACGTGTGCATGGGGGCCAGCCCCATCTTCGTCCCGTAGCCGACGAAGAGGAACACGAGCGCGGCGCGCAGCCACGTCGCGTTCAACCGCGGGCCCATGCGCGCCAGGTCGTCGAAACCGAGCGGCGAGCCCCCGCCCGCGGCCGAAGCCGCCAAGAAGATGTTTCCGCCAAGGGCGAGCGCGATCCCGACCGAGCAGACGACGAGGTATTTCCACACGGCCTCCAGCGACCGCGCGTGGCGATGGAAAAAGACCAGGGGCGCGCTCGCCAGCGTCGTGGCCTCGACCGCGACCCACAGGAGCCCGAAGTTCCGCGCGGCGGCGGTCAACGTCATGGCCGCGAGGAAAAGAAGGAGGCAGCCGGTGAACACAGGCTCCGATTCATTCCGGCGCCGCGCTCCAAGCCGCAGGCGAGACTCCTCTTCGCGCGCCAGGAACCCGATCCCGTAAACCGTCGCCGCCAGGAAAAGCGCGCTCGCCGCGCCCAGGACGAGAAGGCCCGCAGCGTCCAATCCGAGCCATCCGCCCAGGACCGGCGGGGGCGCATGCCGCCAGCATGCGACCGTGAGGGCGGCATGGGCCGCCGCCGCCGCGAGCCAAAAGCCGCGGCGAAGCGAATCCCCGCGGATCGCGAAGGCGGCCGCGCCGGCCAGGAGGGGAATTAGGAGGAGGGCGAGGATCATTTCAGTCCCTCAGAAAAGTGAGCTTGTCCGCGTCCACGTGGTCGAACTCGCGGTTGATGTGGTACACGGCGATCCCCATGATGAAGACCGCGGCGAACAGGTCGAGCAGGACCCCCAATTCCACGACGAGGGGCTGGCCGCGCAGCAAGGACATCCCCAGGGCGGCCAGGCCGTTTTCAAGCACAAGGTATCCCGCCGTTTGCGCCACCGCCGTCCGGCGCCCGACGATGATGAAGAGCCCCGTGAACATGGCGAAGAAAGCCGCCGGACGGGCGGCGAGGAAGGCCGGGACGGGCGGCGGAAGTTTGTCGCCGGCCCAAAAACAAACGGCCAGAACGGCCGTTCCCGCGATCAAGGACAGCCCGAAACCCACGCCCGGTTCCGTCTCCCGGCGCACGTCCGCCGCCTCAATCGCCCGAACCAGGAACCGTGGGAAAACGATCCCCTTGAGCACCGCGTTACAGGCCGAAAGGAAGAGCGCATGCCCGACGGGCATCGTCGGCGGCAACCAGGCCAGGGCCGCCAGCAGAAAACCCTGGACCGACACCGCGCGGGCGTAGGATTTCAGCCGTCCGGATCCCAGGAGGATGAAGTTGGACAGAATGAAAACCGCCCACGCCGCCTCGCCCGCGCCGCTCATCCCGAAACCCCCAAGAGCAGAACGGTCCCCAAAACTGCGGTGGCGCCGGCGCCGACCAGGAGGGGAGGCACGCGCGTAAGCTTTAACCTCGCGGTCACGGACTCGACCGCCCCCACGGCCATGCCCAGGAGCGCCAGCCCCGACAAAGCCCCCGCCGCGCCCGCCGACGGGAGGAGGACCGACACGACCAGGGAACCCGTCACCCACATCTTCAGGCACGAGCCGTACTGGATGAGCCCCCACAACGGGCCTCCGTGGTCCAAGACCATCGCCTCGTGGATCATGGTCAACTCCAAATGGGTCGCGGGATCGTCGAAGGGGATGCGGGCGTTCTCGGCGAGGAACACGAGGAAGAGCGAGGCCCCGAGGAGCGCCACGGCGGGGGCTTGCGGGCCCAAAAGACCCGGGGCCAACGCGGGCAAAGCGTCCGAGAGGGAAAGCCGTCCCGATTTGAGGACCGGTCCCGCCAAGGCGGCCAAAAGCGCCGGCTCGGCCATGGCGGAGAAAAACGCCTCCCGGCTGGCCCCCATCCCCTCGAAGCTCGATCCCGTGTCGAGCGCCGCCAGGATCGTCAGGAACCGCGCGAGGCCCAGGAGGCCCGCCAGCAAGACGAAATCCCCCGCGAACGGAAGGGCCGCCGGCGAGCGGCCCAGGGGCGCCAGCGCCGCGGCGAAGAGAAGAGCCGCGGTCCCCGCCGCCGGTCCCAGCCAAAACACGGCGGTCGTCGTCCGGCTGATCGTGAAACCCTTTCCAAAAAGCTTCGCCAAGTCAAAGTAAACTTGGAAGAGCGGCGCCCCCTTCCGTCCCGCGAAGAACGCCTTCACCCGGACCACGATCCCGGCGAGGAGCGGAGAGAGCAAGAGCGCTCCCGCGACATTGAGAAGAGAACCCGTCCTCATCGCATCGCCCACACGAGGAAGGCCGCCAGGGCCAGTACGATATACAGCACGTAAAACCTTAGCACGCCGTGCTGAAGCCGCCGCCCATGAAAAAGCGTTTCCTTCAGCCGGACGAAAAGCGGCCGGTAAACCTCCTCGCGGAAGGGGTCGGGCATCTCCGTGTGAAAGGAAGCATGCTCCGGGAAATATCCGATGGCCGCCGACGAAGACCTTCGCAATCTCAAGAGGGACCCGAAGAACGCCATGGCGGGCTGGGCGAAGGAGGACGCGGTGTACTGCATTCGGGGCCCAGGGAAGGCGTATCCGCAGTCCCATGTGACGGTTGAAACGGCCCCCCGCCGCCGCCGCAAAAGCAAAAGGAACCCGCCCAAAACCGCCACCCCGCCCAAGAGGCCGAGGGCGACGAAAGAAACGCAGGCGAGCGATTTCTCCGCCGACTCCAATACGGCGGCCACGCTCCCCCCCGGAAGAGGCACGACGCCCCGCACGATCCCCGCTCCCGCCCGCAAAACCCGTCCGGGGAAAAACCCCACCAGGGCGCAGATCGCGGCCAGCGTCGCGAGGGATGCGCGCGTCGGGACGCCGGCTTCGGAGACCTTCGCCGCCCCGTCCGACCTCGCCGCTCCCAGAAAAACCGTCCCGAACGCCTTGCAAAAACAGGCCGCAGCCAAGCCCGCGATGAGGGCCAGGGAGCCCACGGCGGCGACAAGCCACGGTCCGGCGGCCCCGCCGAGCGAGAATCCTCCCAGGAGCCCCAGAAAAATAAGGAACTCGCTCACGAAGCCGTTCAAGGGCGGCAGGCCCGAAATGGCGGCGGCCCCGACGAGGAAACAACCTCCGGTCCACGGCATTTTCTTGAGCAGGCCGCCCAGGCGGTCCATTTCGCGAGTTCCGGCGGCCCGAACGGCGGCGCCGCCGCTCAGGAAGAGGAGTCCCTTGAACACCGCGTGGTTGAGCACGTGCAGGAGCCCTCCCGTCCAACCCAGGACCGCGAGCGCCGGGCACCCCAGGCTGGTCCCCAGGAGGCCGGCGCCGA
>Ga0182021_10003414_pt1 | contig 18670 bp, 19 predicted proteins | sample 612E3MmetaG_FD_120493 | JGI IMG/M metagenome (GOLD analysis project Ga0182021, IMG submission 120493) | Permafrost microbial communities from Stordalen Mire, Sweden - 612E3M metaG (Illumina Assembly) | ecosystem: Environmental > Terrestrial > Soil > Wetlands > Permafrost | place: Sweden... | reverse complement strand
AGCGCCCGCCGCGCCCTCGAGATCGCCCCCGACCGCAAGCTCCACAGCGACATGTTCTTCCTCATGAACTTCCTTCCGGAGACCACCCCCGAGGAACATTACGCCGAAGCCTGCCGCTGGTACTCGCTGCATGCCGCCCCGGTGGCGCAGCCGGCGTGGCCGCTCACCAACGTGCCCGATCCCGAGCGGCGCCTCAAGGTGGGCTATGTGTCCGCGGATCTGTACGACCACGCCGTCATGAAGTTTCTGCCCCCCGTCCTGGAACACCGCGACCGTTCGGAATTCGACGTCACCCTTTACTCCGTGGGCAAGAAGAGCGACTGGTGCACCGACATCCTCCGCAAGCTGGTCCCCAACTTCGTGGTTTGCGGGGACTCCGGCACCACGCTCGAGGAGCGCGTCCGCGCCGACGAGATCGACATCCTGGTCGATCTGGCGGGGCATACCCTGCCCCTGAACTGTCTCCTGGTCTTCGCCCGCAAGCCCGCCCCCGTTCAGGTCTCCTGGCTGGGGTTGTTGAGCACCACGGGGCTCCCGCAGATGGATTACTACCTGGGCAACCGCGAGATGCCCTGCCCCGGGACCGACCACTGCTTCAGCGAAACCGTGTACCGCCTGCCGGGCGCCACCGCCTGCTTCCGCACCGGGGTGGACATCCCGGTGGCGCCGTCGCCGAGCCTGGAACGCGGCTACATCACGTTCGGTTCGTTCAACAACCCGGCCAAGATCGGCCGCAACGTGGTCAAAGTCTGGGCGGAGATAATGCGCGCCGTTCCGCATAGCCGCATCCTGTTGAAGTACCGGTCCCTGGAGACGGAAGTCATGAGCGACCGCTTCCATGGCTGGTTCGCCAAGGAAGGAATCGCGCGTGAGCGGGTGGAACTGGCCGGCCCGACCCCGGTGAAGGACTACCTGGCTTGCTATGGCCAGATCGATATTGCCCTCGACCCGTTCCCGTACCAGGGCGGCAGCACCACCCTGGACGCGCTTCTGATGGGAGTTCCCATGGTGGCCCTGGCCGGTCGGCTGGCCGTGCAGCGGAGCACCTCCAGCATTCTGAAGTCGATGGGCCTGGACGATATGGTTGTGGATTCGCCCGAGCAGTACGTCAAGGGCGCGGTGTTTCTGGCCGGGATCGTGAACAAGATACCGGACATCCGCAAAAACGTCCGCAAGGCGTTCCTGGCATCGCCCTTCATGGATGAGGCCGGTTTCACCCGCGACCTGGAGGCGGCCTTCCGGGACATGTGGCGCACCTGGTGCCGGAAACGGCCGGTGGTCGGTCTGCCGCCGGCCCTGTAGTGACCGCAGCGCGCGCGGGCGCACTCTGCGGTCCGGGCGGCTGCCCGCGCTCCGGCCGGCCGCCGTCTACACCCCGGTTCGCTGTTCAGCGCGCCAGGCCGGCAATCGGCCCTGCCCCAGGAAACCTCTGGCGCGGGCTGCGCGGACCGCCGCCCAAACGGCGTCGCGGCCCTCTCGCGGCCCCTGCCTCGGGCTTCTTCTTGAGAGTTTTTCGCCGCAGCCGCACTCCCTACTCAGGTGCCCAGAGCAACCACAGACCGGATCGCGCCCGGCCGCTGCAACTTCGCCCCTCACGAGGCGACCTCCGCGGCGGCATCCCTGGCTATCGAAGCCGCTACTGCGGTGGCGCGCGGGGAGCGCGCACGCGGCGAGGAACTCTATCGCCAGGCTACCTTGACCGACCCGCACCTGGCAGCGGGCTGGGTTGGCCTGGGCCTGGAGTTTCTGGAGAGGCGCGACTACACCCAGGGCTTCCCCTGCATCCTGCGGGGTCTGGCCGAGGCCGGCCGGAAACTGCGAAAGGTTCCCGATGACCGGCCGTCCCACATTGCGCGGTACATGACCCAGGTCATCCTGTTCCGCCCCGAGGAAGCCGTCCGCAGCCTCCGCCGCGCTCTCGATCTGGAGCCCGACCCGAAGCTCCATCGCGAGTTGCTCTTCCTGATGAACTACCTGCCGGAGACCACGCCCGAAGCGCTCTACGCCGAGGCCTGCCGCTGGTATTCGCTGCATGCCGCTCATCTGGCGCAGCCGCCGCAGCCGTTTCGAAATGTGGCCGATCCGGATCGCCGCATCAGGATCGGCTACGTGTCGCCGGATTTGTACGAGCACCCGGTGATGAAGTTCGTGCCGCCGATCCTGGAATACCACGATCATTCGCAATTCGCGGTCACCCTCTACTCCGTCGGCCGGAAGACCGACGATCGCACCGCCCAACTGCTCGAACTGGTCGAGAACTTCGTGCCCTGCGCGGAATCGGGCGCTGCGCTGGAGGAGCGCGTCCGCGCGGACGAAATCGACATCCTGATCGACCTGGCGGGGCATACCATGCCGCTCGAGTACTTTCTCGCCTTCGCGCGCAAACCGGCCCCCATACAGGTGTCCTGGCTGGGGCTGTTGAGCACCACGGGGCTCCCGCAGATGGACTACTACCTGGGGGACCGCGAGATGCCTTGCCCCGGAACGGAGCACTGTTTTAGCGAGACCTTGTACCGGCTTCCGCGCTCGACGGCGTGCTACCGCCTGACGGTGGACGTGCCGCTGGCGCCGTCGCCCTGCCTGGAACGCGGCTACATTACGTTCGGTTCGTTCAACAACCCCAACAAGATCGGGCGGGACGTGATCAGGGTGTGGGCTGCGGTGCTACGCAGCGTGCCCCATAGCCGGATCGTGTTGAAGTTCTGGGCCATGGATACGGAGGCACTGCGTGACCGCTACCTGGCGTGGTTCTGCAGGGAGGGCATCTCCCCCGACCGCGTGCAGTTCGAGGGGCCGGCGTCGACGGGCGCGTACCTGGCGGCTTATGGCCAGATCGATATCGCGCTCGATCCGTTTCCCTACCAGGGCGGCAGCACCACCCTGGATACGCTCCTGATGGGGGTTCCGATAGTGGCCATGGCCGGCCGGCTGGCAGTGCAGCGGGGCGCTTCCAGCATACTGAAATCGATCGGGTTGGGGGACATGGTTACGGATTCGCCCGAGCAGTACGTCAAGGCCGCGGTGTTTCTGGCCGGGATCGTGGGCAAAATACCGGACATTCGCAAAAATGTCCGCAAAGCATTCGAAACGTCGGGCTTCCGGGACGAACCCGGATTCACCCGAGATCTGGAAGCGGCCTACCGCGACATGTGGCGCACATGGTGCCGGAAGCAGGCGGCTACTGGCCCTGCGCCTGCGCGGCAGTAGCCGTGGGCGTTGGCCCGGTTGGAGAGACGGCATGGATGGGGGAATCCAGGGCTTCGGCCAGGTGGATCAACTCCATACCGCTCAGGATGTTGCACGCATCCGCGGCGGCTCGCGCAACCTGCTCGACATCGGCTTCCTGCATGTTGGGAAAGTGCGGCAGACCGAGCACGCGGCCGCCCAGATCTTCGGTGACGGGCAGAGGCCCCCGCGGACACCCCGCAAATGCCGGCTGCACGTGGCACCCCTCTCCCCACCAGGAGCGTGTCTCGATCCCCAGATTCAGGAAGCAGCGTGCCATCTGCCCGGCGGAGTGCGGCGGCAGGGCGACGCTGGTGGTGCTGGCCGCCCAACCGTTTCCGTAACCCGGCTGGAGCGAGAACCCCTCCAGGCCATCGATATGGCGGCGATACCATCCGCCAATGCGGATGTGGTGCGCGCGCAGAGTAGTCCAGGATGCCAGGCTTGCCAGCGCCACGGCGGCGTGATACTCGCTCATTTTGGCGTTCAGGGCAGGCAGCAGAGCGGAGCGCGTGCCCAGGAAGCCGAAATTGCAGCAAGCCTGGACGCGGTCCCGCAGGCTGGAGTCGGTGGTTACGATGAAGCCGCCCTCTCCGGCGCCCAGGATCTTGGTGGCGTGGAGGCTGACCACCGACGGAATGCGCCCCGGCTGGACGGTGTCGAAGCCGGCGGCTGCGTCAACCACCACCGGGATTCCGGTCCGCCCTTCGAATGCTTCCCAAGCGCCCATGTCGAGGGGCGCGCCGAATGGCGAAACGACAATCACCGCGCCCACCCGCCCGCCAATGCCCTTCAGGGAATCGAGCACCTCGCCCGGATCGAGCGCCCAGGTCCGCTCATCCACATCGTGGAACCAGGGCTGCATCCCCGCGGCGCGGGCGGCGTGAGGGGTGGCGGCAAACGTCCAGGACGGCATGAGACACAGGCTGCCGGCCGGTGCTTCGATCGCGAGCAACGCCGCGGTGAGCCCAACCGTGGCGTTAGCCAGGGTTACCACTCCGCCACTCTCCAAACCGAGATGGCGGTGAAGCTGCTCTTCCAGTTGGGTGACCAGCGGTCCGCGGTTCGAGTACCACTGCCGTTCATCGATAAGCTGCAAATACGGCAGGATATCGGCGCTGGAAGGCAGGCGCGGCCTCAGAACGGGCATGAGTTCCGGCATCGTCTTGCGCTCCTGCCCAATCAATCGGCTGGTTCGGCGGATTCCAGTAGGCCTCCGCTCCCGGTTCCCGAGACGGCCCGTTGGCTGCGCCGCGGCGGGCCGCTTCTGTGCCCCGCCGCAGTACGTTCCGCCGTGGCCGCGCCACCCGGCCGGGCCCAGCCGCCTCTGGCGCCCCTCTGGCGCCGCTCTTGCGCCCCTCTTGCGCCGCAGGACCGCCGCGCGGGTAGCTGCTACAATCTCCATGAGCCCGCCGCCGCGGCGTTCGCACTCAATCGGCATCCCTTATGAACTACTCGGAATCGGAGTTGAAAGAGATATTCGGGTCGGTGGGGAAGAACGTCAGGGTGGACAAGTCCTGCGCGCTGTTTGGAGCGGAGCGGATCCACCTCGGTTCGAACGTCCGCATCGACTGCCAGACGGTGCTGAGCGCCGGGGAGAAGGGCATCGTCATCGGCGACAACGTGCACATCGCCGTGTGGGCCGGTTTGTTCGGGGCCAGCGGAGCCATCGCCATAGAATCCTTCTGCGGCATCTCCGTGAGAGCCACTCTGTTCACCGGAACCGACGACTTCGCGCTGGGTTTCCTGACAAACCCGACGATCCCCGCAAAGTACCGCCACGTCAAGTGCGGCGACGTGGCGCTCCGCAGGCACGCGCTGGTGGGCTGCGGCGCGGTGGTGATGCCCGTGACGCTAGGGGTTGCCGCGGCCGTGGGAGCCCTCAGCTTCGTGAATAAGGACGTGGGCGATTTCGAAATTGTCAGCGGGCGCCCCGCCATCAAGGTGGGGATGCGGCACCCGCGCATCCTGGATCTGGAGCGGCAGTTCCTGGACGAGCAGGCCGCCTCCAACTGACGCGCCCGCGTCAGTCGATGGAGGCCGCGGACACCCACCGGACCATGCGGTCGATCACGTACACGCCGTCCCAGGGGGATTCGTATAGCGACATCCGGCCCAACTCGGGGCATCGCTCCACGCCGCGGGCCGTGAGGGCGTCCGCCAGCCGCAGACGCCGTTCCCCTACGGCCAGGCCCGCGGTTTGAGTCCCAACCGAGCAAAGCGGCACGACGTCGAAGACGTCACCAACCGGCCGCACGAACAGCGTCCGCCCGTAGACCTGCGGCGCCAGACCGCGGTCGTCATCGCTGAAGACCACCGTCCAGGTGACGTCCTTGCCGTACCATGCCTCGCCGCGCATGTCGTACTCCGCGCGCAGGCCCACCACTTCGAAGGCCTCCGGGACGGTGAGCGCGGGCGCCGGCAAACGCTGGCACGCGGCGCGCAGCTCTTCGCCTACCAGGGCGGCAAAGCCAGCCGGGGAAACGCCACCGCCGCGCTCCACGAAGACCGTGTGCGGCGAGTTGCATCCGCGCTGTTCCAGGGCCACCGTGTCGAGCGCGGCCATGCGGGCGGCGCGGCGGGCTGCGGCCTCGCCGGCCAGCGCCTCGGCGCCCACGATGGCGAAGGACGTCTTGGGGCCGAAGATCAGGTCCTCGGTGCCGAACCGCCGCGGCAGGTTCATGATGGCTTCCACCGCCTCGCGCCCGCCCCAGGCCACCCGCAGATCGGCCAGCAGGGACATGGCGCGCGCCGATTCGGTATCTTCGCGGGACAGGTACACCACCCGCACGGCGTCCGTCAGCACGCGGCCTTCGATTCGCTCGCCGTTTGAGAGAGTGTAGGCGACGCGGCTCAACGCGTCCAGGAAAAACGGCAGGACGCCCGCGTTGCGGTGCGCCACCTTCACCAGGTTGGCGTTCTTGCCCAGCAGGCCCTGGACAATCGAGATCATTCCCAGCAAGGGGACGTTGCCGGCCAGCCAATGGACCAGGAGCCCGCGCGGCTGGGCGCGATGCAGGATTCTGGCGCCGGGCGGCACCGGCACGAACCGGTCGACCGCGCACCGGTTGCCGCGCAGCCCCAGGTCGCACAGCACTTCCATGCTGTGGCGGCGCAGCCAGAGCGGCAGGAACCCCATCGAGAGGCCGGCGAGGGTCCTGGCGGCGGGGTGCCCTGGCTGGACCCAGACCTGCCCGGCGGCGTCCAGCAGGCCGAGGATGCCGTCGATCGGAACCCCGCGCAGGCGCTCCTGTGACATGCGCAACGCGGCCGCCAACTCGTCCGGGGTGGCCCGCACCGTGCACGCCGAGGGGTCCCCGTCCGCCGGGATGTTCGCGCCGTGATCGTCGAAAAGAACCGGTATTCCCATGTTTTCACACCCGGGCCTGGTATACGGTTTCCGGTAGCGTGTCGCCGCAGCCCCGGATCTGCGCGCCTTTCGCGCGGCCCAGCACTTCGAATCGCGTCCCGTAGCGGCCGTCCACTTCCCGGTCGCGCGAGACGATCCTGCCGGTGTCGTCCAACAGGATCGAGACTCCCGGGTAGCTGTGCGGCAGCGGGGTAATGAACTGGAGCAGGCCGGGGTTGCCATCGGGCACCAGTTCGAGCGTGAACGGATCGCGCACGAACACCTCCGCGAAGGCCGGCGCCAGGCGCACGCCGCGGCCATCGTCGGGGTAAATCACGCCAAGCTGTTCGGTAAACCCGTAGATGTCCCGGATGTGCCGCGGATCCACCGAAAAGACGCGGGCCGCATCGGCGTTGAACCGCTCGCGCGCGACCGCCTGCCCTTCCAGCCGCTTCCAACCGCCGAAGTGCAGGACGAAACTCTCCGGCGGCAACTCGAACCGCATGCCCTGTCCGAGTAGCGGCGCGATGACATTGCGGTATAGAACGTACGTGTATCCCAGCAGGCAGATGGGGATACCCCGCGCCGTGAGATCCGCCAGCGCGCCGCGCAGTTCGTCCACCTGGAGCACCGGGCCCCCGGCGTGCGATTCCATCGCGTAGCGCGTCTCGCTCGCCATCATCAGGTAGCCGCGCATTCCGGCCACGCGGGCGGGGAGTTCCACCTCCGAGCCGGCCTGAGGGGCCGCATCCAGCACCACGAACGGCCGCCGCTCCGGCCCAAGCAGGGCGCTCATCAGGGTGGCCAAAACGCGCATTTGACGGCCGCGTGTAACCGCGTCGAGAGCGACAGAGCTGGGCGTCTGGGAGGACGTGGCGCTGGATTTGAGAATCCGCACCACGCCGCCGGTCCCCACGGACTGCAGTGCCAGCCGTTTGAAGACCGTCACGGGGAGGAAAGGGAGTTGTGCGAGGTCGTCAATGGCGGCGGCGGGGTCCGCGCCCTGCTTCCGGTACCAGCGCCCGAAGGCATCGCAGTGGGTGCAATGGTGCTGGATCTCTTCGGCGACCGCGGCCCGCAGCAGGTCCTTGTTCTGATCGCGAGTGGCGCGGTAGGGTGGCTGCTTCAGAAGCTCGCCGGCCAGAGACACGGGCGGCTTGGTTGCGGCAGGGTTCACGCCACACCCCCGGCGGCGGGCCTGGCCCGCAGCAGATTCCGTTGCGGCTTGCCGGAACTGGTTCGCGGCACGTGGGCGGCCAGCTCCAGCGTCCGGGGGATCTTGTAGGCCTCGATCCGCGGCTGCAGGAACGCGGCGACGGCGGCCAGGTTCAGGGGACGGTCCGCCACGACGAATGCCTTCACATGCTCGCCCAGCAGGGGATCGGGTTCGCCCACGCAGGCCGCGTCGCGGACTCCATCCATCAGCCGGAGTTCCTCCTCCACTTCGTCCGGGACCACCTTGCGTCCGCCCACGTTGATCAGATCGCACCTCCGGCCAAGCAGAAACAGGTGGCCCTCCCCGTCGAGATACCCGATGTCGCCGGTCCGCAGGCCCCAGGCGCACAAGGCGTCCCTGGTGAGCTCCGGCCGATTCCAGTACTCCCGCATGACCATGTCGCCCTGAACCACGATCTCTCCGGATTGGCGCGGCCCGAGCCGGTTCAGGTTCTCATCGCAGATGGCGATCGAGACGTTCGGTGAAGCTTTCCCGGTGCCGGTCTTGGCGGGGTCCGCGTGGCATTCCGTGAAGGCCGCGCGGGATGCCTCGGTCAAGCCGTAGTGATGGCAGATCCGCGCCTTGGGCAGCATTTCCAGCAGCCAGGCACGGGTGTTGGGACGCAAGGGAGCGCTCCCGATCTCGACATACCGCAGGCGATCGCCTGCATGCCCGAGAGCGTCGCCGGTCACCTGGCGGAGGATGTCGAAGCCCGCCGGGACCATGGCCAGGCCGGTGGCGCGATGCTCGATCAGGCTCTTGATCACCGGCCCGCCGTTGCCCACGCCCCGCTCGATCGCGAGCGTGTGTCCAGCCAGGGCCAGCGACCGGAGCCGGCCGAGCCCGAACGAATGACTGAGCGGCAAAGGGGCCACCTCTACGTCTTCGCCCTCCGTGCCGATGAATTCCGTCATGTTACGGGCGGCTGCGAACACGCTCGCCTGCGTCAGCACCGCCCCTTTCTTCTTCCCGGTTGTGCCAGTGGTATAGAGGATGTCGGCGATGCTGCCACGCCGGCAAACCGGCGCCACGGATTCCGTTCCGGGTGCCGTCACTTCCGATGGGGTGGCCACACGGCACCCCATCCCGGCCGGCGCGCGATCCAGAACCGCCAGTCTGGCCCCGCAGTCGTTCGCCAGGGCAGCCATCGTCATGTCGATCGTATCCGGCGCTACCGGCACCGCGATGGCGCCCAGCGCATGAATGGCGAAGTAGAGAATGGACACGGGGAGACCGTTCGGGGCGGAGACGAGCACACGGTCTTCCTCCGCCACGCCGAGCGAGCGCAGCCGCGCCGCAGCGGAGAGGATTCGCGCCATGTACCGTTCGTAGGTGAGGCTCTCGCCGCCGCATCGCAAGGCTACTTTGGCGGGATGTTCCGAGACGCGCTCCAAGAGGCTGCCCAGCAGCGTGTCCTTCTCAAGGCTCCGCACAGAGCCTCCCTCTGGCCTGAAGCACGTTACGAATGCTTCCAACCGACTCCATGGCGATGACTTCGTCCATGGTGAGCCGGCCGCCAATCAACTTCTCGATCTCCATTACCAGGCGGACCTGGCCGAGCGAGTCCATATTGGGGATATCCTGCAGCATGGTGTCTTCGCCGAGGAGGAAGCCGCCGTCGAGTTCCACCGAGTTGCCGATAAGGCTGTAGATCACATTTTCCATAAGCTCTCATCAACCTGCACGAAGAGCGCGCCGCCAGCCACGAATGCCACCCCGGCCCTGAGCCCGCACTCCAAACGGAACTCGTCGGCCGCGATGGCGGGCCCGTCTCCAAACGGCCAGTGATAGTCGTCGAAGACGATCCACCCGCCGTGCCGTACGAACGGCTTCCAGGCGGCGATGTCGGCGCGCACCGCATCGATCGCGTGATTGCCGTCGATGTGCAGCAGCGCGATCCGGCCCTGATAGGCAGTCTCGCCGAAATCGTCCGTGGCCACCCGCTCTTCGCGCCGGTAGGCATCGGCGGCCTCGGTCGAGGGCAAACGGAGGTAGTTCACCCATCCGTCGAATCCCGCCAGGTTGACCCTGAAGGCGTCGAATATCTCGTCGATAGGCAGCGCATGGGAGATGGCGTCCACTTCGGCAATCGACTGGTGCAGTTCCCGGTCGCGCCATGGGTCGACGCACAGCAGTTTTCCGGTTCCATAGTGGCGCGCAAGAAACGCCAGCGCAACCGCCGAGCGGCCCCACAGCGAGCCGACTTCCACGACATCGCCGGGCGGCATGCGGCGGAATACCGCCAGCAGCGCCTCAAGCTTGTCGAAATCGCACTGGCCCGGCACCAGTTGGAACATCCGCACCAGGCTGGCGAGTTGGACGGCCGGCACAGGCGGGGCGCAGGCGGGAACCGCGATCTCTAGCGGCCGGTCGAGGAAGCCCTGTGCCTTGGCCCAGTAACCCCGGTAGTCCTTGAAGTCGGAGTCCCATGGCCTTTCCGATTCGAGCCGGGTGTGCTCCGCCACTTTCGGCAGCAGATCGCGCAGGAGCGGCCAGACCACGGGATGCGACGTGTACACCGCGTCGATCCGCTTTTCCCTCAGACACCGGCCAAGGGCCTCACCGAACTCCGGGTCGCGGATCCACGGCAGAAACGTCCACTCGGCGTAGCGGTCCTTGGCGGGATCGAAGGGCAGCGAGGACGCGCCCACCACGCGTACGCCCATCGCGGACGCCTGGAGCGCCCATTTCTGGCAATCTGGCATGCCCGCGGGGAATACCAGAACCGACTGCGTGTCATTCATACAGGAGCCTTGCCTTTCGCCTCTTCGGAAGCGGTGCCGCCACCGGGTTGCTTCTCTCCAACGGTGCCGCCACCGGGTGGCTTCTCTCCAATGGTGCCGCCACCGGGGTGGGTTCTCTCCAACGGTGCCGCCACCGGGGTGGGTTCTCTCCAACAGTGCCGCCACCGGGGTGGCTTCTCTCCAACGGTGCCGCCACCGGGGTGGCTTCTCTCCAACAGTGCCTCTACCGGCGGCGGATTCTCTCCTGGTTTCCGGATTTCCACACTCACGCCTCACGGTGCGGAGCGCATTTCCAGTAATCCACAAACCCCGGTTTGAAAACGTAGCACGGAGCACCGGCGCGGCGGTTTGCCCGCTTGACAACCGCTTCCACCTCTTGCGGCTCGTTCTTGAACCATAGCCACAGTTGCGCGTCGACGCTGTACACCGAACACCGGTAGCCCCATTGCCGGAACAGGATCTCCATGCTCCGGTTGGTGTGAAACGCGCAATGGACCGGATTCAAGTAAAACCAGGTGGGATCGTCAGGCACACTCTCGCACACCAGGGTGTGGATTCCAAGAACCCCATTCTTCGCGACGAGCGCTTCCACGAAATCGAATTGCTCCCTGCGGGTGAAGTGCTCGAAAACGGAGGTTGTCACGACAAATTCGAAACTGCCGGGCGCCAGTTCGCCCGCTTCGATGTGCCCCTCCCTCTTTGGCATGTACGGCTCATGGTTCAGCAGGCTCAGGCCGTAGCGGGTCCGGAGGAGGCGGGAGAGCTTCCCATCGCCACAAGCATAGTCGAGCCAGCGGTCATTTCCATTGAGGAGCCCAATCTCCCGGAGATCGTCGATCGCGCGGGCCTGATTCTGAAGGCGCCTGCGCCATTTCGGGTCGCTGGGGTCGGATTCCTTTCCCTGGTAGGCCCCATGCCACTCGCGGTTGACCGTTTCCCATTCCACGGGGGGCATCTCGATGTGCGTCTTCGATACTACAAATCCGCAATCGCCGCACCGCCAGTAGTCGGCCGTGTCCAGGCAACGCAAGCGGAATTCCTTCGAGATGAAAAAGTTCATCGGCGATCCGCAGATGAGACACCTCGCGGCTGGAGAAGGCGCGCCGGCAGACCCGTGCCGCCCTAAACACGGCTGGCCGCCACCGGGCATCATGCCGGCTTCCCGCTTCGGGGCGCCGCCGCCGGCTGCAACCGGGCGATCAGCCCTGTCAGCGCCTCGGGCGACCTTCCGGCCACCGCGGCCGCGCGGTTCTCCTCGCGCACCAGTTTCACCTCGCGCGCGATCACCGGCGTTTCCCGCGGTGCGCGGATGCCCACCCGCACGCGCGTGCGGCCGATGTGCGTAATCACAATTTCAATGGCATCGCCGATCAGGATGGTCTCTCCTTCACGGCGCGACATCATCAGCATGCGGCCGCCATCTCCTCGGTCACCAGGGGATGCTGGTGCGAGTAGCTGCCTTCCTGCGCCACCGCCTGTACGGCTTTCAGACTCTTCAGGTTGACGATCACCGGGGCCAGCAGATTGGCGGTCGGGCCGGTTTCCCGGAGCGACAGTACCACCAGGCAATGGACGTCTTCCCCGATGCGCGGAGCCCGATCCGTGGGCAGGCCCACCAGGCGCAGGTCATCTTCGCCGGCCGAAAGGCGGTAGTTGGGTTCCACTGCCCGAACCGGCAGCGTGATGAAGCAAAGCGCGGGATCCTCCACGCTCTGCAGGAATATCAGCGGATCGGTATGGCCAAAATGCACCGCCACAAACCGCCGGCGATCTTCAAACCCCGGAAGCCCGCACGGGAACTCGATTTCCGCCGCCGGCTCCCAGGAAATCGCTCCCAAGTTCTTCGTATCCAGAAACGGCATGCCACCTCACTCACCCCGAAGATCGGCCAAACCCCACGGAACCTTTAGCCCGCGTTCCTCGCGCGGTACTAGCGGGTCTGCTCGCCGGGGGCGAAAACCCGGGGACAGACGGCTCCGTCCACGCGGCGCTTAGAGATTCGGTGCTTCCGCTGGGGACTGCGGGCGCCTTGGGACGGAGCCGTCAGTCCCCGGGTTTTCGCGCTGTGGCTGCTGCACACTCCGGCCCACTTCCCCCAACCTCGTGGCCCTACGCCTGCTAAAATCGGAGATCGATGCGATCCCGCGGATTCACTTGTCTGATTCTGGGTATGTGGCTGGCCGCCGGGCTCTTTCTCGAGATCGTGGCCGCCGCCAACCTCCGCGCCGTGGATCGCGCCATCCGCGATCCGCAACCGAGCGCCGCCATCCGCATCCTCAAACTGGGAGCGGCCGACTCGCGCATGCTGCTGCGCTACCAGACCGCCGAACAGAACCGCGCAGCCTTCGAAACCTGGGAGAACGTGCAGTTGCTGGGGAGCCTGCTGTTCTTCTTTTACCTGCTGTTCGCCACCACGGAAGACAAGTCTGCCCTGGCCCTGGCCCTGCTGCTGGTCCTGTTGGTGGCCTTGCAGCGCTTCCTGGTCACTCCCGAATTGAACGGGCTGGGCCGGCTCCTGGATTTCGTTCCCGAATCCACGCCCTCGCCCTTCCGCAGCCGGTTCGGCGTCCTCGGCTACACCTACCTCGGCATGGATATCGGGAAGGGGGTGGCCCAACTGGGATTGGCCGCGCTAGTGATGTCGCGCTCGCGCCGGCGCTCAGGCAACTCCTGGCGCAAGGTCAATGTGATCGATAAACCCGATGACAGACATGTCAATGGGTGAATTCGGCCGCCCCACCGAGGTCATGGCGCAGAACCCTTCGGTTGCCAGCAGGACTTGATCGCCCACCCCCGCATCCACTGCGTCCAGCGCCACCACCGCGTTGCCGCGGTTGCTGCCGTCCAGGTTCAACGGTTGCACCAGAAGCAGCTTGAGCCCTTCATGACTGGGGTGCTTCTGCGTCGCCACCAGTTCTCCCACCACGCGGGCGATCAGCATGCTTTGGCCTTTCCGCGCGCCGGCGCCTTGGCTTTCTTGCCGGCCGGCGGCCCCAGGTGCACCGAATCCACGATCCCCACGATGGTGGTATCGAACGGCGGCGCTCCCGGCGCAAACGGCATGCTGGCTTCCCTGCCGCGCACCCAGTAGACCAGTTCGCCGGCGCCCGCTCCGGTGGAGTCTCCGCAGACCAGGCGCTTGCCGGTTGCCTGCAGCTCGGGAGTCAGCGGCTGCACGATAAGCATCCGGCGCCCTTCCATCTCGGGGTGCTTCACCGTGGCCCAAACGCAACCGACAACGCGGCCCAGGAACATAGCGTCAATCCAGGTGCACTTCGTCGACAATGCCGACGATGGCGGTGTCCACGGGCGTGTCCTTGCAGCCCTGCGCCATGCGCGCGGAACTGCCCGACACGGCGATCACGCGCTCCTTGTACCCGGCGCTCACGGTATCCACCGCCACCACGTAACCGGCCTCGTCCTGGCCCTCGGGCGAGACCGGCTTGAGGATCAGCAGGGTTTTCCCCTCGAGCCGGGGGTCTTTCCGTGTGGCCACTACTGTGCCCACTACGCGGGCAAGAATCATGTCGATTCCGTACCGGCTACTTGCCGGCGCCCTGCGCCTGCGACTTGCCGATCGGCAGCACGTCTTCCAGGCTTTGGTGCGGGCGCGGGATGACGTGAACGGCAATCAGTTCTCCCACGCGGCGCGCGGCGGCGGCGCCGGCGTCGGTGGCTGCGCGAACCGCGGCCACATCCCCGCGAACCATGGCGGTGACGTACCCCGATCCGATTTTCTCCCAGCCCACCAACGACACCTTGGCGGCTTTCACCATCGCGTCGCAAGCCTCGATCATGGCCACGAGTCCGCGAGTTTCGATCATTCCTAGAGCTTCACCCATGCGATTTTCTCCAAATTTCCCTTAGGCCCCGCGCGTTTTGATCGCCTCATCCACCAGGGCGACCAATTCCGCGCGCGTTACATAAAATCGCTCTTCGCCGGCGCCGCATTGGCTGGCGCCGGCCACCACATCCTCCGCCGAAAGCGGGCAGCCCCGCTCGCCGGTGTTCCCGGATTTCACTCCGTAGCGCGACCGCGCATCCAGCAGTTTGTCCACTTCGGTCCGCGGCAGCACCTTGGCGCCGCCCAGCAGCTCCGCCACCAGCGCGATGCGCGCGAAATGCTCCATGGTTTCCATGCGGAAATAGGCCTGGAACACGTCCTCGCCGTAGCACACCGCGCCGTGGTTGGCCATCAGCAGGGCGTCGTACTTGGGGATCAGCGGCACCATCGGCTCCGTCAGCGCTGCCGTGCCGGGCAAGCCGTAGGCCGCCAGGGGGACGCACCCCAGCCCGATAATCACTTCCGGCAGCAGGGCATCGCTCAACGACCGTCCGGCCGTGGCGTAGCCCGTGGCCACCGGCGGATGGGCGTGCACCACCGCGCGGACTTCCGGCCGCATCTCATAGATCTTCAGGTGCATGGCGATCTCGCTGGTGCCTTGCTTGCGGCCCGAGATCTTGTTGCCCTTGTAATCGAGCACGATCAGGTCGTCCGCGGTCATCATCCCTTTGCAGGTGGCCGTGGGAGTGGCCAAAATCCGCTCCGCGTCCAGACGGATGGTGATGTTCCCGTCGTTAGCGGCAACCCATCCCTTCTGGAAGACCAGGCGGCCGATTTGAACGATGTCGTCGCGGTACTCGCGCTCTGTCTTCACCATCAGGAAGCATCGATTGTAGCAGACTACGGCACGGCGAATGGCGTTTCGGGAGCGGCGGCGGGGGTGCGCTCGCCCCCGGCGAATCGCGTTTCGAGAAGCGGTGGGGCGGACCCCTGGTCCGCGCGGGATGCCCTCGTCCCGTTCTTAGCTGGCGAAAAGCCGGCCAGGGGGCCGGCTGCGGACGGGGGCGTCCGCCCCACAACGGTTCGGGAGCGGTGGGGTTGTATGATAGGGGCAGATGGATTCACGCCGCATGTGCCCGCACTGCCGGGCCTTCATCACCAGCCGGGACCGTGTTTGCCCCTACTGCCAGGAAACCGTGGGCGCGCGCGCCGTCGAGTTGCGCGACGATTCGCCCATCGGCGGCTTCATTCCCCAGCGCAATTTCACCACGGTTCTCATTCTACTGGTCAATTTCGGCTTCTATGCCGCCACCGTGGTGGCCAGCATGAACGCCGGCAACCAGAACGCAGTGATGCAACTCGACGGGCCAACCCTCTTCGCGTTCGGTGCGAAATTTCCCGCCGCCATCTGGGCCGGCGAATACTGGCGCCTGGTGACCGCTGGATTTCTCCATGGCGGCCTGGTGCATATCGCCATGAATTCGTGGGCCATGTTCAGCCTGGGCGCCCAGGTGGATGAAATCTACGGCACCAGCCGGATGCTGGTGATCTACTTTGTTTCCAGTGTCTTCGGGTTCGCCTTCAGCACCCTGTTCAGCGCCTCGCTGTCGATCGGTGCGTCGGCGGGGATCTGCGGTCTGATCGGCGCCATGATCGCCCTCGGCATGCGCCACCACAACCCCATCGGGGACGCAGTCCGGGGCGCCTATCTGCGCTGGGCCGGCATGATCCTGATCATCGGCTTCCTGCCCATGTTCCACATCGACAACGCCGCCCACATCGGCGGTCTGGCGGGCGGGTTCGGCGTGGCCTGGATTGCCGGGGAACCCGGCCGCATCGGTTCCCCCACGGAACGCCTATGGCGCGTGGCCGGTCTTCTGTCGATTCTGATTACAGTCGTCTGCTTTCTAAAGATGTACTTGTCAATGAGCCAGAATATGCAACAATGAGGACGGTATGAAAGTGCGATCGGTTCTTCTTGCGGTAGCCCTGTGTTTTGGATTTACGGCGCTGGCCGAGGCCGGAACCGCGTCGCCAGGGGCCGCCCATGCCAAGGCCATGGCGCAAGCTCGCAAACGCGCCAAGAGGCAGGGCAAGGCCCGCATAAAGGCCATCCGCAAGCAGTCGAATATGAAGCGGACGGTAAGGCATCCGGCGCCGAGGCATTAGGGCGCTGACGGCAGGATTCGCGCCCCCGCCCACCGCTCGCTAACGCTCGCGGCTCCGTTCAGTGCCCTCTGGGCCTGGAGTGGTTGCCGGCGAGGGTGAGATTCGCGCTTCCGCCTCTGAGGCGGCGCCCGGCATGCCGCAGCGCGAGGTTGCCTTCGCAGACCGTGCCAGGCTGCCTGTCCGCCCCCGTCCTGAATTTGTGGAGCCCGATTAACACGGCTTCACGATATTTTTGTTGACTCAACGAAGGCTAGCGCGTTATGTTTGCTAGTGGATGGACACGGTTCGAAGTTGAGCCAAGTTCACCCGATTTGCATGGATCCTCGGTAGGCGAGGCGTCCGCGCGGCACATAAGCCACTGCCCTCAGGCATCCAAAGATGCTGTGTAGAGGGTGACCAGGGACTCCCGGGTTAAGGGTTTCTCTAACGTGGCTGAGGTCTTCGGATCTCTCACGGCGCGCGGTGCTGAAGCTTGGACCAGTGGGGGAATCCGTCAGCAATCGTTCTGCGATGGTTGGCCATTTCTTCCGCTCGGGGGAAATGGTTTCTGCGTTTCCCCCCTGAGCTTCGACTCGTCTCCAGAAAGGTTTATGGAACCGAACGACGATAAGCCTCCGTCCCCTGCGGGAATACCGGAGGATTCGGCGTGGGAGTTCCAGCAGCGGGTCCGATAGGCATTGCGCTATCGCGTCCGCCGCTGAAGCCCCACAAGTTTCAGCGGCGATGAACGCGAAGAGCGGAGCGCCAGCGCCCTGGCCACAGGGCGCGCGAGTTCTTCTCCTCCGGCATCTCCAGCCAGACTGTAAGTCCCGGCGCGCGGCCGTGTGCCGCCAGCCATAGCGCAGCGGGTGTGTTTGCCCGCGGGCGGAAAGGGAGGTGCTTCGATGACCAACAAATTTGTGACCGCGCCCGCGTCCGGCCTGGAGACGGAAATCCTGCCGGCGCGCGGGCGAGTGGTGAAATCCAAGTGGGCGCGCGATCTGCTCACCTTCCTAATGGTCTTCGGCCCCGGTCTCATCGTTATGGTGGCCGACAACGATGCGGGCGCGGTATCCACCTACAGCCAGGCCGGCGCGCAATACGGCACTCATCTTCTTTGGATCGTTCTGCTCTTATTGCCGGTCACGTATTTCATACAGGAAATGGTGGTGCGGCTGGGCATCGCCACGGGCCAGGGCCATGCCGCCATGATCTACCGGCGGTTCGGAAAGTGGTGGGGGCTGTTCTCGCTCCTCGACCTGGAACTGGTCAACTTTCTGACGCTGGTTACTGAGTTCGCCGCCATCGACCTGGCGTTGAACAAAATGGGAGTCGATCCGCGCTTTGGCGTTCCGCTGGTGGCCGCCGGTTTGATGTTCATCGTGCTAAGCGGGAGCTATCGCCGGTGGGAGCGCACGGTGGTTTTCCTGTGCCTGCTGGACCTGGCATGGTTCGCGATTGCGGTCGCGGTGCGGCCGCCGCTCGGCCAGATTGTCCGCCACTCTCTGGCGCCGTCCATGCCCGCCGGGGGATTGACGCCGGACCTGATGTTCCTGGTGATCGCGATTGTCGGAACCACCATCGCCCCGTGGCAACTTTTCTTCCAGCAGAGTTGCATCGCCGATAAGCGGCTGCGTTTCGCCGACCTCAAGTGGGCTCGGCTGGACACGCTCCTGGGGGCCTGCATCACCATCACCGTGGCGGGCTGCATGATGCTCGCCGGCAATGCGTCCCGCGTGCATGGGTTCACCTTCACGGACCCGGCGCAGATGGCGCTCGATATCGGCAGTTTCACCGGCGGGTTCTTCAAACACGCGATTCTGCTGCTGATGATCAACGCCGCGGTGCTGGGGACGACGGCCATTTCGCTGTCGAGCGCGTGGGCGTACGGTGAAATTCGCGGCTGGCCCCACAGCCTGCAGCTCCCGGTGCGCAAAGCCCCGGGATTCTACGTGGTCTACCTGGTATGCGTGTCGGCCGCCGCGGGACTGGTGCTGATTCCGCGCGCGCCGCTGCAACTGATCATTCTGGGCGTGCAGGTGCTGGCGGGAGTGATGCTGCCATCGGCCATCATCTTCCTGCAACTGCTTCTGAACGACAAGGAACTGTTGGGTGCGTATGCCAACAAGCCCTGGAACAACCTGGTGAACTGGACCATCATCATCGTCCTGTTCGCCTTGTCTTTGATTTTGGCCGCGCAGGTT
>Ga0182021_10003413_pt1 | contig 18671 bp, 17 predicted proteins | sample 612E3MmetaG_FD_120493 | JGI IMG/M metagenome (GOLD analysis project Ga0182021, IMG submission 120493) | Permafrost microbial communities from Stordalen Mire, Sweden - 612E3M metaG (Illumina Assembly) | ecosystem: Environmental > Terrestrial > Soil > Wetlands > Permafrost | place: Sweden... | reverse complement strand
CTTGGCATTGAGTTGTATATTGTAGGACTGCCTGAACATAACTGTTGACTTCATAGTCGTTGACCTTCTCAACAGGCCTTTTTATGTAAATTGATATGAAGACTATGAATATAACTGCTACCAGAATTAAAATTAGGGCAAAACCTACCATTTCTTCCTGGCCAGATTTACTGGACAGACAGCGATAGCTTACTTGTGCTTTCTTATTTATTTTTATCTTTCTTTTTATCATTGAACTTTTTTATAGCCGACTACTAATCTTGCTATCTCGCATCTATTTACAAATTGATCCTGATATCTTTCTTTTCTGCATAACGCAACATAATTTGATTTGTCAAAGGATGTGGAGGAGCTGCTCATTAGTTTAATTATATTACACTTTGGATAATTAGTGCTCGTGCATTCAACATCCCTTATTAATGGATTAGCCTTTGGCGGATATATTCTTATTATTTGTATGCTGGTCACTCCCCAAAAATTAGAGTATTTGTCTATGTTAGCTTTAAGGGCCATTAGTTTATCTTCATCTATGCAATCTGTTCTTGCAGTGCCAAAGGTGTCTCCACACGAAAATTCAGGAGAGTTTGCTAGCTTTGTTACAAGAAGCATTGCATTCTGTTCTTCCAAAGCTGTTGCAGAATTTTTTAAATCAGCCATTTTTACAGTAATTACCATCATTCCAACCATTGCTAAAAATAAAAAGACTGCAATTATCATGAAAGACATTTGCTGTATTTTCATCTGAGCCTTTTTTCTAATTATATAATTATTAATTTTATTTACCATAATCTGCACTCCGAATTTCCATTTTGTGTATTTATATCGCTGCTCATAGAATAAATCTGAGATAAATCGTTTGAATTTTGAAAATTTTTCATCACATTCGAAAGCAATATCAAGTCTGCTCCCATGCCTGAATCACAACCTGTTTTCATAAAAACAAATTTTGATTTTTCCACATATATCTTGTAAAGTTCTTCTGCCCTTCCCATTAATCTGTCAAGTTGGCATTCATAATCTTCCTTATTTGAAAATATTGCAGCATACATAAGAGCATTACCCTGATAGTACATTGTCTTCCCGTCTTTCACAACAAAATTAGATTGTGTATATACTTCTATTGGACAATTTCTTACTCCTCTCTTAAAGCAGACTTTTATGCTGCCATCAGGACAATCCACGCTATTAGTGAAGAGAAAGAAATTTTCGTTAGGAGATATTATGCTTCCTTTCAAAGCTTTAATTTCCTGCTCAACATCATTGGGAGAATTAAGAAAACAATATTTATCACTAGCTGAAGTTAGATATATTAAATCGGCTACTTTAAATGGAACTTCAAAAGATTCTGAAAATAAATAAAAGTTTTTTCCATCCACAGGATCTTTAGAGAATATGTATTTATTCTGAAAAGCTACATCAACACCTTCATCGCTCCATTTGTTGTATACTTTCTGAGAAGTTCTTATGGTTTGTTCTCCAAACAAACTGTTGTTGCTGCAAGTTGTATATATTCTTGTTTCAACAGGAGTAGTCATCATAGTTCTTTTTAGTGCTTCAAAACTTGACTCCAAAGGATTCATTAAAACCCCTATATCTTTTGCAGACTCTGCATTACCTGCAGCATTCTCAAGCCCTATAAATTTTGTGACACCATATATTGCTAAAAATATAATGAATAGACCTGCAATTATTGCAAAAATCCATGCGAATGAAAATTCCAAAGCACCATTTTTATTTTTTTTCATCTTATTTTATAATAGTTACCAAAGGAGAATTATAATCGTTCTTTAATGTCATAGTAATTTTTCCGTTTGCAGTGTCAATGCAAAGTGATTTTGGACGGGTATGCGAACTTAGCGTTGTTTTTGTCAAATCAACGTGCTCAAGAAGATATCCATCAAAACCTTCTGGAGTAAAACGCATATTTTCATATGTATCGTCCACAAAACATACTTGTTTTATTTTTTTTGGAATGGAGTATGTTACAGGAGTTGAACCCTGAGTGCTCAGATACCTACTATCTATATCTCCTTGCAAATCGGTTTTAAATAATCCAATCTGTGCTTTTACTTGTGTATTAAGAAATATTGTTATTCCATATATTGCAAATGCTATAAAGACTATTATTAACAGCACTGAAAAAATAACTCCGAAAGAAATTTGTGTTTGACCCCTTCTACTTCTTTCACCCTTTTTATTCATAATTAAAGTACACAATTATATTTTATAAAGATTTCATTATTGTGAAGCAAAATCCAGTATAATTATCTTAGTAAAATCTTTGATTATAATATTAATAGTTGAGCAATATTAATGTTTACGTGATAACTACCTTCCCTAAATCTTATTTTAAAATAATCATTGAAGTTGGAAAATCTCAAATGGCCTTGCAATAATGCTGCACTCCTTTTCAGGAGGTATCTTTCCATATTGATCTTTACATTTTATGTAGAAATCCTTGCTTATATCCCAAGGTATATTATGATTTATTCTATCGCTGCTGTCTATAGATGTTCCTGTGCTGAATATATAATCACAGTTAGTATTTGAATAAACACAATCTGATAATTCATCAGTGATTAGCTTGAGAGTATCTGTTTCTTCATCTTTGTAGACCCTTACAACAATTGGAGGAGAAGTATCAATTTCCACCTTGAATGTTACATTTGCTTCATCAGTATTCCCTCCCTGATCTCTGCATTTTATAAAGTAAGTATAATTGCTTGCGGTAAGTCCCAATTCCTGAGAATGAATATTTGTAGAGAAAGGTTCTACATCATATCCATAGAAGAAGTCTATATAACTTCCTGGCAATCCGCTCTCGCTGAAAGCACATACTGCATTTCCATCTTTATTTCCGCCTGAAGTTTCTGCAGTAAGATTTACACTTACAATCTCTTTCGAATCTCTTATTATTCCTGTAGGTCCAACTTTATCTATCTTCAAAGGAGCTGTTCCAACTAATGTTAATGGATATGACTGAGTATTAGCATTTCCTAAATCATCAACACATCTAAAATAAAATTTGTTTGATTGGCCATCTTTAAGTCCTGTTAAATTTCCTCTGCATGTATAAACCAACTGGGAATTCATGTCAAGCAAGCTATGTCCACAGCTAAGATTATTTTCCATAGCATTATAATTTTTGTCTAAACGGCTCCATCTACAACTTGCATTTTCCTTTGTAAATGTTTGATCTGTTACATATAATTCTATTGGCATTGTTGACTGGTTGTATGCAATTGGAGTTTGGTCCAATATGCTTGTTCCAATTATTGCCGGAGGAGTTATATCTGGTCCTTGACTTATGCAGAATTTGAATACAAAATTTCCTATGTTTACATTTCCATTTGCATCCTCGCATCTTACATATAATTCATACTTTCCCCCATTATCAACAGTTATATTATCTGCTTCCATTGCTTCTCTACTTGGAAGAGTTAAAGTGAAAGACTGATTATAATCACTTATTCCTCTTCCCATGAACACATCTGCCATTTCTGCATAGCTTGGAACATTCTGAGGACTTATTTTACATTTTGCAGGATTATTCAAACTAACTCCAAATGAAACTGGTGTGAAAGGAGGAGCACACTTTGTTGTACCATCGGTTGAAACATGTTGAGTTCCAGTATAAGTTATTTTAACTCCTTTATCTGGAGGAGAAATTGCAGTATCTGGAGTGTATGCAAAGTCCTTTGTATCAGATGATGGAGGATATAATGCCTCTTTCCATGGTGTTATTACTGGAGGAAGTATATTTTTTGTGTTATTCCATATACATAATTGATTCTTTGTGGCCTCATCATTTATCAAAACACACCCTTGTCCAAGACTTCTACATTGATATTCTGTGCATGGTAAATCTTTTTGATTATTGCAAGCTTTGCATCTATCTGTCATTTGCGTTGGCGTTAATCCTTTTCCACTTGGTGCGTCCCACTGTGAGCATGTATATTGAACAACATCAAGTGAAGATTTTTTACCCAATATTGCGAACATAAAAAATGCAACAACTGCTCCAGCTGCAGCACCTATTGGACCTGCTGAAGAGCCCACTATTATTAAAGATAAAATGTATCCTGTTGCTGCTCCTATTGCAGCAGAATATCCGAGAGCTTGAGACTGTTGAGTATTAAGTCCGAATAAAGGACCAAGATATCTTCCTGCAAGAAAGGCAAGTCCAGCCCACATAACTGTATATCCTGCAGCAGCAAGTACAGAACTCGGAGCACCAATTCCACTAAAAAGTGCAGCTAAACCATGAGGAGTTTTTGAAACACCCTCAACTACCTTCTCTCCCCCACTACCAGTTAAAGCTTTTTTGATACCCTTTACAGCAATCTTAGAAATGTCTATTGTCGATTTACCTGCCTGAAGAGCACCCCCTATTTTGCTTACAGTACCTAGAACATCTACGTTAAGTTTCTCTCCACCTTTCTGATTACATACTCCCAATTGACAACCGTAAGAACATTTTTCTATAAGGTTAATACTTGCAATACAATTGCCAGCGACTAATGTTCCGCTATAAACATTGTTATCTAATCCACAAATCTTTGAAGCACATGGATTAGTGCCAGATGCTGCTGGAGTAGTAGCAGGTGTTGCACTTACTTCTGCACAAGCTGCCCCGAGGGCTGTATTTTCACAATTGCCTCCTCCTGGGCAAAGTTCTGTACTAGTTAATACGCCATTTGTATAAGTTTCAAGAGATTTTCCGTTGCATTTGTATTCAATGTCCAATGCACTAACCTCTTTGATATTTCCTCCAATCATCCAGGAGATTGCTACAATTGCTATTACTAAAATTAATATTTGTGAAATTGCAATTGTTGCTTTTGCTTTTTTGTTATATAATTTTTTATTTATCATTTTTTATTTAAGGTTTTTTTATGAACTCGCTTGTAAAGATAGTTTTATTTTCTCCAAAATATCCAAGATAATTCTTTTTGTTTCCACAATCTCCCAATGATGTACAAATATTATTCATTAAATTTTTCCAAGCCTCATAACTCGTAGGGTCTGTTGCAGGTCTATGGTTTTCATATTTATTACTTCCATCGCCAAGCTTGTATCCTTCAATACAATAACAATTTTGTACACAGTGAGCCATTCTGTAATTCAAGTCTGTCTGGAGTCTTCTTCTGCTTCCAAATATTATAGATACATCATACTTCACTACACATTGAGCACTACCCATGCTGCATATCTCTGGACCATTTCCCTCTCCAGACCAGAAATCAAAACCTGAAGAATTACTTGGAACACAAGAACCAGAAATATTGTGTTCATCTTTTCCTAAATCTATAATTTTTCCATCCTTGTCCTTAGCTTTCATTATGCTAAATCCCGTTATCCATTTACAATCTCTTGCATATATATCTAGGCAATCTTCTTTTGAAGATTGATTTGTACAATCTTGCCATTTATTGACGACACAGCCTGCAACTTTGAAATTATTCACCTGATCTTGCACACAAACTTCATTTCTAAATTCTGAACATGGTTCTACAGTTACTTCTCCATTATAGCACATCATTCTGAAGTATCTGCTTCCAGGAGAATTATCTAGCGAAGGTTTTGTATTTGTTGCACACCAAGTTTCACCATGAAGGTATGGTTTTCCATTGTATGTGCAATCTAGACTTGAGCATATATAATTTCCGTATGTTGGTTTTGTTTGAGTGTATGATTTGCACATACTTCCAGAGAAATAATCACATGCTCCGCATGTTTTAGAATTTTTATTTCCTTTTCCATCATCACATGTTGGATCCTGTATATATGTCCAATAATTGGTATCCGTAATTTTTCCAGAATCATATATATTCGCAATATTTCCGCATGTATCTATAAAATAAACTTTTTCATCTTTACACATTGTTTCTTTGCTTGGTCCACAATTTGTTGTTAATTGCTGTGCAGAGCATAAGTATCCGTCGTGGAATTCTGCTTTATCTATCTTTTTGCAATCTGTTTGACTAATCATCTCACATGTTCTTTGATAATCTACTTCATGCACACAAGCTCCAATTTTATCCGAAGTTATACTTGCAATACATTCTAATTCTGTCTGAATATCCGGCCTGTAATCTGTAAGAAGCCCCTGATTTGCGGATAGCATTTTACATGCAGTCAATGTTACAAATGCAACCTGATTTCCCAATAAGCAGCAGCCCAACTTACATTCGTCCAACTCTCCCATATTTTTGTCCTTCCAAACCCCTCCATTATTATTACATACAACTTGAGGAGTATTTGGCATACATGAACCTTCAAGAGGATTTACACATGTGCCAGATTTACAATAAGAAGTAGATTGGCACAATGCAGAAATAGACTTGTATTGATCACCTGTTTTTGAGAGAGGATTAACTCCGGTTGCACATTCGGCTCTAGTTGCGTCCTGACACCATGCCGAAGGATTATTTTTTAATCTCTCACAGCAGTATAATGGATCTGCTGCAGAAGCTAAACTAATAATTAAAATCCCAATTAGAAAAACCATTCCAAATATTATTAATATTTTTTTATTCATTTTAACCGACTATTCCTGGAGGGAAAACGTAACTTCTTGATGCGAACTGGAATACATCTTTGCTATTTCTATCCGTTAGTATGTATATTGTTGTTCCATCAACTTGCTTTAGTTTTTCCACTTTCAAATCATGATAATAATCCATATATGAAGTTATATCAGTGCCCCCATATAATGTTTCGTATCCTATTATGCTATTTGCAATGCTCACCATTCTATAAAGATTATTATCCAAAACAATTTTGAAATCGTTATACTTTGAAGTTTCTCCTTTTGTAAGAGTTAATTCATATCCAAAGGTTGTAACAATTTTATCTGGAAGCAATTCTACAATAGTGTCTCCTGTTTTCATATCTGTGGTGTAGCCTTGTGTATCATAACTATCTTTCATTGAATTAAAACATGTAACAGTCGCATCTTTAATTTCATTTAATATTTCAGACTGAATATGCTGAGCAAGCATAGGCTGCTGAACAACGCATGGCCTATAATATTGATTTGTGTAGCATAAATATTCTATCCTGTTATTATCATACGTATAATAAGCTAAAGGATTAATACTCCCTCCTTGCATAGAAACGTTATCTACAGCTTGTTTAATTGTCTCTTCCATGCAATCTTGTATGTACTGTGAAGGATTTTTTGTTTGAGGACTTGTGCTGGGAAACAATTTTGGCCAATAAAGATAAAGCAAAACAGCGAGGGCAACAATAAGAATAGCAATTATTATGAAAATAGCAACTTGTCCACCCTTCTCCCCTTTTTTAATCATTTTTCTTTAACGCTAGAGTTATTTAAAAACATTTCTTAGTTTTTGAAATATACATATATCTCTAATTCTTTAAGAATAAATAATAATTATAAGATAAAATTATTCAACCATATGAAGTATAGGTTATCTGCAACAGCATATCTAATGAGGTTCTAACATTAGAATGTTATAATAATTAATAGGATTTTACTAAGATAGTTATATGCTCCTTTAAAATATTAATCTTCAGTTTCAACTCTTGGAGCTAGAATAAATGAAATTTCCATATTTTCTGTTCTAACATCCATTCTGAGTGGATGGTCATCAGCAAAATTCAAAACTGTTTTTTCAGCTAACTTTGATGCTTTTATAAATTTTTGAAGATACTCTAAACTGTATCTTGCTTTGCACGACTCTGCAGTTATGTCTGCCTCATCTCCTGAAAATTCAGTTCTTGTTGAATTTAATCCCTTAGCTTCTATTACAAATTTTTCATCTTTAATTATAAATGAGCATGCATCTGCAACAACAGAACAGTCTTCAACACATTCTATCAAGTCCTTTGATTGTAATTCAACTCTTGAACTAAATTCAAGACTGGGGATTTCTTTATCTTCACTTTCAATTTCTATAAGACTAAGTATAAAATTTCTTTTTATTCTATCATCCATCTGTATATATAATAGGTTCTCTTTCTTTTCAAGAGAAAGAGGTCCGGAACTTCTTTTTAATATTCTTTTAAGACTGTCCAAATTTACTCCTAAAGTTTCATTTCCAGCATCAAATTCTGAAAATGCTTTTTTTGGAATTTTTAATCCAACCATTGCAACGTTTGCAGGGTCAATTGCAGTAATGCTTAATCCATACTCATTGAGTTTTATCTTCACCTCAGTTACTAATTCCGAAATTAAATCTACAGCTTTTGAGAGGGGTGCTGCATTTTCAAGCTTTATTCTCATCAAGATAGGAAAGAGCCCTGTTTTTTAAGTATTGCTATTGTTAAGTATGTGTTTAGACTAAGAATATGTATTATTAGCTTATACACTATTAAGTATAGAATAATTATTAAAAAGCCTCTCTCTATGTTAAAGCATGGGTGCAGAGGAAGAATCGTTTAAAGAAGAGAGGGTAAGGAAGATTACCAATATGTATTATTCCCGCCCAGAAATACAAAGAGTTCTTTATGAATTTGCCAAAAACAGAGAAGTCTGTCCAAGGTATTTTGAAGGATTTGGGAAACGTCCCGACACATTTGAATATCCCGGAGATATATATGAACTTGTAAAGAGGGGAGCAACTTCTTTTCATTGTTCTGAAGAACTCTGGAAAGATCCCCTTAAAATTGAAACTGGAATGAATGAAAAACAGCTCAATGAAATCAGACAAGGCTGGGATTTAATTTTTGATATTGATAGTAAATATATAGATTATAGCAAGATAATGGCAATTGAAATACTTAAAGTATTAAATTTTCATGGAGTAAAGAATATAGGAAAAAAATTTTCAGGTTCGAAAGGCTTCCATATGATAATCCCCTGGAAAGCTTTTCCAAAAGAAGTAAATGGAATAAATACATCTGACAAATTTCCAGAATATCCAAGAATTATTATGAGATATATTATTGAGCAGACAAAAGATGCTTTAATAGAAAGAATAAGCAATCTCTCCCGTCCCAGCAAATACATAAAAGATTATCAGGCTCCAAAAGATGTAATGCCAGATTTAGTTTTAGTTTCTCCCAGGCATTTATTCAGAATGCCATATTCTCTTCATGAAAAAACTGCTCTTGCAAGTATTGTATTAAAATCGGAAGAAATTGAGAAATTTGAAATGATGGATGCAGATCCAATGAAATTATCTAAAGAGAACATAAGAAATTTTATGCCCGATTGCAAGGAGGGAGAAGCTTCTGAACTTCTTCTTCAGGCACTTGACTGGTACAGGGAAAACAATCCCGACAAAGCAATTTCCGAATCTAGAGAAATTGGATTCAAACCTATAAAAATTGCCAATCTTTCTGACGCGAACTTTCCTCCATGTGTAAAAAATATACTTAAGGGAATATCCGACGGAAAAAAGAGAGCTTTGTTTGTTCTTATAAATTTATTTCGTTCAATAGGAATGGATAAAGATGAACTTGAAAAAAGAATTTCTGAATGGAATAAAAAAAATGAAGTTCCTCTCAGAGAAGGTTATGTTCAGACTCAGATTGCATGGGCTTACAGAAAAAAACCTATAATGCCTCCAAACTGCAAAGAATTTTATCAGGGAATAGGAGTTTGTCAGCCGGATGATTTCTGCAAGTTAATAAAAAATCCTGTAAATTACGTTGTGAGAAAAAGTTACAAACTTGAGAAGCCAATCAGACAGAGCAGGGTGAATAAGGCTGATAAGGCCGATAAAAAGAAACAAGAGAATAAATAATTTTTATAAAAATATTTATAAACAAGAATTGGCTTCAGAACATATGAAAAGACTGGAATAGTAATTCCGTCATTTTCATTTAAAAAGTAAAATGAAAAGAGAAGTGATATTTATATTTGCATTTGTATTTTTTTTAGTTTCTGCTTCATTCATTTATGCAAGTCCAGAAGAGCAGGTTGCAAATGCATATTCTTGTCTTGAAAGTAGAATAAATGCTACAGGATGTTCTGCCATTCCTTTTGAAGACAGAGTTTTTTCAGCGTTGGCAGATGGAAAATGTATGCTTGAAGTGTCAAAAGATAATTCAACTACTTCCACTTTTGTATGCTGGCCAAAATCTGGATGTACATTAAAATCAACTGCACAGGCAATTCTAGCTTTAAATCAAAGAGTAAACACAACAAAAGCAGAAGACTGGCTTTTGTCAAGGACAGGAATCCCAGATCAAATAGATTGGTTTTTAGAAATAGAAGCTGACGGAGTTACAAACTGCAACATCACTTATTATGATGCCTCTAATAAGCCTGTATATAATAAAATTATAATTGGTGAGGACAAGAAGGTTCATTCAAATGTAGCAAGTCTTTTATCAGTATCTTCCAATGGTTACTGGTTAAAAATCGTTCCTTCTCTTTACAATAAAGATATTTCCACTCAATGTAATAATTCTTTTATAACAACTACCCTTTTCATGAAAAAAGATTCTTCAACAGTTCATGTTTCTAGTATAACTACAGGTTCAGAGTCAAATGGATACACAACTGAAAAAGTTAAGTCTCTTTGTTTTAAAGATGGAAACGGTTGTAATTACGAAGGAAGTTTGTGGGCTTCTCTTGTTTTATATTCTCTTGGTTATGATACGGGGGACTTTATGCCCTACTTAATTACAATGATGGATGATTCGGATAATCAAAGAATTCTTTCAGAATCTTTTATATACATGATGACAGGAAAATTCAGAACAGAATTACTTCTTAAGCAAAGAGCTAAATCATATTGGGAAGTTTCAGGAAACAGATATTCAGATACTGCTTTAGCTTTATGGCCTTTCCCTCCAGATTCTTATGATGTTCCTACGGAAAGATCAAATTCTATAACTTGGCTTCTTTCAGATCAGCAAAGAAGTGGATGTTGGAATAATAACAACATTGGGGATACTGCTTTCTTACTTTATACAGTCTGGCCAAAAGGAATTTCTGATTGTCCTATAATTGGTTGTAAAATAGCTTCACAAAGTTTGGACGGATCATGTTCTTACAAATATACAGAATGTGCAAGCAATGATGATTGTTGTAATCCTGGTTGTGCTTATGCACAGGATAATGATTGTCCAGATACAAGTTGTACAAATGATGATAAATGTAGTGAAAGTGATCATACAGATGGCCCATATTGTTCTGATGATGGAAAAAGTGTTTATGAAGAAGTTTATACTAATACATGTGGCACAACAGGAACATGTGTGGAGAATGTAAAAAAGAATACTCTTAATCAATGTTCAAGTACAGAAACTTGTGAGAGCGGAGAGTGTGTTACAACTCCCCCCCAAGATTGTGTTCCTTCTTGCACTTCAGATCAAACTTGTGTTGCAGGAGAGTGTGTACAAAATGAAGATACGTGTGGTGCACTTAATCTTTGGTCTTGTCAAGACGGTAAGCATTGTGAAAGTGGTTTTTGTTTAACAAACACATGTGAACAGGATGGGTGTCCTAATCCTGATAATGAAAAGTGTGTCAACGGAGAATGTATAACTCAGACATGTGATGACATTGGTTGTCCTACTGATGGACAAATTTGCATAGCTGGAGAGTGTGTAGATGAAGGATGCACTAGTGTTGCAAATTGCTCAGTGAAGGATTGTCAGGTTGCTTCATGTGATGATGCTGGAAGCTGTTTGTATAAACCTGTAGGATGTTCTAATGATGATCTTTGTTGTGGTGTAGGGTGTAATGATACAAATGATGACTATTGTCCTCCTGGACCAGAATGTACTGCTAATGCAAATTGTTCAGGACATAATTATATTTACGGTCCATATTGTTCTGATGATTTGAAGAAAGTTTATTCTGATTTCTATAATTACACATGTGTAAGTCAGTCCTGTGAGTCTAACCCAACTACTAAATTAATTGAAACATGCAAAAGCACTGAAGAGTGTCATGATGGAGAATGTGCTGGAATAGATGTCCCTGTAAATACTTCTTGTACTACTTATTTCGATTGTAATATTGATGAAGATTGTGTAGCTGGAGAATGTGTGCCATATGATTGTACATCTAATGGAGAATGTAGTTCAGGAAATTGCTCTGCTGGTTATTGTGTACCAACAGTAACTCTTGATTGTGTAGATGAAGGATATACTTGTACTTCAAGTGTAAATTGTGAGAACAGTGCAGGAACTCCACTTGATAATTATTTCTGTTCAGGTGCCTTATCTGTCTGTTGTAATACTCAGCCTGCATCAAAATCTTGTGTTGAAGGACAGGGAGGAATTATATGTACTGCTGATCAAGAATGTACGGATGGAGTTGTAGAACCTGCCTCAGATACTATGTCTGATGAAACATGTTGTACAGTCGGAACTTGCGAAGCAAAAACCGCGGCACTTGTTTACTGTACTGATAAAGATGGAACATGTACAAGTTCGTGTTCAAGTAATGAAGATGAGAAATCTTATGTTTGTGATAATGCAGGAGATGTTTGTTGTGTTGCAAAAACTACATCTTCACCCAGCAAACTATGGATACTTATTGTAATATTTGTACTTTTAATTGGTATTGCTGTTGTTGGAATTGTCTTCCGAGATAAATTAAGAGTTCAGTGGATAAAACTGAAAGACAAACTTGGAGGAAAGAAAGAAAAAAAGAAATTAGATATGCCTATGACTACTTATCCAAATATGAATCCTCAGGGAAGAATTTTACCAAGAAGAATTTTCCCACCCGGACAACAACCCATTCAATCCCAACAGCGTACTCCACAACAACCAGGACAAGGAACTCAACTTAGAAGACCAATCCAGCCTCCTCAAGGTAAAGGTCCTCTTATAAATAAAAAACCTGAAGACAAACCAAAGAATGAATTAGACGATGTTCTTAAGAAGCTTAAAGAAATGGGCAAATAAATTATAATTATTTTTTCTTATTTTTTGAAGGTTTATCCTTAACTTCTTTCTCATCAGAATCTTTGTTAGGAATCAAATTTGAAGAAACAGCTAATCCAGGAGAGAGACGATTTGACATTGCTTCTTTAAGCTGTCTTTGAAGCTGAGTATTTTGAAGCTGCATTACCTTTGCAATTTCATCGTATCCATGAAGTCTTCTTGTTAATTCGCTTAGTATATCTGTCCAGCCGTTATTTGAAAGCTCTATTTCATTTGGTTCAAGAATTTCAATGTGTGCAGGCATATATTTGAACATTATAATTACCAACTGAGATATCTCTTCCACTTCCAAATCTACTTCTGCAAAAGTTGTGTAAAATTCTTTGTTCTCCTGCATTATTACAGGTTCGTTTATTTTTTTGTTTACAACCTTAACTCCTTTTTCTTCATTCATTTGTTTTATAAGATCTTCAAGTGTCTCAAGAAGATATTCAGGAGGTTTTCCTATTATTTCAAATATGAATGTAGAAATAATTTTCTTTTTTCCAAATATACTCTCATCTGAATTCGTTTTTTTCATCTTTTGTTTTTTTAAATCCAAACAATATAACAAGCAATATACAAAAAACTATAAGCCCGTAAATTGCAAATTTATTCTTACTTGATTGTTCCTTGTCAGTTTCGCTTTTTATATCTTTTGGGTTTGAAGGACTCAGAACAATTGTCTTTATTTCCTCTCCTGTTATGCTTATATTTTCCTTTATAGTATTCTCTATTTTTGTTGTTTCTTTTCTATCATTTGATGTAACCTTATTTGTAGTTGCATCCTCTTTCACATTTGTATCTTCTTTATCTTGAGTTGTTTCCTCTTTTGGTGTATCCTGTTGAACTTCTTCCTGCGTGTTTGTCTCTTTCTGAGCAGGTTGCTGCTCTTGAGTGTTTTCTTTCTCACTACCAACGCATGCAAGACCCTGTGTTTTTATTTTGTTGAGAGTTGCATTTCCTATTCCAGTAACATCTACTAATTTATCTACAGAACTAAAAGGTCTTGTGTCTATGATTGCTTGAGCTTTTACAGGCCCAATTCCTGAAAGCTTATCCAAATCTTCCAAAGAAGCGCTGTTTATATCAATTTGTCCGCTTCCACATAGTGCAGTAACGTTTAATAAACAGTTCAATGCAAGAATAATAAAAAGAAAAATAATAATTTTTCTCATTCTTATTTATAAAGGAAGGTGATTTTAAATTTTATTGTCCTTCATTATACTTTTTCAAGAAGTCAATATATTCTGCTTCTATTTTTCTTCCGTTCCTAACAGCCTTTGCAATTAATATTTTTGAGAATATTTTATTGTCAAGCAGCCATTTGCACATGTCTTTTTCTACCTTATCCAGATATCCATTGCTCTTAACTTCCAAGCCTATAATATCATAATTTTCTCCCTCTGAACCTTCCAAACGTTTGAAGCATATAAAATCAGGAAAACCAGTTCCAAGAACCATTACTTTCTTGAAAGGATTGTACTTCCTTTTTGCAGGAACAATTTTATTTTTTGAATAATCGATTGTATTCATCCATTTGGCAACAATCCATCCCATCTCTTCCAAATGTTGTCTTACTTTAGCTTCAAATCTCTGTCCTGCTGCTCTGTTTAATTTTCCCTGTTTTGAATAATTAACTTTTTTCTTTTCTTTTACTTCCAACACTTTCTCTTTCACAACATCTCCTTCTTCCATAAAAAAGGAAATTCTCAGTAGTATAAAAGTTTAACCAATTCTGTCAATCACGCAAGATTAATATATTGTATTTTCCTTTATCTCTTATGGTTTGGAAGAGTATTTCTGCAACTACCATACGAAAGACTAATTTTTCTTTAATTTTATCTGGAGGGGTTGCACATGGAATAGCTCATGTTGGAGTTATAAAATTCCTTGAAGAAAATCATCTAATTCCAAATGAGATTTTAGGAACATCTATGGGAGCTCTTGTTGGGGCATTATATTCCATAGGTAAAAATACGACAGAGATGACAGAACTTTTGAAAGAGGCAGATAATATAAAATTATTCAAAGCCAAAATACATTGGGGGAGTCTGGAGTATGTTATACTGGAAGGTTTTCTCAAGAAAATATTTGGAAACTTAAAAATGAAAGACACAAAAATAGAACTTAAAATAATGGCTACAGATGTAGATACAGGACAGGGAAGGTTGTTTACAAAAGAAGATGATGTTACAGTTTTGGATGTTGTTCGTGCATCCATCTCGCTGCCGGGTATTTTTGAATTTAAAAAAATTCAGAGCAAATATTATATGGATGGCGGAGTCTTCTCTAATCTTCCAATAGAATATGCAAAGAAATTAAATATAAAGATAGCTTCTAATGTAATTAATCATAGTTTAAAGTTGAATTATAAAGAGGATAGCATTGTTAAGAAATTAATTTCTAGTTTTAGTATATATTATCACTTAGCCTATTATTTAATGGAAAATCAAACTTATTCAAAAACCAAATTTATAAAAGATCTTCTTATGATAGAACCAGATTTATCAGCACAAAAAAGATACAGCCTTGCAGATTATTCAAAATCAATAGAAATAGGTTATGAGGCAACAAAACAAGCTATAATATTACCAAAAAGTCAAGCTATTATCCCACCAGTTGTAACTAAAGCTTAATTATGCAATATAATTGTGTATAAGGATGTATAAATCTACAAGCAACAAGATTGTGCTTATAACAATTAAAAGATATCCTCCGACTTTTACAAGAGCTGTTTTATATTTAGAAATTCTCATTCCTATGTATAAAAGAATTACAAAACCAAGAATTCCTATGATATTTAATAAGAGTGATTGAACCATTTTATAATTTACAAGTCTCTTGCCTGAAGAGTTCTTCTTCCGTTAGCCTTTGCTCTCTTTATTCCTTCAGCTAATATATCCTCAACTTTTCTTTCAAGAGCAGTTTCAACTTCGTCCGAAACGGAAGAAATTTCATTATCCTTATCCAGTTCCTTAACTCTTGGACGTATGTTTGATTTTATTATCAATCCCATTTTATTTTTTATCCTCTTTATCTTTTTTATTTTCTTGGTTCTTTGCCACTGTAGGATTTCTTTCTAAGAAATCCCCCTCCTCTGGTCTCATTAGAGGAAATATAACACATTCTCTCATGGGCTTATTTGACAGGAATGAGAATAATCTTTCGCTTGTTCCAAAACCGCATGTTGGGGGCATCCCATACTTCAAAGCTTCAACAAAACTCTTGTCATGTTCCATGCTCTCGCTGTCTCCTGCTTCTTTTTGTTTTGCTTGTTCTATAAATCTCTGTTCCTGATCCAAGGGATCGTTTAATTCAGAATATCCGTTTCCAACTTCACTTCCTGCAATTATAACCTGAAATTGTTCAACTTTTCTTTTATCTTCTGGATTTCTTTTTGCAAGAGGAGAAAGTTCAACTGGTTGTCCTGTTAAAAATCCAGGTCCAGATATTTTTTTTCTGCAATATTTCCATAGTTGATCAATTAATCTCCACTTATCTACAGAATCATCATAATCAACTTTCAATTCATTTAATTTTTTCTTTACTTCTTTTGTGTCAGCTTTGTAAATATCGACTCCTGTTTCTTTTTTAATCAATTTTTCAAAATCATATATTTCCCATTTCTTTGAGAAATCAACTTTATGCCCATGAATATCAAACTTCAAACTTCCAAATACTTCTTTTGCAATTTTTTTGTACATTTCCTCTACTAATTTCATTCCATCTTCATAATTTGCATATCCCCAATAGAACTCCATCTGAGTATAATCCTGCAAATGTTCTATATCCATTCCTTCATTTCTAAATTGTCTTCCAATCTCAAATGTTTTTTCATAACCTGCCACCATTAATTTCTTCTGCCATAATTCTCCCATTGAAATTCTCATATAAACATCTATATCTAGGGCATTATGGTGCGTTTTGAATGGTTTAGCTGCTGCTCCTCCCGCAGAAGTTTCAAGAACTGGAGTTTCTACTTCTAAAAATCCTTTTTCTATCAAAAAACTTCTCATTGTATTCCAGAATTTTGATTTTTTTATGAACATTTCTTTTACTTCATCGTTCATTAATATGTCCAAATATCTTTTTCTGTATCTTTCTTCTTCATCCTGTAATCCTTTCCATTTTTCCGGTAGAGGAAGAATTGATTTTGAAATTAAATCAATTTTCTTAACAAGAATAGAAATTTCTCCTGTCTTTGTCTTTATTACTTCTCCTTCTACTCCAACAAAATCTCCAATGTCTGTATATTTCTTAAAAAATTCTCTTACTTTGTCTGGAGTTTCTCCATCCTGAAGAACAATTTGTATTTTTCCTGTTCCGTCTTTAAGAACACAAAAAGCAATTTTTCCCAAATCTCTTTTTGTCATTAATCTTCCAGCTGTTTTGACTTTGCCCTTTATTTTGCTTTCAACACACTCTAGGCAGGTTTGCTTTTTGTCATACTTATCAGGATATGGATTAATATCTCCTTTTCTTATTTCATCAAGTTTCTTTACTCTTTCATTTATTATTTGCTCTTCTCTTCCCATATGTAAGTTTTAGTAAGAAAGGTTTAAAATATTATCTCTTTCTGTAAACTAAATAAACAATAATAACCGCAATTGCCCCAATTAAGAAGACTATATTGCTTATTATTACAGGTAAATCCTTTATTGTTAAGCCATATATAAGCCACATAGCAATTCCAATTAAAAAGAAAATATACGTAGCTAACGAGACTCCTTTAACACTCTTTGTTCTTATAATCTTGTAAGTCTGAGTAAAATATCCAAAACTCATGGCTATGCCAAAAAGAGTTGTTAATATTGCTAAAATGTTCATATTAATTAATTAATTAGATTTTTAATGTTTATATATTTTGCAGACTTTACAACCAAATCTGCCTCTTTAAAATCCTGTTTTTTTGTCAAGCCAGTTGGAATCATAATACACTTCATGCCAGCACTTTTGGCAGATTTTAATCCAGTTAGAGAATCTTCAATAACGACACAATCTTTAGGGGAAATATTAAGCTTTTTTGCAGTAATTAAATATGGTTCCGGATCTGGTTTGCTTTTTTTATAGTCTTCTCTTGTGACTATAACGTCTATATAAGAGCTAAGTTTTTTTATTCTCTCAAGAAGCATGTTTGTGGTTTTCATATCCGAAGAAGTTGTTATTGCAATTTTGTAGCCCTTCTTTTTTAATTTTTTCATTAAATTAATAACTTCCTTGAATATTGGAGCTTTTTTAAAGTATTTATAATAAAATTTAGTTTCAATTTCCAAGAAACTTTCTGAAGAGAAATCATATTTCTTTTTTAACTCTGGAAGATAATTATCTGGATGTCTTCCAATAATTATTTCCTCATCTTCTTTTGTTATTTTAATTCCGAGTTTTTTGAATGTTTCAATGACCGCATTTATATGGGCGAACTCAGAATCAAGAATTACGCCGTCTCTATCAAATAAGAATGCTTTAATCATTTTAACTCTTTTATACAATAATTATCAAGTTTTAGTTTTTATATTTAATCATTAATTTTATTTTCTTCTTATGAATCTGTTTTTTCTGTATCCTTTATTATCCAATTCATCATTTAATAATTCATCCACTATTATTTGAAAATTATCTTCCCTATGAACATGGCAGTATTTTATGCTCTTAAAATTCTCCTGTAATTTCTGCACTTTCAAAAATAAGGGCATTATGTTGTGATTCCTTACCTTGTATTCTCCAAGAAGTTGTTTTACAACCAATTCAGAATCTAAACAACATGTTATTTCTCCTTTTGTTACACTCATAGCCAATTCAAGAGCATGAAT
>Ga0182021_10003412_pt1 | contig 18674 bp, 15 predicted proteins | sample 612E3MmetaG_FD_120493 | JGI IMG/M metagenome (GOLD analysis project Ga0182021, IMG submission 120493) | Permafrost microbial communities from Stordalen Mire, Sweden - 612E3M metaG (Illumina Assembly) | ecosystem: Environmental > Terrestrial > Soil > Wetlands > Permafrost | place: Sweden... | reverse complement strand
TATCCTCCACCGTCGGCGCTGGGCTCGTGGTGTAGCGGCCTAACATGCCAGCCTGTCACGCTGGAGATCGCCGGTTCGAATCCGGTCGAGCCCGCCATCGCCTTCGAATCTCCAAGCCCCGTCCCCGCCCGGACGGGGCTTTTCCTAACCCGGTGGTGCCGCCGGGAACAAGAAGAGGCGGCGCCTTTCGGCCATGACAAGACAGACGTGCCAAGCAGCGGTCCGTGCCGCACAATCTGGCCGGAAGGCGCCGCAAGTCCGGCGCCACGTCATCGGGGAGGCACGAGCATGAGCGGCCGCGTGATCGTGGTCGGCTCGGTCAACATCGACCTTGTCGCGCGCGTGCCCCACCTGCCCCACCCGGGCGAGACGGTCACGGGCGGCAGCTACGACCAGCACCACGGCGGCAAGGGCGGCAATCAGGCCGTGGCCGCCGCCCGGCTGCGGCGCCCGACGCTGCTGATCGGCGCCGTGGGAGACGACGCCTTCGAGAGTGAAGCCCGTCGCGCTCTCGTGATGGAACGGGTGGACGTTTCGATGGTCGCCTCGATGCCGGGCCAGGCGACCGGAGTAGCGCTGATCCTCGTGGACGCCAACGGCGAGAACCAGATCGTCGTCATCCCAGGGGCGAACGGCGCGATCGAGAAGGGCTACGCCCGCGAATGCCTCGGCCGGCTGGGACGGCTGACGGGCGACGTCGTGCTGCTGTGCAACGAGGTGCCGCTCCACGTGGTTCGCGAGGCGCTCATCTGCGCCCGCGCCGCGGGAGCCACCACGATCCTGAACCCGGCACCGGCGACCGGGATAGACCGCTCCGTCTTCGCCCTCGCCGACATCATCACTCCGAACCGCAACGAGCTCTCGATGCTCCTTCACACCGAGGCCCGCCGTACCGGACGCAGGACCGATGCCAGCCAGGAAGCCCCGGCTCGAGCCCGTTTGCTGCTCGATCCCGGTCCCGAAGGCCCGGGGGTCGGCAAGGCGGTCATCGTGACCCTCGGGGCCGCCGGCGTGCTGGTTCTGGAGAGGACCGGAGCCGGGCTGGACCGCGCCGTCGCCAGGCCACGGGACGCCGGCGGGTTCCCAGCGGCCGCGGCTCCGGCCAGCGGCGCGGAGGCAGCGTCGACGCCGGTCGCCGAGACGACCGCTCCGACCGGCGCCGCGGCCGGCGAGGCTGAGGGCGTACGGATGTGGGAGGTGCCCGGCGAGCGCGTCTCCACCCTCGACAGCACCGGCGCCGGAGACGCCTTCAACGGGGCGCTGGCGGCGGCGATCGCCGAGGGCAGGCCTCTCGTCGAGGCCGTCCACCGTGCCGTCTCGGCGGGTGCACTCGCCACCACGCATGTCGGGGCCCGCGAAGGAATGCCCACTGCGCTGGAGCTCGAGGAGTTCCTGGCGACGCGATAAGCGTCTCGCACGTTCCCCGGCCGGCGTGACGGGCCGGCTTCGGCGGAGCGGGAGCCACCGGTCGGGTACGATATGCGGACGTTCGGGCCGGGCTTGCTGCCGGACCCCACATTCAAAGGCAGGATCATGACGGACAGTTCTCGCGCCGACGGGGCCACCGGAGCAACCGGCCTCTGGCGCCGCATCCGGCGCATCCACCCCGGCCTCGTGCTGGCCGCTCTCGACCTGATCGGGCTTGGGATCGCCTCGTACCTGTCCTTCGAGGAGCTTCAGGGCAAACCGCCCTGGTGCCCAAAGGGCGGGGTCTTCGGCGGATGCGTCGAGGTCGCGAACAGCCAGTACACGCGCCCGTTCTTCAACATCCCCGTGGCCGTCTACGGCGTGATCCTCTCGATCACTCTCTTCTGCCTGGCCATCTACTGGTGGCGCACCAACAACTACCGGATCCTCCTGGCACACTACGGCCTGTCCCTGGTCGGCGTCCTCTTCGAGGGCTGGTTCCAGTTCGCGCAGATCTTCCTGATCGGCGCCGTCTGCGTCTGGTGCGAGTCCTATGGGATCTCGCTTGTCCTGCGCTTCGTCATCGCCCTGTGGGTCTACCTTCGGACGCCGAACCCGGACACGGTTTCGGCGGACGAGCGGGCCTGACGGGCAGTCGTCAGCCACTCCGAAAGAGGGAATGCTCCGATGCCCCAAAGCAGTCAGACCGGTCGCCCCAAGCCCGCAGGCAAGAGCGCTCCGCCGACGAGCCGGCGCTCGGCCCGCCAGCAGCGCCTCGCCAATCGTGAGGCCAACCGGGCGCTGACCCGCGCCGGCACATCCGGGTCCTCCGGCGGCGGCTTCGGCGGGATCATGCTCTGGACCGCGATCGCGATCGTGATCGGTGCCGTGGTCATCGGCGGCGCCTTCGTGCTGACGAACAAGTCAGGGGGGAACGCCGCGGGGAGCCCGATTCCTCCGAGTGCCCAGGTCCTGACCCCAACCGGCATTCCATCCAACGGGCGAACACTCGGCAATCCCGACGCGAAGATCACCGTCGACGTGTGGGAGGACTTCCGGTGCACGTTCTGTTTCGATTTCACGACCGTCACTGAGCCCCAGCTGGTCACTAAGTACATCCAGCCAGGCCAGGTCAAGCTCGTCTACCACGACCTGATCGTTATCGACTCCGGCGCCAGTCAGCCCGCAGGGATCACCGAATCTCGGGATGCGGCCAACGCCGGATATTGCGCCAACGACCAGGGCAAGTTCTGGCCCTTCCACGACTGGCTCTTCACGAACCAATCTCCCCGCGAGGCTCCGGGCGCCTTCACGCTGGACCGGTTGGTACTGATAGGCAAGGACGCCGGCCTGGACATGGCTACGTTCGAACCCTGCGTCAGGAACGGGACGCACCTCCCCGATGTAGCGGCAGAACAAACTTCGGCGCCGACCGATGCCACGGGCACGCCGTCTGTCTACGTCAACGGCACGTTCCTGGCCGGCTTCTCGTACGCCATCGTCTCCGCCGCGATCGACGCGGTGCTGAATCCCGCTTCACCGAGCCCGTCCGTGTCGGCGGCGCCCACGGCAACGGTCGCGCCCACGGCAACAGTGGCGCCCACGGCAACAGTGGCGCCGACAGCCAGTCCCACCTGATCTCCAACCCCGCGGCGCGGAGTAACTCGCAGAAACGCATCGACGGCGCCCGCAAGGGCGCCGTCGCTCTATCTGGCGGTGGTCGGGCGGATCACTCGCGCGCGATAGCCTCGATCGCGCCGAGCTGGTGTCGCAGTTCCACGGCTGCCTTGTACTGCTCCGCGGCAGACGCTTCCATGCGCTGGGCCTCGCGTGAGGACCAGTCGGCCAGCCAGCGGTTGGCTTCGCGGAGACCGCGGGCCTGGGCCAGCTTGTCACGAACGTGCTGGATGAAAGCGCAGTAGAGCGTCAGGGGCGACGCCTTTGCCACCAGAGCCTCGGCGCCGGGCACGAAATCGATCGGCACTTTGATTCTCGCGAAGAAGACGCCGACCTCGGCCGACAGTGGGTCGACGGTCTGGCTGTGTCCGCTTCCGCGAAGGATCGGCGCGTTGGAGCTGAAGTCCAGGATGACCGCGGCATCGGGCGTCAGCTGGGCTCGCAATGCGCCGCCGAAGCTCAGGAACTGGTTGACCACGCCGAGGCGATCGGTCAGTGAGATGAGGCCCCAGGAATAGTCCGACGAGATTGGGTAACGAGAATCGCGATCGAGCCTGGTGGCCTTGCCTCGGCCGGCCTCGCAGGTCCAACAATCGATCGCCTCGGGATCGAAGTGCCGAATCGTCGGGCTCGGCCGGAGGGCCACAAGGAGGTGGCTCGCGTCGTTGCCGGCGGCTCGATCCGGCTCGACGAGCTCGAATCCGAGGTTGGCGAGAATGCGGCCGGCCTGTTCGAGCCAGCGGCCGTCGTCGCCGATGGTGGAGCGTTGATCCGCAGTCATTGCGTCGGAACCATATCCCTCCGGGGCGTTCTCGTCTCGTCCCTGATGCACGAGGGCTGAAGGAAACCGCTCGAGCTCTATCCCGCGATCAGGGTTTGGGCTTGGCGGCGGGGCGTCCATTGTGCGACCAGCCCAGGCGAATGAGCGCGACCACGCCCGCGATCGAACTCACGGCCAGCGTCAGGACATGAATCAGCAGCGCCAGCGCCAGGCCCACCGATGCGCCGAACCCGAACGCCAGCGCGATGCTCTGGCCCGCGTATTCGAACGTGCCCAGGTAGCCGGGCCCGGACGGTATCGCCGTTGCGAGATTCGTTCCGGCCGCCAGAAGCGCGCCCTCGCCGACCGTGAGCTGGATTCCAAGCGACTGGCCGACCGCCAGGACCGCCACGACCGTGCAACTCCAGGCGGCGACGCTCAGGATCGCGGCCCCGGCGACCGTTCGAGGCAAGGCCGCCACACGCAGGCCGTCGCGCAGCCGCGTGGCCACGCCCACGACCCTCGGCCAGCGGCCGAGGAAAGCGGCCGCCCTGCTCGCTCCGGGCAGTCTGTGCGCCGCCAGGGCCACAGCCAGGGCAACGCAGAGCAACGCCGCGATGGCCACTCCGACGAGTATCGCGCTCCCGACCACGCCGCGGACGTTCAAGACCAGGATGGCGGCGGCCCCGATCGCGACGAGAACCACCGTGTCCACGACTCTCTCCACCACCACGGTGCCGAGCGTCGCGCTGCGGCTGATGCCCTCGCGGTCGCCCAGGTAGTGGGCTCGAACCAGCTCCCCGAGACGGGCCGGCAGCACGTTGTTGGCCAGGTATCCGACGAGCATGTAGGCGCTCAGCCGGCGCAGTGGCACCCGGCAGATCGGCCGTATCAGGATCTGCCATCGCACCGCCCGCAACACGAGATCGCCGATCACCGCTGCGACGGCGACCGCCAGCCAGGCGGGTCGGGCTCCGCCAACCAGCTCGGCGGTCTTCTGTAGATCGACGCCGCGCAGTACCAGGAAGATGCACCCGAGCGCGACCACGACGCCGCTGGCCGCTCGGGCGAGGCCGGTCGTCAACCGCCTGCTCACCCGCAATCGACCGATCGACGAGAGCGCGCGCGTCCGTTCGATCGGACGTTTCGGGCGGCGATCACCGGGTGGTTTGGCTTCGCTTGTCGAGCTTGCGGCTGCGTCGCAACCTCAGTCGGTGCAGCATGAAGCGCAGGACGACCTTCATCGTGGATAGCCCGTAGACCACGCTGCGGCGGAAGTTGACCGAACTCGCTTCCTCGAAGTAGCGCGTGGGAACGGCGATCTCGCCGATGCGCATATGGCACGCGACTGCCTGCGCGACGAGCTCCTGGTCGAAAACGAAGTCGTCGCTGTTGAGCTTGTACGGGATCGATTCGAGGAGGTCGCGGCTGTAGGCGCGAAAGCCGGTGTGGTACTCCGACAGATGGAGGCCGAAAGCGAGGTTCTCCATGATCGTCAGGAAGCGGTTGCTGATGTACTTCCAGCGCGGCATGCCGCCCGCCAGCGGATCACCCAGGAAACGGCTGCCCAGCATCAGATCCTTTTCGCCGTCGAGGATCGGCTGCACCAGGGCCGGGATGCGCGTGGCGTCGTACTGGTAGTCCGGGTGGAGCATGATCACGGCGTCTGCTCCGTCGGCTAGAGCGGCGTCATAGCAGGTCTTCTGATTGCCGCCGTAGCCCAGGTTCTGGCGGTGGATGATCACGTCGAGGCCGAGCCGGGCGGCCACTGCGACGGTGTCGTCTCTGGATACGTCGTCGACCAGAATGATCTTGTCGACGATCGAATGAGGAATGTCGCGGTACGTCCGCTCGAGGGTCCTGGCGGCGTTGTAGGCGGGCATGACGACGATGATGCGTTTCCCGAGCGCGGCTTCGGCGCCTGCCGCGGGCGCAGGCGCTGTGGCGACCCCGGCCACTTCACTCTGTTCGGTGGCCGCCTCCGGCCTCGTGTCGTTCACGCACAAAGCCTACCTTAAGCCGGAGCCTGTTCGCTCTGGTCCACTCGTGGGCCCGTGATAGGTCGACAGGCGGCGGAGCGGCCGTCTGAGCCGTTCGAAGGCGTCGCGCGTGGCGCCAGATCGACCTCGCCCTCGCGGCAGGGGACAGCCAGCAAACCGTTTCGCGGATGGAGACCGGGCATCTGAACGAAATGGCCCTCGCAACGATCCGCGACATCGCTGCCGCAGGGCGTCATTGCTTCCGGCGGCGCGGGGGCGTCATTGCTTCCGGCGGCGCGGCGCCCTCGTTGCCTACCGCGGCGCGGCCGTCGGACCCAGCGCTCGGGCAGCTACAGTTCGCGGCGGCGGAGCAGCAGGATGCCGACCGCCAATACGGCTGCAGTCCAGGCCGCGCACCAGACCAGCCACAGGAGCGGCGGGGATGTGCCGGCGAAGAACGGGCTCACGGTGAAGATGCGGGCCTGCGATCCCGCGGCGGCGAGAACGTCCGGCGGCGGTTCGAGCGCGAACATCGCCCCCCGCCAGAGAGTGTCGCTCGGCAGGATGAGGTGGGCGAGCGTACCGGCATTCCGCAGCGCGTCGTTGTTCAGGTAGTCGCCGATACCGCCGGCCACGCCGCCCATCCAGGCCAGCCCGAACCCCACGACTGCGATCGAGCCCGAGGCTACCGGCGTGATGCGGGTACTGAAGACCAGGGCCAGCGTCAGCAGAATGAGCGACTCCCCGGCCAGGTAGACCGGGGCCACCATCGGGTCGACGGGCAAGTAGCCGGTCATCAACCGGACGACGCCGAGTTCCATGTAGCCGGCGGCCATCGCATAGCCGACCACGACCAGGGCAAGGCCTAGCCAGCGGCCCAGCAGCACGTCGGACCGGCGAACCGGTCGAGCCAGAACCGCCAGTAGCATTCCGTTCTCGATCTCCGGCCCAATTGCCGGCGAGGCTGCGAAGGCCGCCGTCATCGTCAGCACGAAGCTGAACATGAAGGCGATCATCACCAACAGCTGCGACAGGATGAGCTGCTGCGCGCCGCCCTCGAATGGAGTCAACTCAGCTGCCTTACCGAAGAGCCAGCCTGTGGCGGCCACGAGCAGCAGCGTCAGCCCGACCAGCGCCCACAGCAGGCGACGGCGAGAAGCTTCACGCAGGGTCAGCCGCGCGATGGCGAGGATGGCGCCACGGTTCACGGGCGCACCTCGGTGCTGCCGGTCGGCGCGACTTCCGGCGCCACACCGTCCGGCGCCACTCCGTCCGGCGCCACACCGTCCGGCGCCACACCGTCCGGCGCCGCGCCGTCCGGCGCCGCGCCCAACAGCGAGAGGAACCGCTCCTCGAGCGTGTGACGCGCCGGAACAACCGCGTGGACGGCACCGCCGCGAGCCACCAGCTCTGCGACCAGGGCGGGCACGTTGGCGTCTTCGATCGCGTCGACGACCAGCCACTCTCCGTCGAGGCTGGTCTGGCCGAAACGGCCGGCGATGGCCCGTGCATTCTCCAGCCCCGTCACCAGGACGCGGACACCTTTCTGCTGGAGCAGCTCCGCCATGCTCAGCTCGGCCACGACTCGGCCGCGATCGACGATGGCCACCCGGCCGCAGACCCGCTCGACTTCTGTCAGCAGGTGCGAGTTGAGGAACACCGTCACGCCACGAGCGCGGAGCGAGCCGATGATCTCCCGCACGTCTTGCCGCCCGACGGGATCGAGGGCCGAAGTGGGTTCGTCGAGGACCACAAGCTCGGGCTTGCCGAGCAAGGCGACCCCGAGGCCGAGGCGTTGCTGCATACCCTTCGAATAGGTTTCCACCCGGTCGTTCGACCGCTCGGCCAGACCCACGAGTTCGAGCGCTTCGTCGATCTCCGCCTGCCAGGTCGCGCGCGGAACGTGAGCCAGCTCGCAATGCAGCGCGAGCACCTCGTGCGCCGTCATCCAGCCCTGGTAGCGAAAGAGTTCGGGGAGATACCCGATTCGCTGCCGCGTGGCCAGATCGCCCAGCGGCGCTCCCAGGACGAGCCCCTCGCCCGCAGTCGGACGCGAGAGTCCGAGCAGCAACTTGACCGCCGTCGTCTTGCCCGCCCCATTCGGCCCGAGGAAGCCGAAGACTTCGCCGCGTCGGACCGTCATCGTAAGGCCGGTCAGCGCGACGGTCCGTCCGAACTGTTTGCGCAGCTCTCGCGTCTCGATGGCCGGCGTCCCCATCCCCCCGCCGTCGGTCGCCGCGGAACCCGTTTCGCGCGCGATTGCCGAGTTCGCCGCCGCCACGCGGCTACTCGTCGATCCGCTCGACGATCGTGGCGATCCCCTGGCCGACACCGATGCACATCGACGCCAGCCCGTACCTGCCACCGGTCCGCCGCAAGCCGTGGACAAGAGTCGTGATCAGCCGCCCGCCGCTCGCGCCCAGTGGATGTCCGAGGGCGATCGCCCCGCCGTCGACGTTCACCTTCGCCGGATCGATGCCCAGCTCGCGGACGCACACCACCGATTGGCTGGCGAACGCTTCGTTGAGCTCGACCAGATCCAGGTCTGCGACGGAGAGGCCTGCCCGCTCGAGGACCTTGCGAGTGGCCGGGATCGGACCGAGGCCCATGACAGCCGGGTCGACGCCGGCGACGGCTGTGGCAACGATGCGAGCCATCGGCGCCAGCCCCAGGGCCCGCGCCCGCCCCGCCTCGACGACGAGCGCCGCGGCCGCTCCGTCGTTGATGCCGCTTGAGTTACCCGCCGTCACGGTTCCGCCCTCGCGGAACGCCGCTCGCAGTCTTGCCAGCGCCTCCATCGAGGTCTCGCGGGGATGCTCGTCCCGATCCACGACGAGCGGCTCGCCCTTCTTCTGTGGGATCGTGATCGGCACGATCTGCTCGCCGTAGCGGCCCTCGGCGATCGCCGCCGCCGCGTTGCGCTGGCTGGCCAGGGCAAAGGCATCCTGCTCCCCACGGCTGACGCCCAGCCGCTCGGCCACGTTTTCGCCCGTCTCGCCCATCGAGTACGGGTGATGCCGGGCCGCAAGCGCCGGGTTGACGAAGCGCCAGCCCAGGGTCGTGTCGACGAGATCGCGCGCCCCACGCTCGTAAGCCGCTTCTGGCTTGAGCATGACGAAAGGTGCCCGAGTCATCGACTCCACGCCGCCCGCGATGAAGACGTCGCCGTCGCCGACTGCGATGGCGTGGGCGGCCGAATTGACGGCCTGGAGCCCGCTGCCGCACAGCCGATTGACCGTCAGCCCGGCGACCTCGACCGGCAGGCCGGCCAGCAGGAGGGCCATTCGGGCGACGTTGCGGTTGTCCTCGCCTGCCTGGTTTGCGCAACCGAGGATCACGTCCTCGATCGCCGCCGGGTCGATCCCCGTGCGGTCGACCAGCGCCCGGATCACCGCGGCTGCCAGATCGTCCGGCCGGACCGACGCCAGCGCCCCGCCATACCGGCCGAAGGGCGTCCGAAGCGCGCCCACGATCCAGGCCTCGCGAATGGGTCGACCGAGCTGGCGTGTCATGTTGGGCCGATTGTACGGCTCAACCGGCTCGAGCCCTGAGTCTCGCTCGCTCGGCCTCGCCGTCCCGGCGGTGGCCCGCCACCGCGATCAGGCGGCCGGTACCGGAGGCAGCTTTATAAGGGCTTCGAGGAGAAGGGAGGGGTCATCCGTGACCACGAGATACAGCACGTCCGCGTTGGCGTAGACGTAGGCCGTGCCGAGACCACCGGCGGCATTCGTGGCGGGGTCCATGATCTCCAGAACCGATTTGGGCCCGATGGTCTTGGGCGGGGTGACCGGCCATTTGTTCTGACGAGCCACGGCAGCGAACTCGCCGAGCAGGGACGCAGCGTCGACGCCCGGCACCTGGATCGCCTGCACGACGAAGTTCTCGGTCTGGAGCAGGTCCGAGGCCACCGCGATGTCGATCTCGTCCGGAGTCTTGCCGAACTTCACGAGCCAGGGCGTATAGAGGACGTTGGCGCCGGCCTTGTAGGAGGCAATGAAGGTCGACAGCGGCATACTGAGTTTGGAGAGGTCGACCCCACCGATAGTTTCGGGCAAATTGTCCTCGAGCGCCGCGTTCACGTGCGGCAAGCCGACGTCCGCGGTCGGGACGGGGCTGGGGGAAGGCACCACCGAGCCGGACGGAGTCGACGACCCGGTAGCAGTCGCCGTGGGCCCCGGAGTCGCCTGAGCCGTGGGTGACGGCGTGGTGATTGCTTCGCCGCAGGCTGCCACGAAGAGCCCCGCAACGCCGATGCCGAACAGTGTCATGAGAAACGAGCCTGGACGGCGAGACATCGTTACCCCGATCGAGATGGTGCGCTCGCCCGGTCGGGCAGAAGCGTCGCATATGGTCGAGCCGAGCATGGGGTCACTGGCGGCCGGCTGTCAAACACCCCCGGGACCTCGCCGCCCACGACACGCGGCTCACGACACGGCGGACGGACGTTGACGGTGCACACCGATTTCGCCCCGTGCTTGTAATCCTCGCCACCTTGTCGCGTTCTGTTGGCAAGCGGCGTTCCCGCCGCGCGGACTCATCTACCTCAGTTTGAGTGGAGCGATCGGAATGGGACACCCGACACACGAACCCGATCACGGCGAAGTGCCACCCAAGAGCGCTCGAGTCGAGGACGACTTCGAGAGTCATTTGAGCCCGACCAGGACCGCCCGCAACCGCCGCCTTTCCGCCTCGTTGCCATTCGCCGTCCTGTCGATACTCGTCGTGGCGACGGTCGCTTTCGGGGCGACGGTCATCAGGCCGATGGTCGTGGCACCGAGATCCAGCGCGACGCCGGTCGTCGTGGGGGACGACCCAACTGTGGCGCCGCCCGTCGCGCCAACGGCCGCCCCGACGGCCGCTCCGACTGCAAAGCCCACGACGGCCCCGCCCGCGAAGCCCACCGCGGCCCCGACCGCGGCCGACGCGATGAACCTCACCGCTCGGCTCGACGGTCGCAAGGTCGTCCTGACGTGGAGCGCCTACCACGGCGAGGACTTTGCCTACTACAAGGTCGTCCGCTCCTCGAACAAGGCCGCCAGCTGGCCGCTCGGCGACGGCGACAGCCTCGATGCGGCCATCAGCGACAAGACCACTCTCACCTTCACCGACTCCCCGACCGCCGGCAAGACCTGGTCATATGAAGTCTTTGCGGTCAAGCCACTCGGCGCCGGCTACGTCGTCCTGAACTCCACCAATCTGGTGACGATCTCGGTGCCGGCGTCTCCCAAGCCGACCCCCAGGCCCACGCCCAGCTGCGGCATCAGCCTGTCGGCGACCGTCAAGAGCGGTCACGTGCAGCTCAAGTGGACCAAGTACGGCTGCGACCTGTTCGAAGACTACGTCGTGGTCCGTTCGGAAACCAACCCGAAGCTGGACGTGCCGCTCCCACATGAAGGGACGGACCCGATGACGGAGATCGGCGACATCAACCAACTGACGTGGACCGACCACGACGTCCAGCGGGGCCACACCTACTACTACCGAGTCATGGTTTGGAACTCCAAGAACTTCTGCAACGGCGGGACCGTCCTGGCCAAGTCGGGCGTCGTCAAGGTGACGATCCCCAAAGCCGCGACGCCGTCTCCGACCAGGACTGCGACGCCAGCGCCCGCGGCCTCGCAGCGCGGTTAGGCGAGTCCGCACGATACTCCCGGCAGACGGCGCCGGGCGGTGAACTGGCTCCGGCGAGAGCCGGAACAGAGTGAGTGGGCTCCGGCGAGAGTCGGAGCCCCTCCCTCGCCGAGCAATTGCTACCAGGCAGCCAACAGACCACTCGATCGCGAGCCCAGGGCAATGGAAGCTTCGATGGGAATTCGAAACGAGACGTCCACGCAGGACTCCCCTGCCATCCTCGACCCGATGGCCGGAGTCCGAAGCCAGGGCGGCCGGCGGTACTCCACAGTACGGGTGGCCGATTGCTTGCGCGAACCTCGCTCCGTACCTTTCATGCCTCTATGGCGATTGACCCAGCTTCTCGAATGGCCGCCGACCGCGAGCGCGTGCTCGTGGAGCAGGCGCGCGGCGACTGCACCGCCTTCGGCGAGCTCTACGACTTCTACCTTCCGCGCATCTACGGCTTCATCTTCCGCCGCGTCCAGGATCGTTGCGTGGCCGAGGACCTGACTTCGGTGACCTTCCAGCGCGCCCTCGAAAACGTCCGACGCGCAGACTTCCGAAACGAGTGTTTCGGCGGTTGGCTGTTTCGCGTCGCGTCGAACGCAGTGGTGGATCACGCCCGACGCGATCGTCGCTTCGTCTCGCTGGCCGACCTTGCGGAGAGCGAGGAACCCGGCGATCTGGCGCTGGACGCCCTGTCCGCCGCGCTGGATCGAGACCAGCTGAGGCGGGCCTTGCTCGGCCTGCCGGCGGGCCATCGTGACCTGCTGGTCATGCGCTTCTACGACGATCTCGACACTGCCGAGCTGTGCGCGGCGTTTGGTTGCTCCCGCGAGACACTGGCCGTCCGGATGCATCGGGCGCTGCGCGCTTTGCGTGCGGCGATCGCCAAGGAGGCGGCCGATGTCGCTTGACGACCGCCACGACAGCCAGCAGCTCGAGGGGCTGGCGGCAGAGTTGACCGAAGCGGGTCGGGTCGCCCGAGCCGCTTTCTCTCGCCGTGAGATCCCGGATCCCGCCTTTGCAGCGAGGTTGCGGGCCGAGCTGATGGGCGAAGTCGAACCCGGACCAGAGGCTGGCAAGCGTTGGCGCACGCGCCAGGTCCAGACGATCGTCGCCACGCGGCCCGTCCTTGCTGCGATGGAACCTGCGGATCTGGGCGCCGACCGGGCGGCCCATGCCGGCTCGCTGCACCCGTCGGTGCTCTGGCGAATGTCGACCCGCGTCAAGCCGGCTCGGTGGCTGGCCGTCGGACTCGCCGCTTCGGTTGCGATCGGCGGCTTCCTGTACGGCAGCACTTTGCTCCTCCCGGTCCGCTCGGAAGCCACGGCCAGCGTCGCAGTCGCGACTTCCCTCGTTCGATCGGGCGTTTCGAGCGAGCTCGCAAACGGCGCACCACTGCATGAAGGCGACGAGATCAAGGTAGCGGCCGGCGGGCAGGCAACGCTCGTCATGGGCGCGAGCTTCGTTCGGATGGCGCCCGGGTCGGATGTCCGTCTGGACAGCCTCACCTCGAACCATGTCGTCGTGAACCAACTCAGTGGCCGTGCCTACCATCGCGTCGCGGTCGGTGGCAGCGGCGACTACGAAGTCGTGACCGGATCGGTGAGCTGGGTCGCCAGCGGCACCGCCTTCGACCTCGATCGACACGCCATCAGCACCGGCGAGGAGGTCCGCGGTCTGGCCCTGCTCGACGGGCTGAATCTTCACGACCAGCAACTCCAGGCCGCGCTCAATCAGGGCCAGAGTGCCGTCGTCGACCTGACCGTATCCGGTTCGACGCAGAGAGCGCCGGTCATCGGGCAGATCGATGCACAGGTTCTCGCCGACTCCTGGCTCATCCAGAATGCCCATCTCGACGCACAGGCAGGGCTCGCTCTCGGCGAGCTGGCGGCGGCCATCGGCCCCACCCCACTTCCCAGCCAGACATCGGTTCCAATCGTCGCCAGAACGGCGCCGCCGACCGTGACGCCGGCCGCGCGACCGACCCGCGAGCCGACCCCGTCGCCCACGCCCAGCCCGACCCGCAAGCCGACGCCCAGCCCGACCCGCAAGCCGACGCCCAAGCCGACGCCGAAGCCGACTGGGCCCCTCAACCTCGGCAAGCTGACGATCACGAACAACGGCGACGGGACCTATACGTTCAGCTGGCCGAAGTACAAGGGCACGGGGTTCCAGTATTACAAGCTTCTCCACGGCGACGCCGGTACGACGCCCACCTACGGGCTCTTCGATTTCTGGGCCTGCAACTCGGACCCCGCCGAGAACAGCTGGCGCGGGACGGTTCCGGCCGGCGACTACGCCGTCCGTCTGCAGGTGATCGATGACTCGAGCGCGCCGGCCGTCATCCGAGCACAGACAAACGTCGTTCACCTCAAAGTGAACCGGTCGACGCCGACGTTGCCGCCGTCGCAGCATCTCGGTGCTCTGACCGTCCGCCGGGACGGCAACGGCAAATACACGTTCAGCTGGGCGCCGTATACGGGCGGCTGGCGCTTCGATGCCTACAAACTCGTCTACACGACCTGGCCGGGTTCACCCTCGTACCTCGGTGGTCACGTCGGCTACTGGGACTTCGGCGCCGGGGAGACGTCTTCCGGGTCGATCGCTCTCCCGTCGGGTCACTGGGCCTTCCGCGTTCAGGCCATAGGCCAGCCCGGAGGCACGGGCTACGAATTCGCCAGGACCGCAGTCGTTGAGCTGGTAGTGCCCTAGACGGGGTGTTCTCCGGCGAACCCCGGCCAGGGTCGTGGCGCGGCTCCAAGCGGATGCAGCTGTTCGGGCGCGTCCGTGCCTGCCGCAACAGAGCGCCGCATCTCTGGCACCGCCCATGACGCGGCCACGACGACCACCGCGAGCCACCACTGCAGCCCCGAAGGCGTCGAGACGAACCCGACCGCCAGCCACAGCCACAGGGCGCGCATCGACAGCATGGACGGAACGGCCACGAGCAACCCGTGCCCGAAGAGCGACGGGCTGGCGACCACGGTCGCGGTCCCCAGGCGCGCCAGCGACTCCGTGCCACGTGCCATGAGTGCCGCAACGACGGCTGCCACCGCCAGGGCGGCGTAGACGGCGAACGGCACGAACCGAGGCAGTCCGAACCCATACAGAGCGGCCAGGCTCGCCTGCGACGTCTGGTAAGTGAGCAGCCCGTTCAGCCAGTCGGTCCACAGCCCGAGACCCGTGAGCGGCAGCGTCGCCGCAACGAACAGGAACAGCGCACCGACGCCCGCCCCGATCTGCATCCAGCGCCGCTCCCTGACGAGCCACAGGGCCGCCAGACCGGTGTAGGACTTGAAGACGGCTCCAAGGACCAGGCATGCGCCCAGCCACGGCCCCAGGGCGAAGAGCGCCAAAGCGGGCACCGCCACGTTGCCGACCCACAGCCCCTGGAAAAGCGGAGGCCAGAGCAGGGCCGGCACAAGCCAGCGGCGTTGCAGTCCGAACAGGCGGAGCCCCAACAGCCCCAGGCCGAGAGAGCATCCCACCCAGAGCGTCTGAGCCAATACGACGGGCAGCAGCGAGAGAGCGCCGAACAGGGGCAGCGTGCAAGGCGGATAGAGGAACGGGTAGTTGGTCCGATCGATCGGCTGGACGATCATCGGCGTCTGTATGTAGACCGCCGATCCGTCCCGGAAATGCTCCCCCGCCTTGAGGTAGATCCCCAGATCCCTGAGCGGCTCCCACGCCATCGACACGTCGGTGAGGACCATCGCGACGACGACGACGAGCGCCAGGACCTCGACGGGGCGGAGCCGCGGGGCCGAGGGTCGGAGATGGGCTACCAGCAGGCTCGCCACCGCGAGGGTGAAGGCGACTGCCACGAGCCACGCTCCCCAGTAAGGGATGCCCCAACCGCCGTAGACATCCGTCGTCCGCGTCACAACAACGACTTCGGCGGAGAACAGCGCGACGAGCAGCCAGCCGCCCGAACCCCCCAGGGCGGCGCCGACTCCTGTCGCGACGGAGGAGTCGCGGTCGGTCACCGCCGGTCCCCAGGCGTGTCTTCGACCAGGATCAGCTCGCCGTCCACGAGTTCGAACAGGCGCGGGTCGATCGGATCGACTGCGGCGTTCGACAGATCGGCCACGTAGGCCGCGAACAAGAGCGCGAACTCGTCGTCGCTGCCCGCCAAACCCGCCGCTACGAGCAGATGGCGTTCGGGAAGTCCGACCAGCACGCGCCCGGTTGCGGCCAGATCCGCCGCCAGTTGCGCCCGAACCTCTGGGAGCAGGATCCGGGCGGCGTCCATTCCCTGGCCGGAATCGGACCAGACGACGTGCCGGCTCCCGCTCGCCTCAGCGACCCACGGCGTGCCACTCGACCAGACCCGCAGGTTCGCGATGGCGGCGGCGTGGACTTCATCAGGACCGACACCCCACGCGAGGAGATGCTCCGCGCCGACAAAGACGCCGAAACCGGGCCCCGGTATCACATAGGCGACCGCTAGTCCGGCGGGTCCGGCCAGGATCAGTGGCTTGCCCGGGAGCCCGGCCCCCGACGGAACGCGAGGGTTTCGACCGTCGACCCCGACCGTGCCCCGTGGTCGGAGTGCAGGGTGGAGCAGTCGGCAGGCGGCGGACCATTCGTGCTCGGGCGCGAGGGACGGCGCCAGCCGCGGTGCCGGGTCTCGCTCCATCGCTACCTCCTGCTCCGATCGTGTGTCGATCCGTACGGAGTCAGGTTAGCTGGATCGGTGGCTCCAGCGCCGAACATTGCCGGTCCATGGAGCCCAGCGATCCGGCGGCCGACCGAGCTGGAAGCCTCGGAAACGCGTGATTGGGCTTCATGCCTCAGATAGCAAACGACGGACCCCGATGGGGCCCGCCGTTTGCCGGGTAGTGGGGCCGCTCGCGCGACCAGGGCTAGCGTCGGATGGCGCGTCGCTGACCCTCGACCGCCACGAGGGCAAAGCCCCCGAAGGCCAGGCAGATCAGCAGGGCGAAGAGCGGCGTGGAGCCGTCGGTCGGTCCGTTGCCGGGGGTGCTGGTGGGCGGCGGCGTCGACGTTCGATGCGCGCTAGGACTGGCCGTAACGGCCGCGACTGTCTGAGTGGGCTGAACCTTGGCGTTCACCGTCAGCGTGACTTCCGTGGAGTCGACCTTCGTGCCCTTGTAGGTTGCGTGAGCCTGGGCCGTGTTGGTCACGTGACCGGCGTCGTTGTCACCGTCGGTGACGGTGTATGTCGCCGTGCAGGTGATGGTGTCACCGGGGGCGAGGGTGGTCGGATGGTCGGGGCAGGTAACCGTCGTCTTATCGTCCGTTACCGTGAACGGCCCGGCGACGATCACGTTGCCGGTGTTCTTGATCTCGTAGCTGTAGTGGAGGACGTTGCCGGCGGCCACGAAGTTGGCTTCGCGGGCCGTCTTCTTGACCTCGATCTTCGGTGCCGGGGTCGTGACCAGAGTGACCGTGGCATCGGCCGTAACAGTGAGAGCGGTCTTGCCGAAGTTCGCGGTACCGGTCGAGGTGTTCTTGAACGAGCCCGCGGTCATGTCGGCGGCGGTGATGGCGTGGGTCGCGGTGCAGGTGATCTTGTGACCGGCGGCAAGGGTTGCAGGCAGCGTGCCGCAAGCGAGGTCACTCACGAGTGGATCGCTCACGGCCGGAGTCGTCAGGGTGACGTTGCCGTCGTTGGTCAGGACGATCGTGTAGCCGATGATGTCGCCGACCGCGGAGAACGTGGTCGGGTCGGCGACCTTGGTGATGGCGAGATGCGGGTTCTGGTCGATCGCGGTCACCGTGGCGTCCGCCGTGACGGTGAGGGCGGTCTTGCCGAAGTCCGCGGTACCGGTCGAGGTGTTCTTGAACGAGCCCGCGGTCATGTCGGCGGCGGTGATGGCGTGGGTCGCGGTGCAGGTGATCTTGTCGCCGGCGGCGAGGGTTGCAGGCACTGTGCCGCAAGCGAGGTCACTCACGAGTGGATCTGCCACGGCCGGGGTCGTCAGGGTGACGTCGCCGTCGTTGGTCAGGACGATGGTGTAGCCGATGATGTCGCCGACCGCGGAGAACGTGGTCGGGTCGGCGACCTTGGTGATGGCGAGATGCGGCGCCGGGGCGACCGCGGTCACCGTCGCGCTGGTGCGCGCGGTATTGACCGGGTTGCCGCCGTTGGCAGCGTGGCCGGTCGCGGTGTTGGTCACGAAACCGCGGTCGACGTCGGCTTGGACAATGGCGTACGTCGCGCTGCATGTGATCTTGTCGCCGGGGGCGAGGCTGGCCGGGCTTGCGGGGCAGGTAACTGAGGTCTTGTCGTCAGTCACGCTGAACGGACCGGCGAGAGTGACGTTGCCGTCATTTGTCAGAGCGTAGCTGTATGCGATTGAGTCGCCAACGTTGGCATAGGTCGTGGGGTTCGCGGTCTTGGCGATGCTCAGATGCACCCTCGAGACCGCTCTGATGGTCAGCTTGCCGGGCACGTAGCTGATGTCGTAGTTGGGATCTACAGCGCCGCTGCAGCTCGTGTCATAGGTTCCGGCGGGGCTTGCGCTCGTGGCGGTTGTGGTGCAGGTCGGGACCGTGGTCAGGCTGGCGACGGTGTCGGTGGCGATGAAGCCGGCGTAGGTGGCGCCGATGGCCGGGATGGGATCGCCCAGGGCGATCGTCGGGCTGTCGGCGGTGATGACCAGCGGAACGGTGGTGACGACCAGCGCGCCGGGCACGAATACGAAGGTGTAGTTGATCGCAGAGAGAGTCCCTGCCGAGGCCGTGATGGAGTAGGTCCCAACCGGGCTCATCGTCCCTGCCGCGGTCGAGAGGCTCGCGGAGCCGGTTACGACCGAGATCGTATCGGTGCCGACGAAGCCGGTGATTCCGTAGGTCAGAGCCGGATTGGCCGAGCCATAGGTCTTGGTCTTGTCCTGGGCGGTGACAGTGAGGACGGCCGGGGTGATGACCAGGCCACCCTTGACGTAGCTGATGTCGTACTTGGCATCGACCGCACCCGAGCAGGTCGTGTCATAGCTGCCGACCGGGCTTGCGCTCGTGGCGGTCGTGGTGCAGATCGGAGCCGTGGTCAGGCTCGCCGCGGTGTCGCCGTCGACGAAGCCGCCGTATGAGGCTGTGATGGTCGGCACCGTGCCGCCGTAGGTCATCGTGTCGCTGCTGGCAGTGATGACGAGCTTCGGCCTAGTGACCAGTGTCACCGTGGCGCTGTCGGTCGCGGTCAGGGGCGCATCGCCGTATGTGGCCGAACCGGTAGCGGTGTTCTTGAAGGAGCCCCCCGACATGTC
>Ga0182021_10003411_pt1 | contig 18676 bp, 9 predicted proteins | sample 612E3MmetaG_FD_120493 | JGI IMG/M metagenome (GOLD analysis project Ga0182021, IMG submission 120493) | Permafrost microbial communities from Stordalen Mire, Sweden - 612E3M metaG (Illumina Assembly) | ecosystem: Environmental > Terrestrial > Soil > Wetlands > Permafrost | place: Sweden... | reverse complement strand
CCTCGGGCGTGAATGTCGAGGTGGCAGCCGATCGCACGGGCACCATCCGGGCATCGGTCCGCGATGTGCAATTCACGCTCGCGCTTTCGGTGGTTCTGGTCTTGCTCGTGGTGCTCCTGTTCCTGCGCACCCTCAGCGCGACCGCCGTGGCGGGCGTCACTCTGCCGCTTTCGCTGATCGCATCCTTCGGCATCATGTATTTCGCGGGCTTCAGCCTCGACAATCTATCGCTCATGGCGCTCACCATCGCGACCGGCTTCGTCGTCGACGACGCCATCGTGATGATCGAAAACATCATGCGCCATATCGAGAATGGCGAGAAGCCGATGGTGGCGGCTTACAAGGGCGCGGGCGAAATCGGGTTCACCATCGTGTCGCTGACCGTTTCGCTCATCGCGGTGTTCATCCCGCTCCTGTTCATGACGGGTATCGTGGGCCGGCTCTTCCGCGAATTCGCGCTCACGCTCACCATCGCGGTGCTGACCTCGATGGTCATCGCGCTGACCCTCACCCCCATGATGAGCGCCCGTTTGCTGCGAGCGGCTCCGCATGGCAAGCAAGCACCCTGGTACGCGCGGCTTACCGAGGCGCCGCTGAATGCGCTGACCGATTTTTACCGCGTGACCCTCGACATTGTGCTGCGCTTCCGGAAGATGACCCTGATCGTGGCTGCGCTCACGCTTGTGCTGACGGTCCTGCTTTACCTCGCCATCCCGAAAGGTTTCCTGCCGGACCAGGACACCGGGTTCCTGACGGTCGACACCGTGACCGCGCCCGACGTTTCCTTCGAGCGCATGAAGGCGTTGCAGAACTCGGTCGAGGATGTGATCCGCAAGGACCCGGATGTGCTCGGCATCGGGTCGGTGGTCGGCACCAGCACCACGAACGCAACGCTGAATGCCGGGCATTTCGCCCTTACCTTGAAGCCCAAGAACGAGCGGCGTGCGAGCGCCGTGGAGATCATGCAGCGGCTGACAACGGCCGCGCGCAAAATTCCGGGCATCTACACGACCTTCCAGATTGTGCAGGACATCCAGATCGGCACGGCCCGGAGCAGCACGCAATATCAATACGTGCTGGTTGGCCTCGACCGGCAAGGCTTTTCGGAATGGGCCAAGAAGCTCACGGCCGAGCTTAAGCAGGACAACCGCCTCAGCCACGTTTCCTCCGACATTCAGGAGGACGGCAACGCGGTGAAGATCAACATCGACCGGGTGATCGCCGGCCGCCTCGGCGTCACCATGCAGGCGCTCAACGACACGCTTTACGACGCGTTCGGCCAGCGGCAGGTCTCGACGATCTATGGGCAGTCGAACCAGTACCGCGTGGTGCTGGAGGTCGATCCCAAATACCAAGCCAATTTGGGAGCGCTGGGCTCGATCTTCGTTCCGGGCAACGCCATCAGCAGTTCGACGGGCGGCAACGCCACCACCGGCCTTTCGAGCGCCAGCACGGGCGGCGCAACCAGCTCGGCGATCAGCGCGGTGCCCGCGGTTGGGCAGGGGCGCGGCGCACAGGTGCCGTTCTCTTCGTTCGCCACCATCGAGCGGACCATCGCGCCGCTCGCCGTCAACCACGTCCAGCAATATCCGGCGGCCACGATTAGCTTCGATGCGGCGCCCGGCGTGTCGCTCGACGCCGCCGTGCAGGCAATCGCCGATGCAAACGCACGGATCGGCCTGCCGGCTTCAATCGTTGGCAGCTTCACGGGCGCCGCCGCCGAGTTCAACGCATCGCTGAAAAGCCAGCCGCTGCTGATCCTGGCCGCGGTCATCACCATCTACATCATCCTTGGCGTTCTCTACGAAAGCTTCATCCATCCCATCACGATCCTGAGCACGCTGCCGTCGGCCGGCATCGGCGCGCTGCTCGCGCTTCTCTTGTTCGGCATGGAGTTTTCCTTCATCGCGCTGATCGGCGTGATCCTGCTCATGGGCATCGTGAAGAAGAACGCCATCATCATGATCGACTTCGCCATCGACGCGCAGCGGCAGCACGGCATGGCGCCGGCGGAGGCGATCCGGGAAGCCTGCCTCTTGCGCTTCCGGCCCATCATGATGACCACGGTTGCGGCGCTCTTGGGCGCACTGCCCTTGGTGATCGGCCACGGCCCTGGCTCGGAGCTGCGCATACCGCTTGGCGTCACCATCATCGGCGGCCTGCTCTTGAGCCAGTTGCTCACGCTCTACACCACGCCGGTGATCTACCTCGCCATGGAAGGGGTGAAGGCGCGCGTCGAAAACTATATGGGCTGGACCGGGGAGGAGCAGGCCAGCGGGCCTTCTGCTGAGACTGGTGGAGCTGGGTGATGATGGCTGGCGCTGCGAGGCCTGACCGGCGGAATCTCCCCTCACCCCAGCCCTCTCCCCATGGGAGAGGGGGCAAGCTGTGCCCGCTGAGAAGTCGTCCACTCTCCCATCCATATCCGCTTGCGGATATGGATGCTTTTGAGTGGCAAGCTCGCCAAGGCGAGCTTGCGTGGGAGAGACACAGGGTGAGGGGCGCGAGTCCTGTTAAGGCCGCATCCCAATGAACCCCTCCGCCCCCTTCATCCGGCGTCCCATCGGAACCACGCTGCTATCCATCGGGCTGTTCCTCGCGGGGATGGTCGCGTATTTCAATCTGCCGGTGTCGAGCCTGCCGAATGCGGACCTGCCGGCGGTGAGGGTAAGTGCCCAGTTGCCCGGTGCCGATCCGGAAACCGTGGCGGCCACCATCGCGGCGCCGCTCGAACGCCGCATCGGAGAAATCGCCGGCGTCAGCGAGCTGACCTCCACAAGCCAGCTTGGCTCGACCAGCATTCAGGTGCAGTTCGATTTGTCGCGCAACGCCGACGACGCGGCGCGCGATGTGCAGGCGGCGATCAACGCGGCGCAGGCCGATCTTCCCAGCACGCTGACCCGCCGCCCGACGATCCGCAAGTCGAACACGGCCGGCTCGCCCATCATGATCCTGGCGATGACCTCGCCCAACCGCCGCGCCACCGACCTCTACGACCTCGGCGACCTCATCGTGAACACCCGCATCAGCCAGGTGAATGGCGTGGCGGAAGTCCTGCTCGGCGGTGCGCAAACCCCGGCGGTGCGCGTGGTCGCCGATCCGTCGGAGCTGCAGACGCGCGGCCTGGGCCTGGAGGATGTCAGAACCGCCATCACTCAGGCCAACTCGCTCGTGCCGGTGGGCAGCCTCGATGGCCCGGATAAATCCACGACCGTCACGGTCAACGGCCAGATCTCGAAGCCCGCCGATTACGCGGCACTTGTGGTGAAGGTAAAGGGCGGCGACGTGGTCCGCCTCGGCGATGTCGCTCAAGTTTCGACCGGCACCAGCAACCGGCTCTCCGCGGGCTATTTCAACAGCTCCCCCGCCATAATCTTTATCATCTTCAAGACGGCGGACGCGAACGTCATCAAGACGGTCGACCAGATTTACAGCCTGATGCCCGAGTTGCACCGGCTGCTGCCCGCCGATGTCACGCTCACGGTACTGAACGACCGCACCAAGACGATCCGCACCAGCATCTTCGATATTCAAAAAACGCTGATCGCGAGCATCGTGCTTGTGATGGTGGTGGTGTTCGTCTTCCTGCGGCGCGGCGTGCCCACGCTGGCCGCGGGCGTGGCGGTACCGCTTTCGCTGGCCGGCACCGTCGCATTGATGTGGGCCTCCGGATATAGCCTCGACAACTTCTCGCTTGTCGCGCTGACAATTTCGGTCGGCTTCGTGGTCGACGACGCGATCGTGACCATCGAGAATTGCTACCGGAATATGGAAGCCGGACTCAAACCGCTGCAGGCCGCGCTGGAAGGCGCGCGGCAGATCGGCTTTACCATCATCTCCATCAGCATCTCTCTTGTCGCCGCCTTCATCCCGCTTTTGTTCATGGGGGGCATCATCGGGCGATTGTTGCGGGAGTTCGCCTGGACGCTCACCTACGCCATTTTGATCTCGGCGGTCATCTCGCTGACGCTGACCCCGATGATTTGCGGCAGGCTCATCCGCCAGCTGCCGCGCCCGCGCGAGACCTGGCTCGACCGGCGCATCGAGCCGTTCTTCGAAGCGCTTCTCAGAGGCTACGAGCGGTCTCTCGTTTGGGCATTGCATCACCGTTTTCTGATGGTGGCGGTAACGCTGACATCGGTTGTCATGACCGTTTTGCTTTTCAGGACACTGCCGGGCGGGCTCGTGCCGCAAGGGGACACCGGCCTTGTGATCGGCACGGCACGCGCGGCGCCGGGCATTTCCTTCGACGCGCTTGAGGCGCTTCAGAAAAAGATCAACGGCATCATCGATCAGGACCCGGATGTCGCGGGCGTCGCGGTTTCCATCGGCGGCAGCACCGGCTTCGGCTCGGCGAACCAGGCGCGCTTCTTCATGTCGCTCAAGCCGCTGCCCGAGCGCAAGACGCCGGTTCTTGCCGTGATCGCCCGCTTGCGCCAGAAATTCGCGCAGCTCAAAGGCGTGGACATCACCATGTTTCCGGGCTCCGAGCTTCAATTCGGCGGGCGGCAGACCCGCTCGCAATATCAAGTGACCATATGGAGCCCCGAGCTAAAGGACATCGTCGAATGGCTTCCGAAGGTTCAGGATCGCATCAAGCGCATACCGGGCGTTGTCGATGTCAATTTGGACCGGGAGGCTGGCGGCCAGCAGGCGATGCTCACCATCGACCGGCTCAAGGCGGCCAAATATGGCGTTGCGGTCAAGGACATCGATAACGCGCTCAACGATGCCTTCTCCCAGCGCGCGGTCTCGACGATCTACGATTTCCGTAATCAGTATAATGTGATCCTGGAAGCCAATCTCGATGTGCAGAGGAACCTGGAGGGGCTAGGCAGCATCTACGTGAACGGCCGCTCCGGCAAGCAGGTTCCGCTGTCGGCGCTCGCCTCGCTAAGCCTGACCAGCGTTCCCCTTACGGTGGCCCATACGGGCCAATTCCCGGCCGTGACGATCAGCTTCAACACGGCCCAGAATGTGAGCATCGGCCAGGTGCTGCCGCTAATCAGGCAGCTGCCGCAAGAGCTGCATGTACCGGCCTCGGTGCATGTAGACCTTGCCGGCGAGACTCTGGCGCTGCAGCAGCAGCAATCCTCGACGCTGCTCCTCATCGTCACCGCGCTTATCTCCGTCTATCTCGTGCTCGGCATCCTCTATGAGGACCTTGTCCACCCGCTGACCATCCTCTCGACGCTGCCCTCGGCCGGGTTCGGCGCGCTGTTAACGCTTTCGATTACGGGCCAGCAGCTCTCGATCATCGCGCTGATCGGCATCATCCTGCTTATCGGCCTTGTGAAGAAGAACGGCATCATGCTCGTCGATTTCGCGCTGGAGGCCGAGCGCGTGCGCGGGCTTTCGAGCGAGGACGCCATTCACCAAGCCTGCATGGAGCGCTTCCGGCCGATCCTGATGACGACGCTTGCGGCGATGTTCGGCGCGCTGCCGCTCATTCTCGCGTCGGGGCCGGGATCGGAGCTGCGCACGCCGCTGGGCTACACGGTTTTCGGCGGGCTGGCGGTGTCGCAGCTGTTCACGATCTACACCACCCCGGTGATCTACCTGCTGCTGGATAAGCTGCGCCACCGCCGCGGGAGGCCCGCGGCACCTGCCGCGGCGGCGGAGGCTGCATCGGGCTAGGGGGGGGGAAATCCAACGCTTTGCACCTGGTGAGGTGGCCTTGACAGCCGCGGCGGTTACCTTGGGGATTTCTCCACATTCGAGTTCCACGGAATGCTTTTCACGGCTCTGGCAACCGGCCTTTCGGTGCGGCGCCATTCCCACAATCTGTCAATGACATAATCTTGCGTGCCTCGACGAAATGATTACCGGACCAAATTTATAAGATTTGAACGTTTGTGTAACTTATTGATTTTATTGGCGTCCCCGACAGGATTCGAACCTGTGACCCCCAGATTAGGAATCTGGTGCTCTATCCTGCTGAGCTACGAGGACATGGCATCCATTAGAGCGCGGTTTCGCAAAAGGTCAACAGACGAATGACCGTGAGCCTTGCCACCCATCGAATGTTTTTGTTGCGCTGACAGGCCCGGCCGGGAGTTCGAGTTGCACTTCCCAGCGGCCATACCCGGATGGCGCAAATTCGGTGGGACCGGGAACAGGAAGCTCAAAAGACGCCATTCGCGGATTTCCTCTATCGCTCAGCGGTCTACCTAATTCGTGTTCCGTGGGGCCGTCGACATGACATCCCCAAGGGCGCCGCCGGCGCATTCAACCGGACACGATCCGAGCCGGTTTGGATGCAGTGCCAAAAGGTTACTTGCCTAACCATGCCTCTCGGCAATATATTGCACGACAGGCTGGCGGAACGGCATGGATGGGCGAGATTGCAACCTTGGACGGGGCGGGTAACGTCCAGCGATGACGGTGCCGGCGAAGCGAAAATCGGCCGCCTGCTGACTTGTGTGGGTAACCGCGTCCGTAATGCGCGCGCCCGCGCGGGCATCTCCAGGCGGCTGCTCGCCGAGCGATCGGGCGTATCCCAGCGCTATCTTGCACAATTGGAGTGCGGCCAGGGCAACATTTCCATCGGCCTGCTTCTGAGGATAGCCGAAGCGCTAGGCATCCGGATCGAATGGCTGCTTGCCGGGGAAGACCCTTGCACCTCCGGCATTGCGGCGATCTCTTCGCTGCTGTGCGGCGCCACGCGGGAGCAGCGTGAGCGGGTGCTGGAAATCCTCCTGCCGGAGAACCCGCGCATCAGGCGAGCCAGCCGCATCGCGCTGATCGGCCTGCGCGGGGCGGGCAAATCCACGCTTGGGCGCTTGGCCGCCGCTGGGCTGGGGCTGCCGTTCAAGGAACTGAACGAGGACATCGAGGAGGCGGCCGGCATACCGGCGGCGGAGGTGATGAACCTTTACGGCCCCGAAGGCTACTGGCATCTCGAACGGCAGTCGCTTGAGCGCGTGGCTGCCAAGCACGGCCGGATCGTGCTGGCCGTGGCTGGCGGCATCGTCTCGCAGTCCGATACGTTCAGCTACCTCCTGCAAAACTTCCACACCGTCTGGCTCAAGGCGGAGCCTGATGAGCACGTGCCGGGCGTGCGCGGCCAGGGAGGCGAGCGCCCGATGGCAGGCGATCCCGGCGCGATGGGCGAACTCCGCAACATTCTCGCAAGCCGCGAGGCGCTCTACGCCAAGGCCGGAGCGCGGATCGGCACGTCGAACGCGACCTTGCAGGACAGTCTCAAGGCCCTGCTCCAGACCATCGAGGAGCATGGCTTCGTTACAGATTGATATTTCGAGGGAATCTCCCCTCACCCTGTCCCTCTCCCCATGGGAGAGGGGACGGTGTTGCGCGTTCCGAGGACTATTCTGGCGTCCCTTCTCCCGTGGGGAGAAGGACAGGATGAGGGGGGATTCGCCCGGAGCCTGGCACACGCCCCACCGCGCACTCAAACCTTCGTCTTTCGATACGGGGATAACGCCGATGCAGGGTAACTCCCCCTTTGTCCTAAAACCGCAATGCTCGTAGACACAGGCGCGCCTCCGGCATTATAGGTAAAAGGGCCGCTCCGCCGAAGCGAGAGCCTTTTTCTCATTTGGAAAGCACTGTGACCATGTCTGAAGAATTTCACCGCATCAAACGCCTGCCGCCCTACGTCTTCGAGCAAGTGAACAAGCTCAAGGCCGCGGCCCGAGCGCGCGGTGAAGACATCATCGACTTCGGCATGGGAAATCCAGACCTGCCCACGCCCGAGCACATTGTCGAGAAGCTGGTCGAGACCGTCGGCAAGCCGCGCACGAACCGCTATTCGGCTTCGCGCGGCATTCCGGGCTTGCGGCGCGCGCAGGCGGCCTATTACGAGCGCCGCTTCGGCGTGAAGCTCAATCCCGATACGCAGGTCGTGGCGACGCTAGGCTCGAAGGAAGGCTTCGCCAACATGGCGCAGGCGATCACCGCGCCGGGCGATGTGATCCTCGTGCCCAATCCCACCTATCCGATCCACGAGTTCGGCTTCATCATCTCGGGCGCGTCCATGCGGCACATTCCCGCGAGCGTGGATCACGATTTCCTGGTCGCGGTGGACAAGGCCGTGCGGCACAGCATCCCGAAGCCGCTCGCGCTGGTGCTGAACTATCCGTCCAACCCGACGGCGATCATGGCGAGCCTCGATTTCTACAAGGAAATGGTGGACTACGCCCGCAAGCACGAGCTGATCCTGCTGTCGGATGTCGCCTACGCCGAAATCTACTTCGACAACGATCCGCCGCCCTCGATCTTGCAGGTGCCAGGCGCGATGGACGTCGCGGTCGAGTTCTCCTCGCTTTCGAAAACCTACTCGATGCCCGGCTGGCGCATCGGCTTCGCGGTCGGCAACGAGCGGCTCGTCGCGGCGCTGACGAGGGTCAAATCCTACCTCGACTACGGCGCCTTCACGCCGATCCAGGTCGCCGCGTCCGCCGCGCTGAACGGTCCGCAGGAGTGCATCGAGGAAATGCGCCAGATCTACAAGAGCCGGCGCGACTGCTTGGTCGAATCTCTGCACCGCGCGGGCTGGGACATCCCGGCACCTCCCGGCACAATGTTCGCCTGGTCGCCGCTGCCCGAAAGTATGAAGGAAATCGGCTCCTTGCAGTTTTCCAAACTTCTGCTGGAAAAGGCCGGCGTGGCTGTTTCGCCCGGCGTGGGCTTCGGCGAGTACGGGGAAGGATATGTCCGCCTCGCGCTGGTCGAGAATGAGCACCGCATCCGGCAGGCCGCGCGCGCGATCAAGAAGTTCCTGTCCTCGGCGGATGTGCACCTGCACAACGTCATACCCTTCGCACAAGGCCAGGCCCGCTAGCAGCGGGCCATACTCGCAGGGAGCACCATGAAAGCGCACGAACCGCTGCGGATAGGTATTGCCGGATTGGGGACGGTGGGTTCCGGGCTCTTGCATCTGCTGGCCGGACATGGCGAGGCGATAGCGGAAAAGTGCGGCAGGCCGATCGCAATCGCCGGCGTATGCGCCAAGTCGCGCGAGGAGCCCGGCGCCAAGCTGACCGGCGCACCGTGGTTCGACTCTCCTGCCGGGCTCGCCGTCTCGGCGGACATCGACGTTTTCGTCGAGCTGATGGGCGGCGATAAGGGGCCGGCGCTGGAAAGCGTCAAGGCGGCACTGGGCGCGGGCAAACATGTCGTGACCGCGAACAAGGCGCTGTTGGCAAAGCATGGCGCGGAGCTTGCGGCACTCGCGGAAGAGAACTGCGTCTCGCTTAATTTCGAGGCTGCGGTGGCTGGCGGCATCCCCATCGTGAAAACGCTCAGGGAAAGCCTGCTCGGCAACACCGTCACGCGCGTGTACGGCATCCTGAACGGCACGAGCAATTATATCCTCACCCGCATGCAGCGCGAGGGGCTGCCGTTTGGCGAGGTGCTGGCCGAGGCGCAGGCGCTCGGCTATGCCGAGGCCGACCCGACCTTCGATGTGGACGGCCAGGATGCCGCCCATAAGCTCACGCTGCTCGCGGCGCTGGCGTTTGGGGTACGGCCCAATTTCGACGCCGTGCATCTGGAGGGCATCCGCGGCATCACGCCGGCCGACTTCCAGGCCGCGGACGAGCTTGGCTACCGCATCAAGCTCTTGGCTGTGGCGGCCAAAAAGGGCGGCGGCATCGAGGCGCGCGTTTCGCCGACCATGATGCCGAAGTCGAGCGCGCTGGCCAGCGTCGATGGCGTGCTGAACTGCGTTGCCGTCGACGGCGATTTCGTGGGCCAGATCATCCTCGTTGGACCGGGCGCCGGCTCTCGGCCCACAGCCTCCGCGGTGGCAAGCGACATCATCGATATCGCACGCGGACATATGGGGCCGCCCTTCATCCTGCCTACGGCAAAGCTCGAAAGTCAGAGCCGCTCGCAAATGCAAACCCACGAAGGCGGCTACTACATCCGGCTTTCGGTTTACGACCGCCCGGGCGCCATCGCGGCGATTGCGACCCGCATGGCGGAGCAGCGGATTTCGCTTGAAAGCGTGGTCCAGAAGCGCGATGCGCCGGATCTGCCAGGCTTCGGCCGGCCGGGGCAGGAGGGCGATCCCACCCCGGTTGTCATGATCACGCACCGCACGCGCGAGGATCAGCTCCGGAATGCGCTGGATTCGATCGTAAAAGACGGCCACGTTCAAGGTGTGCCGCAAATGATCCGCATTGAGGCGCTATAGTCTGTTTCCTTAACGGAATGTATCGGCGAGGGACCGCTTATGAACAAGCAATCCGGCCCGGCAAACGAACTCATGCGCACGCTCGCGTTCGACATCACGCGGGTTACCGAGGCTGCGGCGGTGGCGGCGGCGCATTTTCGCGGCCGTGGCGACGAGATGCAGGCGGACGTGGCGGCAGCCCGCGCGATGCGGCGCGAGTTGAGCGGCTTGCCGATTTCCGGCCGCATCGTCATTGGCGAGGGCGAGCAGGACGAGGTGCCGGTTCTCTATATCGGGGAGGAACTGGGCCAGGGCGGCTCGGAGGTCGATATCGCGGTCGATCCGCTCGAAGGTATCAGCCTGTGCGCCAAGTCGCTCCCCGGCGCGCTGTCGGTGCTGGCAATCGCCGAGCGCGGCAGCCTTCTGCACGCGCCCGACATGTACATGGAAAAGATCGCCATTGGGCCAGGCTACGAGGCTGGCGTCGTGGGCCTGGACTACACGGTTGCCGAAAACCTGAACAGGCTGGCGGAGGCGAAAGGCGTGCCCGTTCGCGACGTTACGGCCTGCGTGCTGGACCGGCCGCGTCACGCGAAGTTGATCGGCGAAATCCGGGCGGCGGGTGCGGGTATCGCGCTCATCGGCGATGGAGACATCGCAGGCGTCATCCATACCTGCGAGCCGGACGAAACCGGCATAGACATCTACATGGGCACGGGCGGTGCGCCCGAAGGCGTACTTGCCGCGGCCGCGCTGCGCTGCACTGGCGGCCAGATCCACGGAAGGTTGAGTGCCGCGAGCGCCGGGCAGGCCAAGCGGGCCGAATCCCTCGGAATCACCAACCTCGCCCGCAAATACTCGACCGCCGACATGGCGTCGGGCGACATCATCTTCGCGGCGACCGGCGTCACCGATGGCTCGCTCCTGAACGGCGTGAAATTCGCCGACGGCCAGATTGAAACCCATACCGTCATCATGCGCTCGGCCACCCGCACGGTCCGCTGGATTTATGCCGAGCACATGGATTTGCAGAAATTTGCGCCCGAGGCGCAGGACCAAGTAATCGGCTTAAAGCGAGGCGTTTTGTAACAGGGGGCTTGAGCGCAGGCCTGAAAACTTATACTTGTAGAGCTTCTGGGCGTTCAGGGGGCTGTAATGTTTGTTCGTGCGTTTTGCCTATTCGTGGCCGCATTCTACTTTAGTGCGGCGAATGCAGCGGAATGCAACTACAGCGAGCAACACAACTTTCTTTCTAGAGTCCTTGCCGTGGATTCCTCTGGGGGGCCGGTCTACCGCCCGGTCAAGGATAAGCCTGAAACCGCGGCTCTTCCTTCACCCCTGGAACTGCACGACAAGGAAGTGCTGCTGGTTTTCGATCAAGGGCCGAACCCAGCCTATACGCGCTACATTCTGGACATCCTCGACCGCCGCTGCGCAAAGGCGGTCTTCTTCTTCGCCGGCAATGCGGCCCTGGCAAGCCCGGATTCGGTCCGCGATGTGGCGCGCAGGGGCCATACCGTCGCCGCGGGCACTTGGTCCACCGCGCCCAATCTTGCTTCCTTGTCCAACGATGGCGCACAAATAGAGATCGAGAAGGGCTTTGCCGCCGTAGCCAAGGCATCGGGTGGCGAGGTGGCTCCCTTCTTCAGCGCGCCAGGCCAGAGCCTTCCGCCCGCAACGCTCGATTACCTCAAGGAGCGGGGTGTGAGCCTGTGGCCGGTGGATGTGGTGTCCGGCGATATGGAGCCGGGGCTTACCCCATCGAAGTTCGCAAACCGCACGATTGAGCGCTTGCACGAAGCCGGGAAAGGCATCATCGAGTTTCACGATACGCGGAAGGTCACGGTGGATGCGCTCGACAGCATTCTCGTCAACCTGAAGGCGGAAGGCTTCAAGCTCGTGCAGATCCTGCCGGCCGGGAACTTCGCCCCCAAGGATGAATATCTTACCGCCTCCGCCAAAACCCCCACCGCGTTTGCATCGAGCCCATCGAGCGGAGCATTCATCGATGAGGCGAAGCGCCAGGTCCGTCAGGCCGAGGCCGAGGCCAAGCAGGCGGCGGAGCGGCAGCGCGTGGCGGCGGCACGCCAGGAGGCGACGGAGCGGCGGCGCGTGGCGTTGGCCCGGCAAGAGGCAGCCGAACGGCGCGCGCGCCAGGAAGCCGTGGAGCGCCGGGCACGTCAGGAGGCTGCCGAACGCCGGGCGCAGGCGAGAAATGGCGAGCGGCGCTATGTGGCGTCGCGTTCGTTGTATGAAGAACCCCGCGAGACGGAGACCCGCCGGAATGGCGGGGACCGGCAGGTGGCCGCGGAGCGCCGTGCACAGGCCCGCTACGCCGAATGGCAGGAGCGGCGTACTCAGCAGTTGCGCCAGGAAGCCGCCCTGCGCCGTGCACGTCAGGAAGCCGCCGAGCGCCGGGCGCAGGCGAGGAATGCCGAACGCATGGAGCGGCGCCGCACGGCGGAGCGGCCCGATTGAAGGGGTAACGCCAACGTCCGGGGGCGTCACCGGCTTGCACCGCATCAGGACAGTTCAAGGTCCGGTGCTCTTGGACCAGGCAACTGGGAGGCCGCCCGTTAGGCGGTTCTAATGTCCCTTATGTCTCGCAATTGTCCATGAGAGCTAAGCCACAAAGGTGGCTGGCAACTGCGAGATGCCATACTGGGCGGTATTTTTCATAAGATCGCGCAATAATTGGCGGCGGAGATTTGTCGCGGCAGGGGAGCGAGACCGGAGCCGTTACCGGGCGTATCGGTGAGGATCGCAAGAGAACCGATGCGCAAGGATCGTCCTTGAACCCGATGCCGGGCGGCCAGTGCATGCTCTCGACGCCCCAATAGCCGTGTGAACCGCCCGATATCGAGAGGTGCCGACGAGATGTAAAGCCGCATGTCGAAAGCGCGGCGATCGGCGTATTCGGTCCGGTTGACGGCTTTGACAAGCGTGTCGATGTGTTTGAAGCGAGCCCCCATGCGACGATTTCGTCCAAATCGTCGCACCCGGCTATTGTGGCGCAGGTCAACAACGGAAGCATCTCAGATAGCGGATACATCGCCCGCCACTGCTGGCGCTCGTCGTCGAGCCGGGAAAAACGCTCCAGAAGCAGGGCTAAACGCGAACGCGGCATCTCTTCGTCTGTAAGTTCGCTCAGCGAATCATAGCCGCCGCGTCGACGCAAAAACTCCGTTAACCTGACTTCCGGGCCGAGCTGCCGAATGTCAGGCCATTTGAATCTCACCGCCTCCGCCTAGTATGATGATCCGATTCGCGCTGCCTTACCCCGGCGGCACCCACAAAGCGGAGCGGCACTGAATGAAACCCATCGAACAGCGGATTGCGGAAGAGCTTGGCGTGCGTACGCAGCAAGTGGCTGCGGCGGTTGAGCTTTTGGACGGCGGCTCGACAGTCCCGTTCATAGCGCGCTACCGCAAGGAAGCCACCGGGCTCCTCGACGACGCACAGCTTCGCACGCTGGAGGAGCGGCTCGGCTACCTGCGCGAGATGGAGGAGCGGCGCACGGCGATCCTCTCCAGCATCCGCGAGCAGGGCAAGCTCACGGACGAGCTTGAGGCGCGGATCATGGCGGCGGATTCGAAGGCGCGGCTTGAGGACATCTACCTGCCCTACAAGCAGAAGCGGCGGACCAAGGCGCAGATTGCCAGGGAGGCGGGCTTGGAACCGCTGGCCGATGCGCTGCTCGCCGATCCCACGAAGATCCCCGGCGACATCGCGGCGACCTTCGTGGACGCGGAGAAGGGCGTGGGCGATGCGGCGGCGGCGCTGGAGGGCGCGCGCGCGATCCTGGTCGAGCGCTTCGGCGAGGACGCGGACCTCATCGGCAATCTGCGCGAGGAGATGTGGGGCCGCGGCCGGCTCGCGGCCAAGGTGAAGGAGGAGAAGCGGGCCGAGGGCGCGAAATTCTCCGACTATTTCGACATGGCCGAGCCGCTGTCGAAGATGCCGGCACACCGTATCCTCGCGATGTACCGCGGCGAGAAGGAAGGCGTGCTCGACCTCAATTTCGAGCCGGAAGACCCGGCGCAGGCGCCTGCCAGCGGGCCGAGCCTTTACGAGCAGCGCATCGCCCGCAAGTTCAACATCGTGGACCGGGGCCGCCCGGCGGACAAATGGCTCAACGACACGGTGCGCTGGGCTTGGCGCACGCGCGTGCAGGGGCATCTCGCGGTCGATCTGCGCATGCGGCTCTGGCAGGCGGCGGAGGATGAGGCCGTGCGCGTTTTCGCCAGCAATCTCCGCGACTTGCTGCTCGCGGCACCCGCCGGCACACGTGCGACCATGGGCCTCGATCCGGGCTTCCGCACCGGCGTGAAGGTCGCCGTGGTCGATGCCACCGGCAAGGTCGCGGCGACAACAGCGATCTATCCGCACGAGCCGAAGAAGCAATGGACGGAGTCGCTCGCCATCCTCGGCCGGCTTTGCAAGGAGCACAAGGTCGAGCTGATCGCCATCGGCAACGGCACCGCCTCGCGCGAAACCGATAAGCTCGCAGCCGAGCTTATCGCGCTGGCGCCGGAGCTGAAGCTCACGAAAATCGTGGTCTCGGAGGCTGGCGCCTCGGTCTATTCCGCGAGCGCCTTTGCCAGCGCCGAACTGCCCGACATGGACGTCAGCCTACGCGGCGCGGTTTCCATCGCCCGCCGCCTGCAAGACCCGCTCGCCGAACTCGTGAAGATCGATCCGAAGTCCATCGGCGTCGGCCAGTATCAGCACGATGTGACCGAGTCCAAGCTCTCGCGCTCGCTCGACGCGGTGGTGGAGGACTGCGTGAACGCGGTCGGCGTGGATTTGAACACCGCGTCGGCGCCGCTGCTGGCGCGCGTGTCCGGCATCAGCGAAAGCCTGGCCAAAAATATCGTCACCTATCGCGACAGCAAGGGCGCGTTCAAGAAGCGCGCCGAGCTTCAGGAAGTGCCGCGCCTTGGCCCGAAAGCCTTCGAACAGGCGGCGGGCTTCCTGCGCATCCCCAATGGCGACGATCCGCTCGACGCCTCCGCCGTGCATCCCGAGGCGTATCCGGTGGTGCGCAAGATCGTGAAGGCGGCCAAGACCGAGATCAAGAAGCTGATCGGCAATGCGCCCATCCTGCGCGGGCTTCAGCCGAAGGAATTCGCGGACGAGAAATTCGGGCTGCCGACCGTGACCGACATCCTGCGCGAGTTGGAAAAGCCCGGCCGCGACCCGCGCCCGGCCTTCAAGACCGCGACCTTCCAGGAGGGCGTCGAGAAGATCTCCGACCTCAAGCCCGGCATGGTGCTGGAAGGTGTGGTGACGAACGTGGCCGCGTTCGGCGCGTTCGTGGACATCGGCGTGCACCAGGACGGGCTCGTGCATGTGTCCGCCATGTCGAAGACGTTCATCAAGGACCCGCGCGAGGTGGCCAAGCCGGGCGATATCGTGAAGGTGAAGGTCATGGAGGTCGACGCCGCCCGCAAGCGCATCTCGCTCAGCATGCGCCTCGACGATCAGCCGGGCGTGGACGGCAAGCAGCAGGCGGGCGGGGCGAAAGGGCAGGCGGCGGCGCCGAAGAAGATGAGCGCCGCGCCCAAGGGCGGCAAACCCGAGGCCGGCGGCGGCGGCGCGTTCGCCGATGCCTTCCGGCGCGCGGGGCTCAACAAGTAACACCGCCGCTCCACGGCGTAGAAATTTGCCTCTCGCTTATGGCGGCGAATTTCCATGCTGGGCGCGGGGTATTGCGGTCCGGCAGGCCGGATATTCCACCTCCCGCGCCGTGGATTCGGCCTTGTCCGGCCGAGGTCAACCTCGTCCCGCTGGGATCGGGCGGTGGCGTTACGGCACCGGCACCAGCCCGGCGAGGAAGACCTCGCCGGCAATAATCCGATCCCCGCCCGCCTCGGCGACGGCCGTCCAGGCCAGGAAGCCGGTCAGCGGCGAGGCAGGGTGGCGCGGCCCGTGCGGCTGCATGTGACGCACCCTGAATTGCCGCAGTGCGTGACCTGCCGCAGTCTGCGCGCAATGCCATTCCGTGAACAACTCGCTTCGCCAGACCGCCAGCGGCACATCGCGTTGCGCGCCGTACCGCTCTGCCCCCATACCGAGGATCGCCACGGCCTCGGCCAACACGCCGTGCAAACTGTCATGCGGTGCGCGCGCCGTCACGGCTTCCCATCGAACGTCGAGATAGCGGCACTTCGGCGCCTCGGGCGGGCGGCCGTAAAGGCAACGGCAACTGTCATAGTCCTCACCGAATTCGACATTGGTGGTGAAGGCGGGCATGGTGGCTAGCTCACGCGGCACCCAGAAGGCGATGAGATCGGCACGCGCCCGCATCGCCACCTCCCATTCCACTTGTTCGGTATGGGAGTGGCACCACTCGCCGCCGCGCGGCTCGGGGATGACGACCGCGCCCTCGTAGCCCAGTCCCGCGAGGAGCCGCAACGCTTCCGGCCGCCAGCCCTGTGTGACCGGATCGCGCGGTGTCGGTCCGGCGAGAAACAGCGAGGCGCGGCAGGGATCGGGAAGGTCTTCAAGGGCGTAAACGAAGTGCATTTGGGGATTTCCGCTAGTGTGGCGTCTCGCATTTGCCTGCCACCTATGACGTTGGAAGCGCAAAAGGTGGGGCTCTCCTCACGCCTGGGGAACGGTCCTGGAGATTTAGATGTCATCTCCCTCCACCCGGCGGCCATGCAGCGATGTCTCGATCTCGCCGGCCGGCTGTGTGCCGGCAAGGAAATTGCATTGGGAGGAGAAAGCGCGGCCGCCTTTCGAGGGTTCGTCGAGTCTGTAATTGTTTATGATTCTGGCCTAAAGGGGAAACTTGATGTTGAGGTAAACTCGAAGCTCTCAAGCCTTCTCGACCGCCCGGTGCCGCCGTTCGGGCGATTTGCCGGGGGGGTACGATGGTGCCGGCTGAGGGATTTGAACCCCCGACCTTCGGTTTACAAAACCGCTGCACTACCACTGTGCTAAGCCGGCGAACGGCGCTGAAGCTGGCGCGGCGCTCTTGAGGGCGGCGCATGCGCTTTTCCTGCCTGGGTGAGTGATAACAAATCCCGGATCTCGAAGCAACATGCGAGACTGCCTGTTCACAGACTGCGCTCTTGGCGCGGCCAATCCGCGCGCCTTGGCTTGCGTGCGGCGCGGCCCGGCCTTAATTGTTCCTGGATTGAAACCTTCGCCGCGGCGGCTTCGAAAGGCTTGAGGCCCATGACATCGAGCTTGCGCATCGCTTGCGCTCAACTCAATCCGGTGGTTGGCGACCTCTGCGGCAACGCGGAGCAGGTCCGCGCCGCTTGGCATGAGGCGCACGCGCAAAACGCGGACCTGATCCTTTTTCCCGAGCTTTTCATCGCAGGCTATCCACCCGAGGACCTCGTGCTGAAGCCAGCCTTCGTGCAGGCCTGCATGGAAACGGTGCGCGGGCTCGCGAAAATCACGGAAAATGGCGCGCCCGCCATGATCCTGGGCACGCCCTGGGGCGAGGACGGCAAGGTCTATAACGCCGTGGCGCTGCTTGCCGGCGGCAAGGTCGAGACGCTGCGCTACAAGGCCGATCTGCCCAACTACAGCGTGTTCGACGAGAAGCGGAACTTCGCGGCTGGCCCGATGCCGGGGCCGGTGAACTTGGGCGGCGTGCGGATCGGCTTGCCCATTTGCGAGGATATCTGGACGGACGCTGTTACCGAATGCCTGGCAGAAAGCGGCGCCGAGCTTTTCCTCGTGCCGAACGGTTCGCCCTTCACGCTCGGCAAGCGGGCGGTGCGCGAGAACGTTGCCGTCGCGCGCGTGGTAGAGACCGGCCTGCCCATGCTCTACGTCAATCAGGTGGGCGGCCAGGATGAGCTTGTTTTCGATGGCGGCTCCTTCGCGCTCAATCGCGGCGGCCGGCTCGCGGCGCAGTTCCCGGCCTGGGAGACGGCAATTGCCATGACGGAATGGCGGCGCGAGGCGGAGGGCTGGGCTTGCGTGAGCGGGCCGATGGCTACCGTCGAGGAAGGGAACGCCGCCGCCTACCTCGCCTGCGTGATGGGCCTTCGCGATTACGTCGAAAAGAACCGCTTCCCCGGCGTGGTGCTTGGCCTCTCCGGCGGCGTCGACTCGGCGCTCTGCGCGGCGATGGCCGTGGATGCGCTGGGGGCGGCGCGCGTGCATTGCATCATGATGCCCTATCGCTACACCTCGCACGACTCGCTTTCCGACGCCGCCGGCTGCGCGCAAGCCTTGGGCGTGCGCTACGACACCGTTCCAATCCACCCGGCGGTGGAAGGATTCAGCGAAATGCTGGGGCCGCTCTTCGCCGGGCTCGAATCCGGGCTCGCCGAGGAGAACCTGCAATCGCGCGTGCGCGGCGTGACGGTGATGGCGATCTCCAACAAGTTCGGCGGCATGGTCATCACCACGGGCAACAAGTCCGAGGTTTCGGCGGGCTACGCCACGCTTTACGGCGACATGAACGGCGGCTTCAACCCGGTCAAGGACCTCTACAAGACGCAGGTCTATGCGCTGTCAGGGTTCCGCAACGGCGCGCGGCCCAAAGGCTGCCTCGGTCCCGAGGGCGTG
>Ga0182021_10003410_pt1 | contig 18677 bp, 22 predicted proteins | sample 612E3MmetaG_FD_120493 | JGI IMG/M metagenome (GOLD analysis project Ga0182021, IMG submission 120493) | Permafrost microbial communities from Stordalen Mire, Sweden - 612E3M metaG (Illumina Assembly) | ecosystem: Environmental > Terrestrial > Soil > Wetlands > Permafrost | place: Sweden... | reverse complement strand
GCATTACGGCACGGGAAGTGTTCAGACGATGCCCCCAGGTAAAAAAACAGCTTTGGGGAGGAGAATTCTGGACGGATGGATATTTTGCAATTACTCTAGGGTAGCACGGAAATAAACATACGATCACGAATTACGTCAAACAGCAAGGATACGATTAGCATAAGCTCCATGAAGACCGGCAGTTAATGCTCTTTTAATACCCCGCTGCTTGCGGCGGGGTAGTTTATTGCATTTTACCCCGCATGTTATAAAAAAAATTATGACAAGAAAAAACCTTTCAACAAGAATCGAAAACGACCTTCAGAAGAGCATTAAAAAGCTGGCTATTGACCTTGAAAAGCCATTAAATGACCTTTTGGAAGAAGCTATTCAAGACCTTCTCGCTAAATACGAAAAGAATGGAAAGGACAAAACAAAACGAGAGACTTCCTAACATTAGATGTAAAACGAAGGATGAGATGGGAGTAAAAAGACCAACCTACGAACAACCGGAAGAAATGGTTGAAAAGTTCAGGGAAGAAGTCCAGAAGCGCACGCAGGCTGATGAGGCGCTTAAGGCTTCCGAAACTCGCTACCGACGGTTGTTTGAAACAGCCCAAGACGGGATATTGATTCTTAATGCTGACACCGGCGAGGTAGTGGATGTTAACCCATTTCTGATAAAGCTGTTGGGGTATTCTCACGAGGAATTTATGGGAAAGAAACTCTGGGAAATTGGTTCTTTCAAAGACAGAGAGGAATCTAAATCCGCCTTTCAGGAGTTGCAAAAAAAAGGATATGTTCGTTACGACGACCTGCCGCTTAAAACCAACGACGGTCAATTAATTTCGGTGGAATTTGTCAGCAACGTCTATTCAGTTAACGATAAAAAGGTGATTCAATGCAACATCCGCAACATCACCGAGCGCAAGCAGGTTGAGAAACTGCTTACTAAGTCCGAGGAAGACCTTCGGATTCTTTCCTCCCAACTCATCACTGCCCAGGAAGATGAAAGACAACGGATCGCTATGGAATTGCATGACGATATTTCTTCAAAACTGGCGGGTATAAAATTTAGCTTGGAAAAAAACCTGATTCACCCGCCTGAAGCCATTGATCAGAGAAACAAATTATCAAAAGATGTTATCGATACAGTTAAAGATGTAATGACCTCCATCCGCAGGATCATGTCTAACTTACGGCCCTCCCTGATAGATGACTTGGGCCTTCTGCCAACCATCAACTGGTATTGCCGGGAATTTCCGAAAACCCATGATGCCGCTACCATTGAAAAGGAACTCGATATTAATGAAGAGGATATCCCGGAGGATTTAAAGATCGTCATTTTCCGGGTTATCCAGGAAGCCTTGAATAACATTGCCAAACATAGTCAAGCAGACCAGGTGCGTCTTTCACTGAAGCGCATAGAAGGAACGCTAGAATTATTAGTGGAGGATAACGGTCATGGATTTGATGTAGAGAAAAGAAATACTGACCCCGGGGAATATAAAGGATTTGGGCTTACCGGCATGAAAGTGCGTATTCGTCACTCAGGAGGAACCTTCTCAATCGAATCTCTTAAAGGAAAAGGAACCGTTATCCGGGCGACATGGCCCATGCGACTTAATCTTGAGTTTATTCAAAAGCAACCATAAGATGGGAGGAAGAAATCCTTTCCCGCATGCACTGGGAAAAATAAAGAGAAGAGATCATAAGAGAGGTTGCAACAAGGTTAAAGAAACACGAACAATGAGCAAAGGGCATCAAGTAAGCTCTCGTGATTTTCATAAAATTAAAGATACCCTCCTTGGCTTTTATTTACAATCTACAAAAAAGGGCCTCGAAATGAGACCCTTCCTATGTACTTTTTCGAGTATAAAATCCGGTTGTGGTCTTTACCTATTTTTTACCTGGTTAAATTTTGTCTTGATTTAATCAAAAGAATTAAATAGATTCGTGGGAGGTTAGGGGTTCAAATCCCCCTTCCCCGACTCATTTTTTAAACCAAATCATGAGATAATTGTCTTATTTAAAAAAGAAAAATGGTTTTTCCTCAATCCCACCACGCGTATCTCTGGCAGTTTTTCCTCTCTCCTCCTCTTCGCTGTCAGAGATACGGTGTTATCTTTCTTTGCTGGTTTTCCCAACAATTTTGATATAATGTAATAGTTGTTTACTATAGGTTTCAGGGAGAAAAGTAATGGGACATGGTAAGTTAAAAATAATCAGCATTGGACTGTTATCAGGAGGCCTTGATAGCATATTGGCGGCTAAGGTTATCCAGGAACAGGGTATTGAGGTTATCGGGATAGTGTTTGAGACTCCTTTTTTTAGTTCCCAAAATGGGATTAAGGCTGCTGAAGAATTGGGGATCAAATTAATTGTTAAAGATATTACCCCAGAACACTTAGCAATGCTTAAAAACCCTAAGTATGGGTTCGGAGCAAACATGAATCCCTGTATTGACTGCCATGCTTTGATGGTTAGGGAAGCAGGAAAGATTATGGAGGATGAGGAGTACCATTTTATCTTTACTGGGGAAGTTGTTAATGAAAGGCCCATGTCCCAGAATAAGAAAGCTTTGAAGTTGGTAGCCAACCTTTCCGGATACCAAGATTTTTTACTTCGGCCGCTTAGCGCCAAGCTTCTTCCAGAGACCAAGGCGGAAAAATATGGACTCATAGACCGGAGAAGGCTTCTCAACATCCAGGGCCGTTCTCGAAAATTCCAGTTAGACCTGGTAAAAAAATATGGAGTTAAAGAATTCCCTACCCCTGGCGGAGGATGTCTTTTGACGGATCCCATTTTTTCTAAAAAACTCAAAGAGCTTTTTGAGAACACTGAGGACTATTCTATCCGGGATATTGAGCTGTTAAAATTAGGCAGACATTTCAGAATCCAAGGGAAAAAAGTAATAATCGGAAGGAATAAGGAAGAAAACCAAAAGCTAAAGGAAATTGCCACCGGAAAGGATGTTGTGCTTTCTGCTGAACATGTACCGGGACCGATTGCGCTTATCTGCGACAGTGTTTCTAAAAGAATTATGAAAAAAGCTGCGGGGATCTGTGCTCGTTTTAGCGATGCGAAAAACGAGAAAAAACCCCCGGTTATTTATCGGTTAGGCAAAAAGAATGAAGAAATAAACCCCGAGGCGATCACTCAAGAAAAAATGGATGCTTTAAGAATAAATTTTGAGACAAAGGTACTGAAAAAAGATACATAGTCAGGCTTCCAAGGTCATTGTCAACGGGTCGAAAATCTTCACAAAGGATCAACTTCTTGATGCAAAAACCTCGCAACTCCACGACCATTTTAGTTACCAATGATGACGGTATTTACTCTGAAGGGATTAAAAGCTTAGCCGAATCTTTAAGTTCTCTCGGCACGATCTGGATTGTTGCCCCTCAACATGAGCAAAGCGCAGTGGGGCATTCCCTTACGCTCCATCGTCCTCTCCGGGTACAAGAAATAGGAGAAAGAAAGCTGGCAGTTGACGGCACTCCAACGGATTGCGTCTGTTTAGCGGTTAATGGCCTTCTGGATAAAAAGCCCAATCTTTTAGTATCTGGTATTAACCGGGGAGGGAATATGGGGGATGATATTACCTATTCGGGAACGGTTTCGGCTGCATGGGAAGGGACCCTTTTGGGAATACCTTCTTTTTCCATTTCAACCCTTCCTGATAGTCAGGAGGTCTATAATTTCAAACCAGCAGCAGAGTTTGCCGGTAGAATGGCCCAGGCGATTTTAAAATACGGACTTCCTCCGAATACCCTTTTAAACGTGAATGTGCCGAATACCAATGGGGTTCCGATTAGCCAATACAAGTTTACCCGCCAAGGAAGAAGAATCTTTGGGGATTCGATTGTAGAAAAAATCGATCCCCGCGGCAAAAAGTACTATTGGATTGGAGGCACGGATCTGGGGTTTGAAAATATCCCGGACTCTGATCTCTTGGCGATTCATCAGAACTGTGTTTCGATCACGCCTATTCTTCTTGACCTTACCAACTACGCCTCAATAGAAGACCTTCTTACATGGGAGGTTTAACGCCTGATGGCGGATGATTTGAGCGCTTTTTAAAGGGTGAAATTCGGTCACTGTCTTCTTTATTCCTTGGCCAGCAGGGAAACTAATCAGGGAATCAGGAATCAGAAGAAGCCTCAATGAGATATAAAAGGCTGCTATGAGAAGAATTGGAGTAATTGGCGACGCTGTTTGCTCAGAAAAAATAATGGGTCTCGCTGAGGAGGTTGGCAGGGAGATTGCCAAACGGAAAGGAATCCTTATTTGCGGCGGACTAACTGGGGTTATGGAAGGTGCGGCCCGAGGAGCAAAGAAAGAAGGAGGGCTTACGATAGGAATTATTCCGAGCGAGAGCGCTGATGACGCGAACCCTTTTATTGATATTCCGATTGTGACTGGTTTGCGGGATGCCCGCAATATCATTGTCGTCCGTTCCTCGCAGGCGATCATTGCGATTCACGGAAAATACGGAACGCTTTCCGAGATTGCGTTCGCCCTGAAATTCAGCGTCCCAGTTATAGGGCTTCATACCTGGGAGGTAAGTCACGATATTGTTAGTGCTTCAAACGCCGTTGATGCGGTAGAAAAAGCTTTCAATCTGATCCAAGGGTAAATGTCTAAACTCATATTCCGCACTATTTTTTTCTTCTTTTCTCTTTCTCTTTTGTTCGGGGTGGGGTGCAGACCTTTTCACGTTTCTGCTCCGGGACAAAAGGAACCAGGCTATCTGGGCACTGAACCTCCGTCTGGCCGTGTTGCCCGTGGTATTTATCATACGGTTAAACCCAAAGAAACTCTTTGGAGGATAGCCAAAACTTACGGGGTAAGTCTCCAGACCCTGGCGGAGATAAACAACATTGATGCACCAGCCCAAATCACGGTGGGGCAAAAACTCTTTATTCCTGGTGCAACAGAAATCAAAAAAATTATTGTTGACCTCAAAGACACATCGCCGCCGCCGCTAATTATTAAGCAAAAAAATGACTTTATCTGGCCGGTTCAAGGCAAGGTTGTTTCGCGCTTTGGTGTGCAAGACGGACTGCGTTATGAGGGCATCGATATTGCCGCTCCCTTCGGAACTCTGGTTAAAGCCGCGGGAGAAGGAGTGGTCGTTTATGAAGGGAGTTTGAAAGGATATGGCAACCTTTTGATTATCAAGCATGAGAATGACTTTAAAACTGTTTATGCATATAATGATAAAAATTTAGTATCCGTCGGGCAAAAGGTGAAAAGAGGAGATTCCATTGCCAAGGTAGGAAATACCGGGCGCTATCCTGACCCTTGCCTTCATTTTCAAATCCGGGACAAGGATCAAGCCCGAAATCCTCTTTTTTTCCTCCCCTAACAAGGTGTGAACTGCTTTTCCATTTTTTCTGAATAAAGTTTCCGAAAGTACCTGGTTTTACAAGGGGTTGTTTTTCCTTTTTAAAAACTCGTTAATTCGTAACGAGTTAACTTTTACGGTGCGTTTTTTATAAAAGGCAGCATGCTGCGGGTGGAGCGCCACAAAAGAAACAACCCCAAAAAACGTAAACTTTTTCTTCCTTCATGCGTCTAACGAAGAGAAAACCTATAAAAAGCTTACCAACTGAGAAAAAAATACAATGGAAAAACCTCCAAGGCGATGGTGGTTGGCAACTGTTTTAATGGTTGTCCCCCCCCCCCTTGTTTTATTGGAAGCACCGTCGGAAGAAATGCCGATGCTGGTAGGCTACCTATCTTATTCGGAAGGATGGCTTTCCCGGTACAATCCTGAGGAGAGGGACTGGGTGGCTATTGCAAAAGACTCTCCTTTGGAAAAAGGTGGTATCTTGTCTTCCGATAAAAGGGAAAAAGCAGGATGTTCGCTCTTCGCAGAGAATTCACTTAGAACAACCAAGAGAAAGTCAGAGAAGGGGATTAGAGAAAGAATATATTTACCATCAGTCTTTTCAGCATCAAGATCGTGATTATCACTATGAACGAAAAGAAAATAACGCAAGTAAGCGCCAGCACCGAAATTTTTCAGCCTCTCCCCAGATGTCCAATCTTTCGACTGGATCTGATTTTGATGAAGCAAGATCAAAAGTTGGCAAAGACAATCAGGGTAATCATTTGAAAGGTTTTTATTTTAGGGGGTGACCGATAACCCGGTGCTCCTCTTGGTCGTTCTAAAAAAGACCAAAGCAGAAACGGAATGCTTGCGATATTCAACTATTTTATGTGAGATACGGTGGAAGCTGAGACCGAAGAGAATAGGGTAGCACTATTAAACGATGAGGAGTTGGTTACCCGTGCCAAGGCTGATGATCAAAGGGCTATTACGGAGCTTATTCATCGTTATCAACCAAAAGCTTATGCGATTGCCTTTCATCTGTGTTCGGAAGAGATTGACGAAGTGCGGGATGTCACCCAAGAGGCTTTTTTAAAGGCCATAAGAAGTATTAAAAAATTTCGAGGACAAGCATCTTTTTCAACCTGGTTTTATCGTATCGTAGTCAACACCTGTCGAGACTTTCTGAGACGTAAACGGAAAAAAGAATGGCTATTCTCATTGCGGCAAGGGAAACCGCACGGCAATGGGATTTCGCAAGAGAAGGGTAAAGAGCAACCAGATCCCAAAGGACATAACAACCCTATGGCAGTTTTCACCGGGAAGCAATTGACACACGATGTCCGCAACGCTTTGAAGGCACTTCCGGATAGGCAGCGGATGGTTTTTCAGCTTAAGGTGCTTCATGAAATGACTATAAGGGAAATTGCTCAGGTGACAGGATCATCGGAAGGGACCATTAAAAGTCATCTTTTTAGAGCAACCCATTTTTTGAGAAATGTTCTTAAGGACTGGGCCGAATCATAAAGGAGGTGAGATGATGAAACCATGTTCAGATTACCAAGAAATGCTTTTCCTGGATGTCGATGGGGAATTAAATCCCCTTGAGCGTCATGCCTGGGAGAACCATCTTAGCACCTGCGAACATTGCCGCAGAGAGAAGGAACAACTCTTGCGGTTACTGCAAACAATCAAAACAGCCCTGCCTACCCCAACGCTTTCTCCGGATAAAGTTGCAGAACATGTCCGGTCAATACAATGGAAGTTAAGGGAGGAAGCTAACCTTCCGTGGTGGAGGAAAGACCGCTTTCGTTTGCCGCAACGACTTGTTCCTGCGCTTACGACTGTTTGTTTGTTACTGATTATCATGGGCTGGTTTGGCTTGAAGGAATTCAGAGAATTTGGCATCCTGTCGACATCTCCTCAAACCACTTTCGAAGAACAAATTAATCGCAATGACTTAGAGGTTGTAAAGAACCTGGACTTTTTAAAAGAAATGGAGGACGTTGAAAAATTAGTCAAGCATTTAGATAAAACAGACTCCCAGAGTTCTTCCACACAACAAAACGATAACGTCAATTATGGTGAGAGCGATGATGCATAAATTATTGCTGCATGGAATGTGGCGGAATATTCCCCTGATTTTTTTCACCTGGGCAATCGTAGCGGCCGTTCCTGCTCTGGCGATGGGTAAGACCACTTCACTTTATCTCATAGGTTCCTCCAAAAAATGTATGGGAAACACGATTTACCGGCAGTCAATAGCGGAGAATCACCACAAAGGAGATTTCTCTCCCGCGGAACAGGGCCGACTTAGAAAGAATTTTAAGGAATGGAAATCACTTTCCCCGGAAAATCGAAAAGTATTACGACATCGGATGGATCGGTGGAGAGAGCTTTCCCCTGAAGAACGGACACTTTACCAAAGACGTTATCATCAATTCCAACAGCTTCCTCCTGATGAACGGGGGCGGGTTCGAAACAAACTGGATAGGTGGGATAACCTTTCACCTCAAGAGCGAGACGAAATTCGTCGCACCTTCCCCAAACATTAGGGAGCGATTGCCAGAAAATCCGGAAGGGAAAATAGAAGAATCAACAAAACAAGAACGCTAATTTCCTTCTGCCGCCTTACTGTTTGCCTCAATTTATTTCTTCTCTCCAATAGAACTTATCAAAGGTTTGTTATCCATAGACCTGACTGCGTCCTGCAGGCTGAATCACTACAGACCATAACGCATTAGGGAGTGATGTATTAATTATTTGCCAAGTCTTGTTTGGGCATTTAAAATCAGAGGCGCTTGTTTTCAGTGCTTTTAAATCAATCTCAAAAGTTTAGGGAGGGATTTTGGTGAAAGGACGAGTTTCTCGCATAACTAACCAACCGAACATTAAAAAAACTCCTTGCTCTGCCAAGAGAACAAAACGTTTGGTTGATCTTTACAAATTTCCGATTCCCCTTCATGCCTTGAAAGACGGAGGACAATACCTTGATGCTTCGCTGGTGGTGGTTAGAAATCCTGACACCGACGTGCCCAATATCTCCATTCACCGGATGATGGTAGCCAAGGTGGGTTTTGATGCAACTGTTCCTTTTCCGAAAACCAGCCCATTCGAACGGGTGAGGTTTAAAGAAGTGGATTTGAAGAACTATGGGATAAAGTCCTGAGAGGACCATCAAATATGTTGAAAAAATTTGTTGCGACCATAGGCAAATTTTCTCACACCACAAGATCACCCAAGAATAAAATATTCATGATGCTTTTTGGGGCCATCAATTTATTGGTTGTGATCCCTTTTGTTTTTTTTCAAATTGGGTGTAGTCTTGAGGAGTATATCTTTGTGAATTGGTTACGGCCGCTGGAAATAGTTACTGCTACCCTGAGTGTTATCTGGGGGCTTTTTTCCCTGATATGGTCAGTAACTATTCAAATTCACATTGGGAAAGGGACGCCGGTCCCTTTGGCTCCCACCCAAAACTTAATTATCACCGGCCCCTATAAATTATGTCGCAATCCGATCCATTTCGGAACTATTATCTACTACCTCGGTGTAGGAACATTAGTCGGCTCTTTGACCATTGGTATTATGAGCTTTCTTCTTGGGTTAATTTTGTTTAGCTTCTACAATAAGTTTGTCGAAGAAAAAGAGTTATTACTCCGTTTTGGCAAGGAGTATGGGGCGTATAAAAGGAACACCCCGTTTTTGATTCCCAAACTTTGGAGATAATTAGAGCACAAGAGATGCTTTTTCATTCCCCGAACACCACGACATAATGCGAGCAATGAAGCAAAGCACGCTATTTTTTATTTGCCGTAGGGAACACCATTTGGTTGAATGAGCGGCTTATCTATCTTGCCAAATCTATTTTCTTTGCATCATCAAAACCAGCAGCGTTCCCCTTATCCTGGTTTAATGTGCCCCATGCTTTTTTTGTTCCGTCTCCGTTTTGGAGGCAAGAAGCAAAAAAATTGTTCCAACAACAACCAAACTCAGTATAATAATTTCTCCTAACAACATGGTTAGCCCTCCTAAAAAAGAGTTTAAATTTTTTCCTTGATTATCACTTTAATGCTGTTTTTAAAGGAAATAAATGGGAGGGAAAGACCAATTTCTGGCTAAAAAAAGTGTATTTTTAAAGGTAGGAGAAAGGTGGGGTTTTGGGGGGGGGATGGAACAGGTTAAATTCCAGCATGGAAGTGGAGTTGTGCTATTTATTAAAAGATCTTTTCAAGAAAATCGGGAGAATGGGTATGTAGTGTTTTAGAACTCGATTTCAAATTGTAGAGTTTTTTAGGGGGGCTTTAAAAAAATTCAGATTTTAATATAATCATAGAGCCGGGGTTATTCATTATCAGTCTTTTGTATTTTGTTTGGGCAATTTAAAATCGCCATTTTTTCAATCGAAACATTGAGAGGTTTTAAATGAAGAAGGATCCAACCCTCAAAGAACGTGAACAAAAAGCGAAGAAGTTGGAAAAAGAACTTCTGGAGCAAAGAAGGACAGAGAAAGCACTAAAAGACGCAGCGGCCCAATATAAAGAGATTTTCCATTCAGCTACCGATGGATTTATTATCTTTGATCTCGAAGGTCATGTTGTAGAGGCTAATCCACAGGCCTGTAAAATGCATGGTTATTCTCACGCAGCAATGGTGAACTTGTCCGGAAAGGATATTGTTCGCACCGATCAACATCATCTCTTCAAACAGTTTCAGAGGGATATCATAAAAAAGGGGGAGTTCCAGGCAGAGTCAGTTGACCTGAAAAAAGATGGCTCTTCTTTTACCGTTGATGTTAGAGGGACCGAATTCTTTTATAAAGGCCAAAAACATCTTTTAGCGATTTTACGGGATATTACTGAGCGCAAGAGTGCAGAGGAGAACCTGAGAAAATCCCAAAAAGAGCTTCAAATCCTTTCATCCAAGCTTCTTGAGGTTCAGGAAAATGAAAAAAAAGCGATTGCCCGGGAACTTCATGATGATTTGGGGCAAACCTTGACGGCCATCAAGCTCGGGGTGGAAAACTCATTGCAAGAAGTTAAAAAGGGAAATCTTTCTGCCATTGCTTCTTCTTTGAATGAAATTATCCCTATTCTGCAGAAGGCGATTGTTGACATTCGGCAGGTCACCATGGATCTCAGACCTCCTCTGCTTGATAAACAAGGCGTTGTTTCCACCATAATGTGGGCTTGTCAAAAGTTTCAGGCCCTTTGCCCCAAAATCAATACCCAAGCAAAGATTACCATCCAGGAAGATGAAATTCCGCAAACTCTTAAGATTACTCTTTACCGGATTTTGCAGGAAGCGTTTAATAATATCGTGAAACATAGTGAGGCAAGACACGTTAACCTTTTCCTTGCCAAGAAAAGAAAGCACATAGATTTTATTATCAAGGATAATGGTAAGGGTTTTAATTTAGAAAAAGTATTATCTTTAGAAAATGTTCAAAGAGGAATTGGACTTTCCAGTATGAGTGAGCGCACCAAACTTTCAGGTGGTGAGTTTTTTTTGGAATCAATTCCGGGAAAAGGGACTACGATACGAGCGACCTGGCCACTATAGAAAAGGTTTATGGCTTATTCTTTAACCAATCCCTTTTCAATAGCGTACTTCGTTAAGGCAGATGTGTTATGGAGATTTAATTTTTCCCTTAAATGAGATCGGTGTTTTTCTACGGTTTTAATGCTAATATAAAGCTGGTCAGCAATTTCCTTGCTTTTATATCCCTCCGCAATGAGCTTGAGCACTTCTTTCTCTCTCTGGCTAAGAGAATCCCACCCAGAGGTAAGGTGAAATGTTTTTTTCGCTTCCACATACCCTTTTACCACCATGCCTAAAATTCCCGGGCTTAGATAGAGCTTGCCGGCTAATATACTATCGATAGCGTTTAATAGCTCGGTATGGGAATCCTCCTTGAGGAGATACCCATCGGCTCCGCCCCGCAGAGCAGCTAAAATATTATCTTCGGTATTGTACATGGTGAGAACCAAAATCCTGGTTTTTGGTTTCTGTTTTTTAATTTCCTTGATGGCCATGGTGCCATCCATTTTAGGCATGGAGAGATCTATGATGAGAAGATCGGGTTCAAGTTGTTCGACTAAACGAATTGCTTCCAGACCGTCAGCGCCCTCACCAATGATTTCAAAATTTGGGTTTTGTGCAAGGAGGGTGCGGAGTCCTTTTCTGACAATGGTGTGATCATCTACAATGATAAATCGTTTTTTTTCGTTCATGATAAAGATGGTGGCTTTAATAAGTATTAAAGTAACTTATCATAGTTCTTACCATTTTTCAATGTTGGCCCTCAGACTTCGAGACTATACGGTTTAATGTGTCCAACGGCTCATCTTAAGTTGTTCGGTCTCCCCTTTTTGATCTCCTCCCCGATCTTCTCCACCTCAAATATGACCTCTTTTTCATTCACTGTTAAAATCTGCCGATTATCCATTATCACTCTGCCATCAACCATGACTGTTCGCACATCATGTCCCGAAGCTGAATAAACCAGATGAGAGTAATAATTGTACACAGGAGTGAGGTGGGGTCGCTTCCAATCCAGAATAATGATGTCTGCTTTTTTCCCCGGCTCGAGAGAACCGATTTTATCTTTGAGGCCCAAAACTTCAGCGCTGCCGGTTGTTGCCAGCTTAACCACCGTTTTAGCATCCATAATGGATGGATCTTTTCTCACGATTTTGTGAATTTTGGCAGCAGTATCCATTTCGGAAAAGAGGTCAAGGTTATTATTGCTGGCACATCCATCAGTTCCTAAACCAACGGGAATGCCGAGCTTTAAAAACTCAGGAACCGGTGCAACTCCAGAAGCAAGCTTCATGTTGCTTTCCGGACAATGAGCGATCCTTACCTTTTTTGCTTTGAGCACGGAAAATTCCTCAGGAGAAATCCATACGCAGTGCGCGGCAATGGTTTCACCTTCAAGCACGCCTATATTAAGAAGGTGTTTAACCGGTGAAGCCCCATAGCGAATCATCATTTCCCTTACCTCAGCTTCCGTTTCAGCAAGGTGTGTCAGCAAAGGAATGCCATGATCATTACACACCTTACGTGCTTCTTGTAAGGTTTCTGGTTTGCAGGTATAGTCAGAGTGGCACAGTAACGTGGGGGTTATCAAAGCGCTTGCAGGAAATCGCTCTAAATAGTTTTTCCCATTTTTTAAATTGAAAACAGGATTGGGAACATCGGGAGTTGGAAAGTCAAGGATCCCCTGTCCGAGTATGGCTCGGAGACCTAATTGCGCAACAGCACGCGCCGCTTCTTCTTCGAAAAAATACCCGTCTGCAAAACAGGTGGTGCCGGATCGAATCATCTCGATTCCGGCTAACAGTGTTCCCTTATAAACAAATTCAGGGTTGACATAATGAGCTTCAACGGGAAAGATATAATCATTGAGCCAGGTTTCCAAAGGAAGATCATCTGCTAAACCACGAAGGCAGGCCATTGCCGCATGGGTATGGGTATTAATCAGGCCCGGCATGATCAAACCATCTCGGGCATCAATAACCTCTTGCACCGCATCGTCAGGTGGTGCAGTCTCTATCGTGCCGATACTTTTTATGGTGTCGTTTTCTATTAAGACGTATCCCTCAGGGAAAATGTTTTCCGAGGGATTGACGGTAAGGACTACGCCACCTTTAATGAGAATAGTTGTAGATTTATTCAAGGGCTTCTTCATCACAGGAACAAGCATCGCTTTGGAACTTATCCCAAAGTTCCTTAAATTATTCGATTTCATCTAAACGAGCTACGATCGGGTCACTTCCTTGCATTACCTTCTCCTCATCTACTAAAGCCGGCAATTTGGTGACACTCGGTATTTTATCTCTGATTTCCTCAACAGAATGAACCGTTATTACTTTATGGACAATAAGCAGCCGCTCCAATGTTGCTTGGATGTGATTGCACCTTGGACATTGTGGTGTGCGATAAAAAGCAAACATAGTTTCAAGATAAAAAATCTGATTTCCCTAAAGGGAGCCTATTTTTACTTGCCTCAATTATTAGCTATTTACTTAAAAATTTGGCCAGCCTCGCAGTAATGTTTCCAAAAGGGCTTTGAAATAGGTCCCTGCTTCAGGATCAACCCGTTTCGTACTCCGCACATGTTTTCCAAAGCCGATCTAGGCTAACACCTATCCCCCAACCCCCCCCTAGCCCATTGCTGTGAGGCGGGTAGCAAGTTGTCCCAGACCAAACTTTATTCCTATGGCAATCTGACCTACTGCTGCCCAACCAGTCGAAGCTTGTCCCAAGCCGAACAGGAGGCTCAAGGCAAGCTGGCCGATCGCTACGATTCCGGCTGCAATGCGTCCGGCGGCTACGATGCCTTTTGCCACCACGCGTTTATCGGTTTCCGGGCATATACCACGGGTATAATGGAGAAGGGGCAAACCAAAGAGGGGTCGATGAGACTTATATTCCGCAAAAAAGACACCGGTAGGGTAGAGATAGCGACGCCACACGGCAAAAGAAGTCTTATCAATTTGATATTCGACATTTTCCAATAAAACGTTTTTCATAGCCTTTAAGTATACTATATGTCCATATTCTGCTAAATTTTACAATGATTTTTTGTTTCCATGACCCGGCAAAGGAGATAAGAGCTTAACCAATGGAATTTACGAAAAATTTGTTGATAAATTGGGTAAGGTGTGGTTATTGTAGTAAAAAAGTTGGCAACCATATCAAAGAGGATGTTTCGAGGCTGATGACCAACCACGTCACAGTGGGATATCTTCCCCCAATATCGGCGAGAGGTGCGGAAGCTGTTTTCCGAATTCTGGAAATTTTTAAGAATGTTCTTTGTTCCAAACAAGTAAAAATGAATGTCCGAATTAAGTCTTAGCGAACAAAAAATATTCACCCTCCCCAAACAGAGGCAAACTAAACAACTTTCTCATTGCTAACCACCCATTTCGAAAAACGAATTGCCTGCTGCTTAGGAATCCTGAATCACATGAGCGGTTGGCACTAAAAAACAGAAAGACTGGTGTATGGAGATCGCATTTCTCGTCTCTCGATTAGATAAGCCGAGCACGAAATTTCGGATTATTGCTTATCTTCCTTTACTCCGTGAGTCAGGAATTCAAGCGGAAGTTTTCCCTCTCTCCAAAGCAAAAATAGGGAGGTGGCGGGTTTTCTCCCATGTACATCTCTATGATCTGGTGGTAATCCAAAAGAAACTTTTTTCGCATGTGGAATTAGCCTATATTCGTAAGCAGTCCCAAAAGCTCGTGTATGATTTTGACGACGCGGTTATGTTTAAAAAAGGGGAAAAGATGGATATGAATAAGCCACTTCGGAATAAACGTTTTGATCGGACAATCCGGTTATGTGATCATGTTATCGTGGGGAATCAATTTCTCAAGGAGGAATCCCGATTAGAATCTGACCGAATTTCTGTTCTTGCCACGCCCGTTGATACGGATAAGTACTTTCCTGTTGAGAAATCCGGCAGTAGAAAAGAGGTTATGATTGGGTGGCTGGGAAGCAAATCTACGATCAGGTATTTAAAGACATTAACCCCTGTTTTTTCCGAACTACAGTCGCGATTTCACGATGTGCACATCAGGGTGGTTTCCGATAGCTTTGAGGGGATTGAAGAGATAACGGCAATTAAGAAGATCTGGAGAGAGGATGAAGAGCTTCAGGATTTACAGAGCTTTGACATCGGAATAATGCCCTTGCCTGATGACCCGTGGACCAAAGGCAAATGCGGATTTAAACTTCTCCAGTATCAGGCGGTAGGACTTCCGGTCGTCTGTTCACCTGTGGGGGTTAACCGGAAGGTGATTGTTGATGGTGTCAATGGCTTCCATGCTCATACTGCTCAAGAATGGTTTGATCGGTTGAACCAGCTTATCTCCTCACCAGGATTAAGAAACCAGATGGGAAAAGTTGGGCGGGAGAGGGTAGCAAAGGAGTACTCCTTACAAGCTCTCTGGCCTAAATTTTTGATGACCATAAACAACGTACTGAATGTGAGTACATGAAAAAAAGTGAGGAAAATTTTCTAAAGATCAGGCATAAAGGGATATCTTGGAAAATTAACTCTCTGATACCATCGGGGTTTACAACCGAAGGTATCCTGTCTTTTCTGGGTAAAGAAAATCTTTCGGAAGACCTCCTCCTAAAAAAAACTGATACACGCCTCATTGTTAAAAGTAAGCTGGGTGACACCGGGTGCCCTTTAATCATAAAGGTATTTAAAAGACCCCACCTAAGCGATCAACTGAAATATCTCGTCCGATCTTCCCGAAGCAATCAAGAATGGAAAATAGGACAAGCGTTATCACAGCGCAATATTTCTACTCCCCCCTTAGTGGCGTGCGGAGTATCACGAAGGTTTGGTTTATTAAAAAAAGATGTGGTTATTACCCGTGAAGTTACTGCAGCTGAGCCCTTGATAAATTGGGTAGAAATCAATATTATCCAAAAACCGCTTCCTTTTTTTGAAAGGCAAGAAGTGATTCGATCCCTCGGCCGTTTTGTCAGAAGGATTCATGACCAAGGAATATTTTCAAAGGATTTTCATCAAGGCAATATTCTAATTCATGCTGAAAAAAACAGCCCTCCTTTATTGTATTTGATTGACTTGCATGCAATTCAGATAAAAAAAGAGCTTAATCTCAGGGAACGTATAAAAACCTTAGCTCAATTTAATAACTTTCGGATACCGATAGCCGATCGGCTGAGGTTTCTTAACGCTTATCTTAATGGGGAAAAGCAAGAGGAAATTTTAAAAAGAGCTTTTGCACAGGAAATAGGTTTAGCTTCTTTTACCAACTGGCAGAAGCTTTGGCAGAAGCGGAAGGAGCGCTCTCTTCGCCCTGGTAAAGGGTTCGAGAGGTTTGCAATGGGTGCTTGGAAAGGGATGATTCGGAAAGAATATTATTTAAAAAATTTCTTTCCCCTCTTAGATAAGCTGCGTGCGAACATGAAAGGAACAGACAGTTTGGTTAAAGAAGTCTTTTTTCAAGATAAGGCGAAAGATTTAATTATCCGATACTATAACCAAAACAGCTTTTTCTCTACGCTGAGGTCACTCTTTCAAATTTCTCCAGCCAAAAGAATCTGGGTTACTATGCACAACCTGATCATGCGAGGAATCCCAACGCTTGTGCCCGTTGTTTTTGGTGAAAGAAAACGGTGGGGAATTTTACGGGATTGCTTTCTTGCCTTTGAAAAAATACCCGAGGCCACGTCAGGCGCCATTTTTTTAAAGGAATTATCAGAGATGCCCTTGATTGTTCAAAACACATCTTTTAAAAAAAGGTTTATCGTTCACCTTGCCCAATTGATTCGGTGGATGCATCAAACGGGGCTTTGCGACAGAACCTTGAAGTCAAGTGACATTGGTGTTACATTCGATCATAAAAAGGTTTTGTTGCATGTGGTGGATGTGGACGGGATCATGATCAAGAAGAACGTAGGAATAAATGAAGTGGTTAAAGACCTAAAAAATATAAACCTATCCTTTTTGCACGTCCTTGAGCAAAATGACCAGAACTTTTTTTTCAAAATATATGCTTGGGGAAATACGTTTTTTAAGGACAACGAGAAAAAAATAAGAGATAAGATGCAAAAAAACTTTCCGCGAAACGCAGGATGAATAAAATGAGACTGCCGCGCACGTTTGACTTCAATTTCGCATCCGACCGTCTGAATATTCTCATGTTATTTTTTTTAGCTCTGATCGTTCGTTTTATCGCTTTAGGACGAATCTACCTTATCTCCCGAGACAGTATTAGGTTTCTTGCGCTTGCCAAGTATTATTTAGCCGGCTTTTTTTTTACAGGATTAGAAAATTCGTATCATCCCCTCTACCCCATATTAATTTCTTTGTGTGGGGGTGTAAGCGGAGATTTTGAATTAGCCGGAAAACTCATTAGCCTTACGTTAAGCAGCGTTACGGTAATTTTTGTGTATTTGATTGGCAAAACCATTTATGATTCCAAAACCGGATTAATTGGAGGACTTTTTTTTATTGTGCAACCTCAGTGCGTAATGTGCTCGGTGGATGTATTAAGTGATTCTACGTTTCTTTTTTTCTTTGTCCTTGCTTTCTATCTAGGAATAAAAGGGGGCACAGAAGAAAAAAAATACCCTTGGTGGTGTCTTGGAGCAGCGATATGCAGTGGGCTTGCTTATTTAACCCGCCCGGAAGGTATTTTTGTCGTCTTTTTTTTGGTGGGCTGGTATTTTTTGCAGGGGATTTTTCACAATAAAAAGATTACTCATTTTTTGGCAGCCAGCGGTATTGTGTTTTTCGCGTTTTTTCTTGTGGCGACCCCATATATCCTTTTTATAAAAAATCACACCGGCACATTGCAGATCTCAATGAAGACATCGGTTGTTTCGATGGTTAGATCTTTGCAAAAAGCAAAAGAGGAGAAAACCGCAACAAAGGTAATCCCTTCTCCTCCTTCTCCAAAAGCTGTAGATGTCAAAGTGGCCGCACCGGTGCAATCCAAAGAACGCGCTGATGCGCAGGCGCTCTCGCCAATAAAACCAAGAGAGCCATTTCAAGGGGGGAATATTTGGAAAAGCATGATCTATCCCCCTTTCAAGTTTATCGAGACCTACCATTTTCTTCTCTTCTTGTTTTTACTTTTTGGAATCTGGACAGAAATAAAAAGAAAAGAACGGACGTTGGGAGTAGTTCTCGTGCTGTTTGTCGCAACTTATCTTTTGGGCTTGTGTTATCTTTATTATATTGTTTCCTATGTGAGTCGGCGTCATTTTCTTTCTGCGATTATCATCAGCTTGCCCGTGGCGGGTGCTGGTTTTTGGGAATTCCAAAGGCAGTTATCGAATTGGTGGATGATGCCTTGGAACTTTACAGGAAGCAAAAAAATAGCATCTCATTCAGCAGTAATTATTTTGTTGATCACGCTGTTAATTCTTCTTCCCACGACGTTGAAGCCGCAAGGAAAAGATAAGCTTCCTTTAAAACAGGTTGCTTTTTGGATCAAGGAGAATAAAAAGAAACCCACTCCGATGATTATGAGCAACGAGCCATTGGTGGGGTATTATGCGGGAGGAAACAACCTCTTGATTCCGGCTTTGAGTTATCCTGATTTTGTGAATTATATTAACACGGGACAGGTTGATTATCTGGTATTTTCGGAGAGGGATATTAACAACGGGAAAAAATTTTTGCCCCTGCTTCAACCGGAAAAATTTAAGAGAGTTGATTTTGAGAATAAGAAAGTTTTGGTGTATGAAGTTTTACGCTAAGTGCTGTAGTAAGGAGGAGGCGAACAAACAAAATCAGTTTTAAAAAACCACCTGTACTCAATGACTGAGGTTGCGTCAAAATGAAGTCTGGGTATATATATTG
>Ga0182021_10003409_pt1 | contig 18680 bp, 18 predicted proteins | sample 612E3MmetaG_FD_120493 | JGI IMG/M metagenome (GOLD analysis project Ga0182021, IMG submission 120493) | Permafrost microbial communities from Stordalen Mire, Sweden - 612E3M metaG (Illumina Assembly) | ecosystem: Environmental > Terrestrial > Soil > Wetlands > Permafrost | place: Sweden... | reverse complement strand
GTAGAAGATCTCGGGGGTTATGCCCAGTCGAATGAGCTCACTAATCACATCCTTCAAGGTTGGCCAGTAGAACTCACTGTACTGCTTAGGCGAGAAGTACTCGTTAAGATGAAGAGGTATGAAGACGATGGCTCCAGGGGAGGCAGTTTTCGCGAAGATCCTAGCCGCCTCTATCAAGAGACCTTTCACAGCCTCAGCCGCTTGTTTAACCTTATCAGGTTGCCTGTAGCAATCAAGCAGAGTGTTCTTGAGGTCCCTAAGGTAGTCGCTGATGAAATCTAGGGGCGCATACGAGATACCCTCAGTAAAGCCACCGAATCCGAGCCGCCTGAGTTCAACCCTGAGCTTAGCCGCTTCCTCTGAGCTTTTCCTGTGCTCGACCCCCCACCTGTACATTGCTGACATCGCTTTTGCGGAGCCGGGGTCCTCGAGACTTCTGTGAGAGCGTGGGAGAAGCTGCTCGGCTATGAATTTCTTAGGGTCTTCTATCAGCTGATCGTACTCGTCCGCTTTCATGTATTCCTCGCCGATGAACTGGAAGGGCGAATCGACAGTTAGCTCCCTTCCCGGAAACCTCGCGTACTTCACACCCAATATGTCGTGCATCGGCCCGTTGACGAAGCTTGGGGTCAACCCATCGAATTCGCCAACGAAGGCTAGTGTAAGCGGGATGGTTCCTAGGGTGTTCATTCCGCCTCCTGTATCGTATCCGAAGTCAACCGCGGTCTTAATTGTGGCCTCCCGAGCCTTATCGTAGTCGTAGAGAAACTCGTAGCTAGTGATCCCCGCGTATTTTGCTGCGAAGTAGCCATAGCTCTCAATTAAAGGCACCCTATCAGGCTCCTTCAACTGGACTGCTCGGCTTATCCTCTCTCTCCGACTTCTGTAGAGTTCTTCGTATTCTTCACTCATTCTTCTCGCCCCTCAGAAACTCTAAACATATCTTCACGCCCTGGGCTGCGTTGTCTGTGTAGGCATCTGGCTTGATGTACTCGGCTGCATCATCCTCGAGTCTACCGCCCCCGATTATGATCTTCACTTTATCCCTGAGCCCGGCCTCCGTGATGGCGTCGACTGCCAACTTCATCTCCTCGATTGAGTTGCTGAGCAAGCAACTCATACCCACGACTTCAGGGTGATATTCTCGGATGGCCTCAACAAATCGCTCCTGAGATACATCAACTCCGAGATCAACTATTCTAAAACCCCCAACCTCGAGAAGCGAAACGAAGATATTCTTACCGATGTCGTGCACATCGCCGGAGACCGTGCCAATAACTACTGTTCCCTTGGATTCAGACGGGGAATTGCCGAGGTGGGGTTTTACCAACTCAGTCACCTGTTTGAAAATCTCGGCCGCCATAATCATCTCAGAGAGGAAAAACTCACCACTTTCAAAGCGTTTTCCTATGGCGAGCATTCCCCCCCGGCACACCTCAAGAATCTCAAAGGGGTCAACGCTATCGTCTAACAGCGATTTGACAATTTGTCGAGCCGAAGATTCATCCATATTGAGAAACGCATCTAAGAGTTTTTCCTGGGAAGACACACCATGATGTCCCCATTCTCAGTTAAAAAGTCATGAGTCTTACTAACAGACGTCGCACGCACATCGCCACCTTGTCCACCTTTAAAGGGGGAGTTTAAAATCTAGATCAATCCACGACTCAAACGCTACTATTTGTTTCTTACACTCGTACTATCGTTAGTCAATTGGAGCGGAACAAATCCACGTCTCAAATACGATACGCTCGTAATTATCTCAGATATATTATTCATAAGAGACGTCAATCGAATACTAGGTGAATGATGATGAAGGACTTCTACAGACTACAGGCGAGGCCAACAGTAGTAATATCAACAATCTCCCCCAGGGGAATCCCAAACGCCGCACCTTTCAGCTTCTCCTCACCAATGTCTTCAAGGCCGATTCCCCTATTCGGGTTCTGCTGTGAGGTCGAGCACGACACATGGAGGAACATACAGCTGAACGGGGAGTTCGTGGTTAATCTGGTCGGAGATAATTTTGGACCCCTAATGGATAAGCTGGAGACCCACTATCCCTACGAAGTAAATGAGATAAAGGAATGTGGCCTAACAGAGACAAAATCCAAGAGGGTCCTGCCGCCTCGTATCGCTGAGGCTTATGGTTGGATGGAGTGCAAGATGAAGGAGAGTATCGAGTTGTCAAACAGAAGCGTCTGGATCATCGGCGAGGTTCTTGAATCAGATGCAAGAGATGAGCTATACAACTCTAGTGCTGATGCAATTGACGTCGAAAAAGTGAGACCCCTAAATCATATATGGGGAGACGTCTTCACGACGACGATGATTGAAAAAAGATTTAAAAGAGCCTCAAACTGAAGGAAAAATGCTTTTAACAGAGTTTACTCAGAGCGCGACTTCCTCGGCACCTTATCGTAGAAAACCAAATCTGTCAACGGCTTCCTAGCTCTTCGTTTAGGCCAGGCCTCAGGGACCCCTATCGGGATGAGACAATTTATCGAGTATCTCTTAGGCACTCTGAAAAACTTGCGAACCGTCTCAGCAGACACAGACCCAGTAATCATCACAGACCCATATCCAAGGGCCCTCGCCGCTAGCATAATGTTCTCAGTGGCTAACGCCCCATCCTGCTCAGCGTATCCCCTATAATTGACAACCAAATCGATGAGAACAACAATGTGGAGAGGTGCCCCAAGCAGTTTATCATAATGAGCCTTCATACCCTCATCAGTATCCGCCTCGTAGCCGTTTTCTAGAAGCCACTTCTTTCTACTCCGCCAAGCAAAGTCCCTGAACTCATCAAGCTTTTCCTTTCCCTGTATGACTAAGAAACGCCAAGACTGTTGGTTACCGGCATTGGGTGCCAGCCGCGCGGCTTCGAGTATCTGCTCGAGATACTGTTGCGGTATCGGGTCCGACCTGAAGCTCCTAACGGAAACACGCTTCTGAATGACCTCAAATAAAGTCATTTTAGAATTTGATTCTGATTTTCTAGACATGCAACATCTATTTGACATTAAAATGAAAATCTACAAAAGATTTTCGCTGCTTCTATTGATCATTAAGGAAACAAGAATGCTTTAATGGGGCAAGCTTTCTTTGACTCATACCAATATAAGGAACGTCCAGTTATACCTTCATATGCTCAAAAGCCAGTGACCCTAATCCGACCATTACAGCCGCGAAGGTAAGGAGTATCGAGAAGTCAACGAATAACCCGAACCTGTACGACCCAAGCATCAACCCCCTCAACGCGTCTACGCCGTATGTTAACGGGTTCGCTAGGGTAAGGGTCAGCAACCAGTCCGGCAGATTTGTGAGTGGAAATAGGGCTCCCGATAGGAAGAAGAGCGGGAATATGATGAACCCCCCAATTAGGCTGAAGCCTTCACTCGACTCCATGAAGCTGCCGATGATGAGGCCGATGCTGACGAGCCCTACTAGAAGAATAATCATGTACATGTAGACTAGGACCAAATTGAGCCCTACACTAACCCCGAAGAAAGGTGAGAGCAGGAGAATTATAGAGGCCTGAATAAGACCATCCGTCGCCCCGCCAGCAACCTTACCCAAAAAAGCCGTGCTTCTCCTGACAGGCGCGACTAGAACCTCCTTCAGGAAATCTATCTTCTTATCCCAAACTATACTAGCCCCGTAGAAGACTGAGGAGAAGATCAGGGCCATCACGATTATTCCAGGGTAAATGTAGGCCTGGTAGCTGAGGCCCGAGACACTAATCTGCGAGCCTAGTCCACCACCATATACAACTAGCCAGAGAATCGGGCTAACAATTGAGGATAAAACCCTCGACCGCTCACGTAGGTAGACCCGAACCTCTCGTTCCCAGATTGCGTAGAGCCCACCAAGTTCAGTCAATTGCCACCGCCTCCCTGCTCTTGGTACTGCCGCCCAGTATACTTGAGGAAGACATCACTGAGTGTTGGGGGTCGTAGGTCAACCGAATCGACCTTCCCGATTACTCCGAGGATCTCCTGGATATGTGAACCAGCCTCCTCCACCGTGAGTGTGATCTCCTCACCTCTTGCCTCAATCTCCTTCACATAAGGAAAAGACTCGAGCATAGGGAGATTAGGCGTTTTCATACGGATCTTGATGATGTCCCCACCCAGACGCCTCTTCAATTCCCCCGGAGTGTCATTCACAACAACTACCCCATGATCGATAATGGCAATCCGGTCACAGAGCTTATCCGCCTCATCCATGTAATGTGTAGTAATGATGATGGAGAGCCTTTCCTCCTTCACGAGCCTCTCAATGTACTCCCAGATGTGCTCCCGCGTCTGAGGGTCGAGGCCAAGGGTCGGCTCATCAAGAAAAAGGACTTTCGGTCTGTGTAGGAGCCCTCTCGCGATCTCGAGACGCCTACGCATCCCCCCGGAGTAGTGTTTCAAGAGGTCGTTCCTCCTATCAGTCAGATCGACTAGCTGTAGCACCTCATCGATACGCTGACGTCTGATTGAGCTCGGTACACCGTACATGAGGGCATGCATCTTAAGATTCTCGTAGCCCGTCAAAAGCTCGTCCGAACTAGGGTCCTGGAACACGATTCCAATACTCTCTCTAACCTTCCCCGGCTGCTTAACTACGTCGAAACCGTTAACCTTCGCCTCACCTCCTGTGGGCTTTAAGATCGTGGCAAGCATATGCAGCGTCGTAGTCTTCCCCGCCCCATTTGGTCCGAGAAGACCGAAAACTTCCCCTTCGCTGATAGAGAAGCTTACCCCATCGACAGCCTTTATGTTGCCTTTGTAGATTTTTGTAAGGTTACTCACCTTAACCATATCAGCTGAGGGCGGAGACAATTGGGATGCAACCAACTCTGTTACCAAAATATAGTGCGAGCCATAAAGTGATCGTTTGAGAAGCGCGCGTGCGCGTGGAGGGTAAGCATAAGGTCAGCGAGATCGAGGTTTACAAGAACTAATCCCTCCTATCGAGGAAGGGGGTTAACATTGCCCGTTGCCTTGAGCTGGGTGAGGACCTGGGTTCAGTGGAGTCGCCGCCTGTGGATCTCCACTGCCTCGCCGTTCAGCTACCAGACAATAAGATGGTTCGTATCGACGTTAAGAGAGGTTGTAGACGCAGATGGGCCTAGCCGCGCGCGCGGGGTTGAGTGCAGAGGAGCAGTTGGACCCTGCTGAGGGCAGCGACAGTGTGTGCCTTAGTGATGGTCAGCTTCTCCTCAAGGGTTGCCTCCCCAGACCTGACCCTCTCGTTGATGTTTGGTCCGGGTAATGGCTCATCTTCGATCTTTACCGGAGCAGGCGGTTATGCCTTAAGTGTGGATGCGTCTGGCTTTGATGCTGGCTTTTTTCTGGGTGCCTCTGGCTCGGAGTCTGGCTCAGTTGCTGGCTTTTTCTGGCTGGGTGTGGCTGGGTGCCGCTGGGTGTCTCTGGGTGTCGCTGGCTCAGTGTGGTTTGCTACGCTACTACTAGGCGTGTCTACAGGTATTCCCTCTGACACATCAGCGTCACCACCCGAGCCAGCCAAGTCAGACACAGGCAGGTCACCCTCACCTATGGACCCATCACCCACGGACGCGCGCACATGGGCATGTCACCACTCTTCTCAGCTGGTAGTGACACACCAATGCTGGGCAGGTAGCCACGGCTTAGCATCCTTGAAGTCATCCACCCGGTGGGTTTCTTGAGTGTAATACAGGGCTAACCTATCTATACTCGTCACTTACCTATCTCAGAAGTCGCCTTTTCCTGCCTGTCCCTACCTGACAATCTAAGGCAGCCTGTGTACACCTGTCTCAGTATTCGCCCGTGGTCTGACCCCTTCTGCATGCGCTTTGTCTACTCTAAAATTGTAACTAGGGAGACATGTTCACCACCTACACTAAAAGTGTAACCGTTTAATATGTCTCGAAGGCTACAATAAAAGTGTAGGAGAACCGAAGAAATGAGCTGGTGGACACCAATCACATTCCTAAGAGAACACGAGGGCGAGTGGTGGTCCCCCAACGAGATAGCGAAGGCGTTGAAGTCTGACATCAGGACAACGAAAAACAGAATCAACGCCAACCGACTTCTACCATATTTATACGAGCTACAGGGGTTGGAGGCTTGACGTAGCTGAAAGAGGAAAACGCATCTACGCCGTTCGGCTGATGAAGGACTTGGAAGGGTCCAGGGCCAGGATTAAAGCCAATATAAAGGAGGTGCAGGGTTTACCGAAGGAAAACCTCCAGGACAGTCGGCCAAAAGGAGTTGATTCTTAAACACGTTGGGACCGGGTTACATCGCGACGAGTTCCTGAGATGCTTGAATGAGACTCTTCTCGACCCCGACAGCGATGTTGGGCGTATCAGCCACGAAAAATTGACGCAAGTGATTCAATCTATTAAGAAATATAAAATTGATTACATACAAAAATATCAAGGGGAGCTGGGTCACTGACGGGGATGAGCCCACGTAAATATCATGAATTAGTAGTGCGTGCACCATTTTCCCAAAAGCAACGTGAAAGTTAACGTCTCGCTTGCGCTTACTAATTTCTAATGTGCGCGCATTAATGACCCTACTTGGCAAATGAATCCGCTAACCCCATCTTACTTATGGACTCGTTGAATCTACTATACTCCAGAAGAAACTTCTCTCCCTTCTCTGTGACTATTACCTTTGTACCGGTCTGCTCGCAGAAACCAATTTCGCCAAGGTAATCTAAAACGTCCTTTAGGCGGTCATAAGGCATGTTAACTCGAGCTGCTACGCGGGTGAGGCTCTGCCTACGGTAATCAGATATCTCATTCTTGAGGGCCGTGAGTATATCAGAGTAAATCTCGAATCGGTTACGCTTCCGCTGCCTGTATGGAAGCTCAATATTACCATTTGAGAGGATGCTATCTAGCTTGGCCACCTATACTCACGAGAAGATATCAATATGTAGTAAATATTTATAGAAAATGGATTGGTGATAAAGAGTAACTACATAACAATAAAACAACAAGGATAAAGTCAACATTATTGATAAAATGCGAATGCAAGGAATAATGGTCGTCCGCGCGCGCCCTACAGGAATTAAATATAAAAAAATTGAGAAAATGATGTAACTGGTAAAAACAACTCGACATTAAGATAATCTATTAGCATCCCAGTAGAAGATTTCAAAGCCCTCCAAAGCAATTAATCTCGATGACAAAATTCGACTTCACAGGAAAAGTCGCCCTAGTCACAGGGTCAGGTCGAGGGATCGGACTAGCCACGTCGAGGAAGCTCCTTGAGTCAGGAGCTCACGTGATGCTGAACGAGGTCAATCCTAAGAGACTCGAATCAGCTATGGCGAGTCTGGGACAATTGAGTAAAGATGCTGAAACTCATATAGGAAATGTTACAAAACAAGACGAAGTTGAGGAAATGTTCAAAGACCTGACAAACAGATTGGGTCATATAGACATTCTAGTTAACAACGCCGCTGACCGTCCGGTAGCTAAAGTCGTGGACATGACGGAGGAGGTCTGGGACAGGAACATCGACAGCATTCTCAAGGGAGCCTTCCTCTGCAGCCAAGCAGCCTCGCGAAGAATGATAGCTCGAGGATTAGGTGGCAAGATCGTTAACGTCTCCTCAGGTAGCTATAAAGTTGCCCGCGTAGGCGCATCAGCATATTGCTCTGCTAAAGCCGGCCTCGTCATGTTCACTGCTTGCCTAGCGCAAGAACTAGGGCCTCATAAGATTAATGTCAACTCCGTGGCACCAGGACTTATAGAAGTCGGTGATGAATCAACACCAGAGAAGCTATTCTACGACAAAGCAACGATTCAAGCCACTCCGTGGGGGAGGATCGGAACACCAGAGGACATCGCCAACGCGATTCTAATGCTATGCAGCCCCGAAGCCGAGTTCATCACGGGGACGGTCCTCAGCGTCGACGGTGGACTCAGTGCAGGCAGATACGGAATCCCAGTAAGCCCATAGAGCAAAAAAAAGAAACATATAAAGTTAGAAACAAACGATCGTTGTCTTTATTTTATCTTGATATCTACCATTCGTGACCCTTCCCGATGCGCGCGCGACTATTCTAACTTCTTTTCAGAATCCACTACGAGTCGACGCCAAAGCCTAACAGTTTCAAACCACAGAAGAACCACTAAGGTCATTGACGAACCTATCAAGTAAGGAGTAAAGACGCTAGAATTGAGGGATTCGAAACCGAAAAACGTGATCAATATAGTGAACAACACAGTGAAAAAGAACAGCTGAGGGACAAGCGCGTTTCCCACCTTAGAATATCCTTGAAGAATCTCAGCCGATGCCTCTTTTATGCCGACATATCGACTCTCCTCATCCTGCCGCACATAACCAGAATCCATTAGTCTACCCAGATGATACGATGCAAGCGAAGGTGTAGAGAGATTAAGACCTCGCTGGACTTCTCTCAATTCACTCGGTCCATGCGTCAATAGATACAAGTAAACTCGAAGGGTGTTTCCCGTGATCTCCTTTCGAGTATTCTTTCTAGTCATGGAGCTCCACCATTATTGTAGATATCAACAAGTCTTGTGGAATTTCAAGTTTGATAACCCGTAAACCATATCATACATACAAGTTTAGATTCTCAAATCATTTTTTTTTACTCAATCTCATTATTATACATTCACAAGGTACTCATAGGAATTCCGATACTCTGATAATAGGCTAAAATTCATTTCAATGAGTTCAAAGATCAAATTCCTCTGAGTCCAAAATAATTTCTTTAAAAGAGGTGCACACCAAAATAGAACCAGCTAACCACTAAATACATCTCTTATCAAAACATTGACAAGCTCCTAAAAATAAATCATTATAAATTTACAATCATCTAAAACGAATTAACAACTAAACAGGATAAAACCCCCATAAAAACCATGCAACCCAATACTACCAACCAACAAACCAGCTAATACACCTAAAAAAAGGAGAAAATGTTCACTGCAATGATGACGGGAAATTGAAGCTAACGAAATCTTTTATACATCTCAAATACACACTATTAGTGCTTACTTGAAGTGAGTAAAAATGGGAGAACAATCATTCTTCAAATCCGCTGGATTGCTAATTAAGTCGAGAAAAGAGGCTCTTGGACTCTGGATATGGTGTTCTCTCGTTGCGAGTCTAATTGTTAGTAGAGGATTTCCACCCCTACAACCAGCTTTATTATCCATTGCCGCATTCTTCTTCATCGCTACAGCAGTTTACACATACAACGACGTCGTTGACATGGAAGCCGATAAGAAAAATGTCTTTAAAAGTAATAGGCCTCTAGTATCAGGACAAGTCTCTAAAAGCAATGCAATGAAACTAATTTACATCTCCGCAATTCTTGGACTCTCGATTAGCTTCCTGAACAACTTACCAAGTTTTCTCCTTAGTCTCTTATACTTTACCATCTTCGTGTTATACTCATACCCAAAGATCCACCTCAAGAAACGGTTCCTTGTTAAGGAATCAGTGATAAGTGGGGGGATACTAGTAATTGGTCTGAGTGTCTGCTACGCGATCATAGGCACATTCTCACCTATGGTATTCATAGGGTTCATGATGTTCTCGATATTCGCGTTCTTTGCGATGCCCACGGGATTCGATTCAACCGACGTGGATGCCGATAAGCTTCAGGGTGTAAAGTCAATTGCTTCCAAACTAACATTGAAACGTAGACTTCAACTAGCTATTACTGGGATGTTCATAATAATGACCATCACCCCATTCACTTACATTAACTTCGGCTACAATATGCTTCTACCAATCTTGGTAGTTCTTGGTGGTCTAGTGTTCTTAAGAAACTTAGTTCCATTAATGATGAGCATTAGCCCAACTGTCAACAATGTTGACATGGCTATAATAATGAAGAGTAGAAAGACGATTGTCATGTTTATCTTCTTAATCTCGATATGCTTAGTTATAGGGTCACTTAATCTTAGTTTTTTTTCTCCTTAAATAATCTATTTCTAATCTTGTCTAATTAATAATCACTTATTAAGCCTGATCAAAAAACAGGCTAATACACCTATTATTAAATGGTAAGAGCATAAAGCCAGTATGTGAAGGCGATTGCGGTTGTAACACCCACTAATACCATGAATGCGGTTGCAAGTTTTTCGTTGAAGACTTTACTATTTCCAATTAGCATATTTCATTCACTTCCGTTGTCTCGACGCCCTTACTCGGTGTCGATTACATCAGTGAAAAAAGATTTAAAGAAAGTGGATAATTGAACCAGATCATTATTATAGACTGACAATCCACTTCAACGAATGAATACTCTAAGAATGCCTTAAGGAAGAAAACGAGTTCTGTACAACCAAGCGTTGTCTTAGAGGAATTCTCAGAGTGAATGTTGTCCCGGAGCCAACTTTGGAGTCTACCTCGATACTCCCTCCATGCTCTTCAAGAGTGTTCTTACAATAATGTAAGCCTAGGCCAGTCCCCTTCTCCTTCGTCGTGTTGAAGGGAATAAATAGCTTACCAAGCATCTCCTTTGATATACCTGTTCCTGTGTCCTTTACCTCGATTACTCCCTTTTCACCTTCCTTCCTGCTAGTAAGCGATAAGGTACCTTTCGAAGGCATCGCATCTATCGCGTTTCTGACCAAGTTCTCGATTGCCCTTCTCATTCTAAGCTTATCTATTTCAATCGAGAAATGATCCAAGTTTGTCTTCAACTCGATGCGGCGGTCAATAGGTGTCTCTTCAAGTATTGACTCTATGAATGAAGCAATGTCGAGCTCTTCGAGGTTAAGTGCCTTTGATGTGGTCTTACCCCTCGCCTCCTCGAGCATCCTAGAAGCATTCTCCACTGCATTGACTATTATCTCCTTCATCTGTGCAGCTTTCTCAGGTTTAACGTCCATTAAATAAATAGCATTCAAAATTGTATTCAAAGGTCCCTTTAGATCATGTGCAACTGTTGAAGCTATTTCACCTGCGAAGACCATTCTCTCAGATTCCAACAGCTTCTGAGCCCGCTCTTCTGCAAGGCGCTTCATATGCGTCGAATATTTCTTGAGGTCTTCCTCCATTTGTTTCCTTTCAGTAATATCTCTTAGAGAAAGAAGCACCTCGGTTTTCTTACCGTCGATCTTGATTAGGCTCGCTCGCCCTTCACCCCACCCTGTGGAGCTGTCCTTACTTACCCACTGGAATTCGACTGGGGGGATATCACTACCTCTAAGTAATTTAACAAATAATCCTAAAAACACGCCGATGTCCGTTGGTTTGACAGCTTTTATTGACCAAATTTTCTTTCCAACTATTTCCTCAGATGCGAATCCCGTAATAGTGGAGTATGCTTCGTTTATCCATGTTACGTCGCCCCTCAAATTGATTGTGATTACTCCGTCGGGAGCAAGTTCTACAAGGGAACGGTACTTTATTTCCGAGCGTTTAATTTCATCCTCGAGAGTTTTCCTTTCAGTTATATCTCTTAAAAAATAAAGAAGAGCCCTCTCACCCATATAGTCGATTACACTAGTTTTTATTTCAACTGGAACTTTTTTTCTGTCTTTTCTCTTTATTTCTCGTTCATTGATAACATAAGCTACTTCTCCTCGTAATAAATCTGACATTTCTTCTTGTAATGTTACTTTTTCTACTCCAGCTAATAAGTTAAGAATGCTATTATTAAGCACATTTTTTTCAGACGAAGTATCAATGAGTTTTAAAAATGCATCATTTGCGAATACAATTTTCTCCCCAACAACGATCACTATAGCATCTTTAGCATCATTAACAACATTGGTATAAACCTGTTCTATCCGTCGCTTGTCAACTATGTCCCTGATCCTCTTAGCTAATAATTGATAATGACTTGGGTCTATCTCCTTTTTTAGATAGTCGTTGATGCCAATGCTGAATGCTTTCTCTGCTACTTCCTCGCTACCCTGACCGGTGTATATTATAATCGGGATGTCGCTAAAAGCACGAATATCACTTGATAACTCAAGCCCGTTTTTCCCCGGCATTTTAAAATCCGTGACTATGCAATCAAATTTTCCCTTTTCTATAACCTTCAAGGCTTCAGTAGGGGATGACATTGAATCAATGTGAATCATCGGATCTAGAAGCTTGATGAACTCCGCAACAGCCTCCAATTGACACTCATCGTCATCAACATGTAGCACCCTAATTTGACCTGGAGTATCTACTTGCAGGCTCATTGAGTCCGAAGAAGAGTTGAGGAGTAGTAATAAGGGCTTTATTGAGGATTAATATAGATTCAAAAACTATAAACCCAAATTATTATTTTAGAATTAGCGAATGTCGTTAAAATAATATAAAAATAAATTATACAGGTAAACGAACCGTAAAAATCGTTCCAAAACCTTGTTTACTCTCGATAAAAATTTCACCCCCATGCATAGTTACGGCTTGTTTACAAATAATTAAACCCAATCCCGTCCCGGATTTCTTGGTAGTATAGAAGGGTTTAAAGAGATTTATTTTCTCGTTCTCAGAGAAACCAACACCGTTGTCCCCAACACTAACCTCAGCGAATCTACCAACTAAATTCGTCTTAATAGTTAGAGTTCCCCCCATAGGCATAGCCTCGATCGCATTCTTGACAAGATTATCGACTACCCTCCGGATCCGGAATGGATCAATTGAGACCTCTGGCAAATCACCGAATTTTTTTACCAAGCTAATATTTGCATTTATATCCACTAGTTCGAGGCTTTGTGTAACTAGGTCATTAAGAGACGTCGGAAGGGGGTGGAACTCAGAAGGCTTCGTCATACTCTTAAGATCCTCTAGGATCTTAGCAGCGTAGTCGACGGTATCATCGATGGATTTTGAAAACTCAGAAAGTCTCTCAGGGTGTTGCTTCAACAGGTAATTTACCGTTCGAATCGTCTGTAGAGGGCCCCTAAGATCGTGACGAACCATACCTATGATCCTATCCGCACCGCTTAACAACTCCCGAGTTTTCTCCTCCTCATGCTCTAAGATCTTCTTCAGAGAATAGATCCTCTCGTAGGCAGACGCAACATGAAGTGCGAGGTTTTCGACTATCTTAACATCGGTCTCGCTGAACGACGCTAAACTTATGCTCTCGAGATTAATTACGCCGATTACTGATCTATTGAGTATAACAGGAACTGCTAATTCACTGAGTGAATTTGACGTCCCTTGAAGGAAATCGGGAGAAATACGGGTGTCATTTACCAGAACAGTCTTTTGCTCCCTCGCAGCTTTCGCTGTAATTCCTTTTCCGTCGATAGGTAAGGAAACACCCAATACTGGACTTCCCCTATTACCTATTGAGAAAAGACCATTCTCCGTAACATCAAGGTAAGACATTAAATGAGAACCGATCACGGTCTCCAAAGCATTCAGCGTTGCGTCTGCTATTGCAACTTTATCTTTCGCATGTTGTAATTCAATAGCATGAAGATGAAGGCTCAAGATCTGCTGCTCGTATTTCTTCCTCAGCGTAACATCTCTCGCGAAGGCTACAACTGAGGGGTTTCCGTCGAACTCGATCCTATTGACCATAGCCTCGACTTGTATGAGGTTTCCACTCTTCGAAACTAGTCTCATCTCGTAGCTGTTTAGTGGTGGTTCTCCTCTCTGCCAATTTAATGTAATGTCTCTAAATCTCTTTCTTTCATCGTCGGGGAGAGTTTCTTCAACATTTGATCCTATCAGCTCAATGGGGTCGTTATATTCTAACATTGTAGCCAATTTTCTATTTACATACACTATTTTAGTACCAGTAAGTACCATAACAGAGTCCAGTGAGGACTCAAGGAGCTTGCGCCACTTCTCCTCTGATTCCTTGGCATGTTTAATGAGTTCGATCCTGGCCATCGCCGATGAAATATGCTCAGATAGAACCTCAACGAGCCTCTTATCCTCGTCTGTAAAGGCAGCCTCCTTCTCAGCTTGTAGATTAATTACAGCGACTACCCTTCCTGCGATTTTAATTGGAACGTCGAGCTCCGAAAGTAGTTCCTTACCCTCAGAATTTGCTACAAAGTCGGGATCAAAGCGGGTATTACCAACTACCTGTGTCTCCCCGGTTCTAACGGCTCTTACCGTTATTCCCCTACCAGTTAATTGGAGATCGGGTACATTTACCAGAGGGACATCTCGAGAAAATACAAATTTAATATGGTCAGCATCCACGATTCCAATCGTTCCAGCGACTAAACCAAGGAGTTCCTCAATGATATCAAATGAATATTCAGCAACTTCCTCAATGGAGTAAAGTCTAGAGATGTTTACAGCATGTCTTTGAAGGGCTTCAAGTTTATCCCGTGATGCATCATTCTGCTTTTTTAACTGAGTAAGATCACGGCTGAAAGAAAGAACAGCCTCTTCACCCTTGAATTTAATGAGTCTGGCCCTGACCTCAACGGGAATAAGCAATCCAGACTCGCTGAGACTTATAGACTCAAATGATAATACACCATCTCTCTTGATCAACTCGATATACTCGGGCATGGAACCGATAAGTGAAAGAGCAATGAGTTCTTCCCGCTCTTTATTCATCAGCTCACTGCGGCTAAAGCCGAGTCTTCGACATGCTGTTTCGTTCATCTCTATAAGCTTACCATCCAAAGTATGAACAAATATCGCGTCGAAGGCGTTATCAAGAATCTCTCGTTCAAATTGGTACTGAGATAAATCGATCTTTTCAGGAAGGATTGATTGGGTATCTACAACTTCGACAAACTTTTTAGTCGCAGACCCAGAATCACCCAATTTTTATCAGGCATAAAAACTATACATCGGTATATATTACAAATGGATTAAAAAGAAGTATTACTGATATAAAGGAACAGGTTGTTAAAATACTCCAATTATTGGTAAACCATAATAGCATACTTGAATTCTAAAGCTTTACATTCACATCATAACCTAGAGAATATATTCAAATAAAATGATATAGATTCAAATCAATTTATTGAGTTTTTGAAACATAAAATTTTATGGATTTATAATACAGATTAATTCTCCGCAACGGTCTTTTATACAAAAGTATCCCTCAGCTGTGGGGTACGCAATGCAGATAACTCTAAAGCAGCTTCAAAAAGATACCAAATCATTAAATGAACCAGAAGAATTTGACCCAGAGATTACTAAGCTCGGTACTGAGACTATGACGTTGCCTCAATCAGAACAAGTGAATAAATACAAGGCTCTGAAAGAGATCAACTCGGCTTTACTGAGATTAGGGCTCTCAAAGAATGAGGTGAGAATATATTTATTCCTCGCCAGGAATGGATCCCAAAAAGCCCAAAAAATTGCTGAATCTCTCGGAGTACCCAGGACAGAGGCCTACAAGATTCTTCGCGAACTCGAAGGTAAAGGATTCATTCTCAGGATCCTTCAACGCCCTATGAAATTCACGATAGTACCCTTCGAAAAAATCGTTGAAGAGGACATCGAGGAGCGAAAACAAAAGATCAATAAGCTCGAGAAGAAGAAAGAGGAACTACTAGGCCTATGGCAGACATTACCAAGGGCAGAGGAATCTCAAGAAGAGAAAGAGACCCTGCAGGTCATCGAGGGAAAAAGTCAGATCAGTGCGAGAGTTGTAAACATTTTACGCGAAGCTCATAAACAGTTAAGAGTCGTTGTAAGTGACCGCCACCTTGTTTGGTTGTTCAACTCAACATTCTTCGAAGAGTTAAACAAGAAGGGGGAGATCGAAGCCAAGATATTGACTAATTACTCCCAAACCAGCACATTCGTTATTGAGCAACTTGACCTCCCCACATGTGACTTCGCCTTTCTCCAGAAGAAAAATCAACCAAGCTTCATCCTAACAGATAATGGAAATCTTATACTACTCATGGAAGATAACGATGAAGAATTCAGCGCAATGGATACAAATTATACCTCAATACTCAACTCATATTCAGCATTATTTGATCTACTCTGGAAAAACCAGAGCCGAAGAGAGCATTAATCATCTAGATTAGTAGAGAAACATTCCAGAACGCGACTACTAATCTTAATAACCCCACAACGAACGGGAAAACTAGAATATTTTTCGTCAATGGATTTTTCCCAGCCCTCAAAATAATGAAGGTCGCTGCGACGCTAACATGATTAAATATGCATCGACTTGAGTCCAGATACCTTGCTGCATCATATTGAGAGCAAAAGGATTCGCCTCAAAAAAATTTTCCCTACTAAGAGCGATGCCAGTCGATATATGATCACCAAAAACGCCCAAGATCATAGTAAGATAAGCTATTATCTCAAATCTTGAGGTGGAAACCTTCGAGAGCATCATCACTGATAATATAGATTAGTGGTCCGTATTAATTCATGAATTTAATGTGGATTCGTTTTTAGGTAATAACAATTGATGACCTTTTAATAGAGGTAACTCAAACTACACCAAATACACTCACATTATGTGTGTATCTGGTTAAACTTACATCTGCTTAAGTGATATGAGACCAATCATTTCTTCAGTGAAAGTCACTTGAAATCCATATCAAGAATAGGAAAGTGTGACAAGAGGAGAGAAAACTAGATGACCAGCAGAAGATCAAAACTAGAGATATACGTCGACATCATGGAAGAGATCAGGAACGGAACCATCCTACCAACAAGGATCATGTACGCAGCAAACCTATCCTGGAAGCCTCTTCAACAGATACTCAAGGCACTAGTCTCCCAAGAACTCATAGAGGAGTGTATCGCGGAGGAGGGTGATAAGAGGACGAAGAAGGCGTATCGTTTAACCGAAAAAGGTCAGAACGTTTTACACTACTTTAGAAAGGCTGAGGCGCTCGTGGAGAAGGAGTCACCAGCCGAGATTAGAAACTGGCGATAAATCCACCCCTTTTTTTTTATTCTATCTAACCATAAACAACAGATTTACCCCCCCTCGCGGTCTCTTGAAACTGAAATGATTCATACACAAAATAGAATCGATAAACTACGATAAAACCAGAATTATGTCATACTTGAAAAGGGAATGTGTAAAATAAATCGATAAAATCGACGGGTAATCGGTAGTCCTCATTAATAGGTGACACATAACTCATATGATCGTTAATCAGAGGCAAATAATAGCATGGTTCAAATCGAATTAACAATACTAAGAGTGTCGTTAACTTTGACCATGCTCGCAGTAGCAGGATACAAAGACTTCAGGTACCGCGAGGTAAGCGACTGGATATGGATCATATTCAGCAGTATTGGATTACCACTAGATGCTTACGAGATCTGGATTGGAAACCTTTCCGCCATGTCCCTTGCCCTTGCACTCGGTTTCTCAGCACTCCTCGCCATTGGAGGTTGGTGGTTCAGTCTATTTGGGGAGGCTGACCTTCTTGCTTTCATCGTCATATCCATCATCAGCCCCACCACGCCAATCCTGGGAGTAAAACCTCTTCTAATGCCCCCCATATTTTTCCCACTAAGTTTGGTCTCAAACTCAGTCTTACTAGGGGCATTAAGTATTTTTCTAGTCCTCGCCATAAATATCAAAGACAAACAAAATTGGTTTGAAGGATACGATGGACTAAGCGCGTCTATAAAAATAGGGTTACTCCTAACAGCTAGAAGAAAAGAAATAGATTCTACTAAAGGCCCACCCTTCGAATATCCATTAGAGTCAATAGATGAAAACGAATTCGTACACGTGAGTCTCTGGCCCGACGTTTCAGATGATATAAAGGCTTCAGAGACAGTCAGAAACCTAAAGAAGAAAGGGAGAACACATGTATGGGTAACATATACTCATCCATTCCTCTTTATTCTTCTAATAGGCTATATCATAACAATCCTATTAGGAGATGTGTCTCTTTGGATTGTTAGCAGGTTCCTTTTTTAAATAAACTGCCTAAATAAACAAATGGATTCATGAACCATAAAATCTTTTAAAAGATAACAAGAATAGAGGTCGGTAACAGGATGGATACTCAAAAGAAAGAGGGAACCCTCAGCTGTCAGTGTTCTATTAATAGCGAGGGTACAGGTTCCCATGACATCCTGTGGTTGAGAACAAAATACAAATTTGACCAAATAAAGATCGATGAATCAAAATCTATTCTAGTCGCAGATGAAAACTATCTAACAGAAACTATATCTTCCATCCTTGAAGACTCGAATTTAATAGTCGATACCGTTCAAAATGGTGCACAGGTACTAAAAAAGATCATAAATAAACATTATGACGTCGTCGTTATGGAGGATAATCTCCCAGGTTTAAATGGCTACGAAATGGCCCAAATCATTAAAAACATGTCTCCAGACACGAAAATCATATTGATGACACGAGATGAAGATTGGGATGAAACTCTGAAAGGGACAACCGCTGATGTCGACGCGGTACTTCTCAAACCATTCGCTCCAGAGGAGCTTCTCAAGGTCATCAAAAAAAGTATTAATCAACAAAGTAATAACATAGAGAAAATTATTAAACTCCCCTTCGCGTAAGTTTATGCCTCGCCGCATCCCCTCCTATAGCGTTTGCTTAAAAAGGGTAAGAGAAGACGTGAAAATCATTGAATTCATTGTTATTTAGTTTAAACAAGCGCAGAGATGATGTAAACGCCTGCGAAAATAGCGGCGGAGCCAAGGAGGCGCGGAGCGCTATAACCTTCTCCGAGGAGCGCCACGCCTAGTAGTGCACCGATTACGACGCTGATCTGTCTCAGGGCAAGGAGGTAGCCCACGGGCGCCAAGGTCATAGCGATTAGCACT
>Ga0182021_10003408_pt1 | contig 18683 bp, 15 predicted proteins | sample 612E3MmetaG_FD_120493 | JGI IMG/M metagenome (GOLD analysis project Ga0182021, IMG submission 120493) | Permafrost microbial communities from Stordalen Mire, Sweden - 612E3M metaG (Illumina Assembly) | ecosystem: Environmental > Terrestrial > Soil > Wetlands > Permafrost | place: Sweden... | reverse complement strand
TATGTCCAAAAACACCGGTCATTTCACAATGGATTGGGATAATTTCGCACCCAAGTTTTTCCAGCAAACGAGGGACAATAATTCCTCCTGCTGAATTGACGCAATCCAATACGACCTTATATTCACGCGCACGGATTTTTCCAACATCAATATAGGAAAGTGATAATACCTCACGAATGTGTTCGTCAAGAAATGCTTCCTGAAGTGTGTACTTGCCTTGTTTATTCCAGGGAATATATTTCGCTGATTGTTCGGCGAGACCCCAAAATGCACGATTCTCATCTGCGTCCAAAAATAAACCAGTAGAAGCAAAGAATTTTAATCCATTCCATATCATCGGATTGTGGCTGGCGGTAATAGAAATACCGCCTGCGGCTTTTAGTTTCTCAATCGCGAGCGCAACCGTTGGTGTCGGACAAATGCTCAAGTCTGTTACATCGCATCCCATTTGCAGCAAAGTAGAAGCGACGATATCTAAAACATTTTTGCCGGTGATGCGTCCGTCTCTACCAACGATAATGTGCCCGCGATTGCAGTAAAGGGCATACGCCGAAGCATATTTAACAACTGTTTCAGGTGTAAGAGTCTCGCCAACAACTCCGCGAATTCCGGAAATACTAACCATCAATGCCATACGCAACAATCCTTATTTTTTTTCTGCGATAATCTACACAGAAAGGTGTGGAGAATCAAGATAAACAGTTTTAGAAAGACATCCGATTTCTCACAATGAATTTGCGGGAGAAGAAATCGAAAGTTTTTATGGTAAAATACGATAAGTAGGAACTTGCCTCTGTTGAAGTAAAGCATTAAAATGTTTGCGAGGATTCACCTGCCAGCGGTGAGGTATTGAAGTGAGACCAGGGTTAGCAAGACTTCCGATTTCTCCTGAAACATTTGCAAGGAAAGAAATCGAAATTCTATAGGTTAAAAATTCGATAAGCAGGAACTTGCCTCTGTTGAAGTAAAGCATTAAAATGTTTGCGAGGATTCGCCTGCCAGCGGTGAGATATTGAGGTAAGGCCGGAGTTATCAAGACTTCCGATTTCTCAAAATGAATTCGCAAGGGAAGAAATCGGAGGTCTTCAGGATAGACAGTTATGAAAGTATTTCTGTAAAAGGAGACTTCATTATAGCGGTTGGAGGAAATGATACGAAGGCTGTCATCACGATGGGAAGAAGACAATAATAAGGAAGAAAAATTATGAGAAAATGTACGAACAAAATCATTATCATATTACTTACGTTCCTTTTTTCTCTTCCAAGTTACGCACAAAAGTCTTTTATGACGCTGGGTGAACGAACTTCCCTTAGCCTTGATGGAAGCTGGAATTATATCGTCGATCCGTATGAAAACGGTTATTACGATTACCGCTGGCAGCAAAATCCGAATGGATTTTTTAAGAATGAAAAGCCAAAAAACAAATGGGAGCATATTGAATACAATTTCGATACATCCGATACCTTGACTGTCCCGGGCGATTGGAATTCGCAGAGGAAAGAACTTTTCTTTTATGAAGGCACCATCTGGTACAAGAAGTCATTCGATTTTAAAAAGAAGAACGACACGCGGGTTTTCCTGCGCTTCGGAGCTGCAAACTATTTTGCCATAGTGTATCTCAACGGAGAAAAACTTGGCGAGCACGAAGGCGGATTTACACCATTCAGTTTTGAGATAACAAATCTTGTGCGGGAGAAGGATAATTTCATTGTCGTGAAGGTTGATAATAAACGCTGTGCCGAATGTGTTCCCACACTCAATACGGATTGGTGGAATTACGGAGGCCTGACACGCAGCGTGAGCATCATAGAAACTCCGGCGACGTTCATCAGTGATTACGTTTTGCAATTGAAAAAAGAATCCAAAGGCGAGATCTCCGGTTGGATACAACTGAATGGTTCTAAACTTCATCAGGAGGTTAACATTGCTCTGCGAGATGCAAAAATTCATCGGCGGTATACAACAGATTCAAGCGGATATGTGAAGTTTTCTTTTCCGGCTTTAGTGAAACTCTGGTCTCCGGAAAATCCGGTACTGCACGAAGTGACAATTTCTTCGGAAACAGATACTGTTACCGGTGTTATTGGATTTCGGACAATCGAGACGAAAGGAACACAAATACTTCTCAATGGCAAGCAGGTTTTTCTCAGAGGCATTTCCATTCATGAAGAAGCTCCTTTCCGGTCAGGGCGGGCAAACAGTATTCAGGATGCGCGCACATTGCTTGGATGGGCAAAAGAGTTGGGATGCAACTTCGTTCGGCTGGCGCATTATCCTCATAATGAAAATATGGTGAAAGAAGCAGATCGTCTTGGATTGATGGTCTGGTCTGAAATTCCCGTTTATTGGACAATCCGGTGGGAGAACGATCAGACATATAAAAATGCATCGTGGCAACTTTCCGAGATGATTGCACGTGATAGAAATAGGGCCTCGGTTATATGTTGGTCTGTATCCAACGAAACGCCCTTGAGCGCACCACGATTAGAATTTCTCAAAGGCTTGGTGCGAGAGGCGCGAGAGATGGATTCAACACGGCTAATTACTGCAGCAATGGAACGACACTACTCTGATTCGACAACACAAACGATTGATGATCCGCTTGGAGAATTTGTCGATGTACTTGGGTGTAATGAGTACATTGGTTGGTACGACGGGCTGCCACAGAAAGCAGATGCCATACAATGGAAAACAGTTTTCAATAAGCCGATCGTCATGAGTGAATTCGGAGGCAGCGCGCTTTTTGGATATCATGCAGATTCGCTGACAGCGTGGAGTGAAGAATATCAGGAGTCACTGTACATACATCAGCTTGCCATGCTTCGAAAGATTTCGTTCTTAAGCGGAATGAGTCCATGGATTCTCATGGATTTTCGTTCGCCGCGCAGGCAATTGCCGGGAATTCAGGATTTTCGGAACAGGAAGGGATTGCTTTCTGAAAAAGGAGAAAAAAAGAAAGCATTCTACGTGCTTCAGAAATATTACAAAGAACTTCAGCAGGAACGATAAATGTGGAGAACCGAGAAGAGTAAAATGATTTTGTAGCCGCGACCGATGGTCGCGGAAATAGATTTGCCGACGTCAACGACGTCGGCTACAAATAATTGAACGGAGGTGTAAGATGGAAACACGAAAAATAAAAAAGGTCTTTAAAAGCCAGCCTGTTCTTGAAGGAGCGGGAGTTCGTCTTAAACGGGCGATGGGAAATAAAGAAGTGCCTCAATTCGATCCTTTTCTTCTTTTAGATGATTTTCGTTCCGATCATCCGGATGATTACATCAAAGGATTTCCCTGGCATCCACATCGGGGAATCGAAACGATCACATATATGCTTAAGGGAAGCGTAGAACACAAAGACAGTATGGGCAACAGTGGAATTATTTCTTCCGGTGATGTTCAATGGATGACAGCGGGCAGCGGAATTATACATCAGGAAATGCCGAAAGCTGGTGCGAGCGGCGCGATGTACGGGTTCCAACTCTGGGCAAATCTTCCAGCTTCTCACAAAATGATGGATCCGCGGTATCAAGAAGTAAAACAGGCAAATATTCCGGAATTGGTTCTAGAAAATGGAACGAAGATAAAACTTATCTGCGGTTCTTACAAGAAGACCAAGGGGCCAGTGCAGGATATTATTGTCGACCCGGAGTATCTTGATATTACTATGTCCTCAAACTCGGAATTTATCCACGCGACGAAGAAAGGATATACCGTCTTCGCTTATATAATCGAAGGGCGTGGATTTTTGTGTACGGAGAGGAAACCGTTTTCCTATGAAGCTGATGGAGTCAACTATTTTGATATCACGCGCGAGCCGTACGCATCCAATGGCACGCTCGTCTTATTTGATGATGGCGATCAAATCGTTATACAAACAGAAGATCAACCGATGAGATTTCTCCTGATATCCGGGAAACCGATCGGTGAACCCATTGCGTGGTACGGGCCGGTAGTGATGAATACACAGCAAGAATTGGAAATTGCTTTTCGAGAATATCAGAACAATACGTTTGTGAAGAAAGGGAAATCCTCATAGGAGCGTTTGGCGGTACGTCCTTCTCATAGCAGTAAGAAATGCGGGTCGCTTGAATAAGAAAACAATTTGGCGAGCAGACACTTATTATGAGGAGTAGAGGGAGGCAAAATTTTTTAGTAAGCGTGCAGCATAATAAAGCTTCGAACGTCTTTTTGCTTTGCTTTTAGAACTGTACAGGCATGTCAAGCGGCAATGACGCCGCTTCTTTTATCATTCTCATAGCAATACTATCTCAAATCCTTTCTAATCTTGACTCTGGTTATGGAATATGCTATATTTTCAATGGAAAGAACGATATACCTCAAGAAAGATATGAGCTAACCGCTCAATTGTTCAAAAGGAGGTGCATAGGTCTTCAGTATATTCGCAGAAACCATCGGTACAAGCACAAAATTAAGCCGAAAAGTATTGGTGCTCAATCATAATTATGAGCCATTAAGCATCTGTAATGTCAAGAAAGCAGTCATCCTCTTGTATTTAGGGAAAGCTGAATTGATAGCGGCGTGCGATGGAAAAAAATTACATTCTGTCTATTTGACGATGCCCTATCCAAGCATAGTTCGCCTCTGTGTTTTCGTCCGAGTGCCTTACAAAAAGATTGTCCTCTCGCGCAAGAATGTTTTGCGCCGCGATGGACATAGTTGTCAATATTGCGGAAGAACGGACACTATGCTCACCGTGGATCATATCATTCCAAGAGCAAAAGGCGGCCCAGATTCGTGGGAAAATCTGGTCGCAGCATGTGTTTCTTGTAACAACAAAAAAGGAGACAGAACTTTGCATGAAGCAGAGATGACTCTCCTCCGCAGGCCGATTCGTCCCAACCACGTGATGTTTATCCGCCATTTCGTCGGCACTGTAGATGACCATTGGAAGCCGTATTTGTTTATGAATTGAAATGAGTGTTCAGTAATCAGTATCCAGTTGGCAGTGTAAACATTCTGAAAACTATAAACTGATTCCTAGAAACTGTTTTACGAAAGGAGTCTATTGTTCTTTTGAGTCAGAAGAAAAAAATTATCCTTAGCGGAATGCGACCTACAGGCAAATTGCATCTTGGCCATCTTACAGGTGCTCTTGAAAATTGGGTCGCAATGCAGGGCGAATACCAAAATTACCACCTCATCGCCGATTATCATGCACTAACCACAAATCCAGATACTTCTGATATCTACAATAATTCCATTGATATGCTCATCGACTGGCTTGCCGCCGGACTTGATCCTGAGCAAAGTCCAATGTTCAGACAATCACAAATCAAAGAACACACGGAATTACATTTGCTTTTCTCGATGCTTATCACAACGGCACGTCTTGAACGGAACCCTACTCTCAAGGAACAAATTCGTGATCTCGAGATGGACAGCGTTGTCTATGGACATCTCGGATATCCGGTACTGCAGGCTGCGGATATTTTGCTCTATAAAGGCGATGTTGTTCCTGTTGGCGAAGACCAATTGCCGCATATCGAAATTACGCGCGAAATTGCGAGGCGTTTTAATGCCCAGTACGCTCCAGTATTTCCGGAACCAGAAGGGAAGATTACAAAGTTTGCACGTTTACCAGGGCTCGATGGAAAACGAATGAGCAAATCAATCGGCAATACGATATTGCTGTCAGATGTACCGGAAGCTATCATAAAGAAATTGAAAACCGCAGTCACGGATCCGCAGAAAATGCGAAAAGGTGATCCGGGGCATCCAGATGTCTGCTTGGTGTTTGCGTACCATAATAAATTTAATCCGACAGAAGTGCCGGAAATTCGTGCCAATTGTGAAAGTGGAAAACTTGGATGTGTGGATTGCAAAATGAACTGTGCAAAAAAAGTTATTGATACCCTTGCACCAAATCGTGAAAAACGCGCTTATTATGAATCGCATATGGACAAAGTAAAAAATATCCTTTCAGACGGCGAACTGCGAGCCAAAGTAATCGCGAAACAGACAATGGCTGAAGTTCATGAAGCAATGAAACTCGGATAAGAATGTACACGATTAAACTCCTTGACTTTGAAGGTCCGCTGGATCTTTTGCTTTTCTTCATCAAACGGGATGAATTAGATATCTACGACATTCCGATTGCTCGAATCACGAAAGAATTTTTGGAGTACCTCCATTACATGCAGCAGCTCGATTTGGAAATTGCAGGTGAATTCTTGGTGATGGCGGCAGAGCTGATGCAAATTAAAGTAAGATTACTTCTTCCACCGGAACTGGGGGAAGAAGAAGAAGCAGATCCACGGGCTCATTTGGTGCAACGATTGGTAGAATACAAGCGTTTCAAAGAAATGTCGGTAGAGATGAAAAGACATGAAGATGAACAAATGAAAATATGTTACCGCGGATATCATTCTGCGGATGAACATGTCGTAGAAGAAGAAACAGGCGAAGATTTAATTCGCGATGTGACGTTCTTCGATCTCATAGCGTCGTTCAAATTTGCGATGGATAGGATGCCCAAAAGGTTTATTCACGAAATTGAGAAAATTAACGTTACGGTCGAGGAACAAATAGTTTACATTGAAGAATTTTTCTCGCGGCGCTCAGAGGCAACATTTTATGAAATGGTGAAGGACTTTGCAGAAAGAATTCGCATGATCGTAACATTTCTTGCCTTGCTTGAAGTTATCCGCTCTAAAAAACTCATCATTCGCCAGTTGCAGCCGTTTGGCGAACTTTCGATCATGAGAAATGTAGGTTGATGCAGGAAGAAACAACGATAGAAAAAGCGGAATTAAAAATTCCGACGACGTTTAAGGCGTTGGTGGAAGCACTCATCTTTGCAGCCCAGGAACCGCTTTCGATCAACCAGATACGTGCGATCTATCAAGGTAATGACACACGAAATAATGGATTAAAGCAAATTGAACCGGAGACCATCAGGCAAAGTGTAACAGACCTGAATTTAGAGTACGAAAAAAGCGATCGGCCGTATCGTATTATCCAAATTGCTGGTGGGTACCAATTCGCAACGTTATCTGACTATGCAGAGTGGCTGGGAAAGCTCTATAAAGAACAGGGAAGACGAAAACTTTCGCAATCCGGGGTGGAAGCGCTTGCGATTGTAGCGTACAAGCAGCCCGTTACGAAGGCGGAGATAGAGAAGATCCGCGGTGTGAATTGTGATTATGTGCTCAAGACACTCTTAGAAAAAGAATTGCTTACTGTAACGGGACGAGCGGAAAGTGTCGGGCGTCCGCTTCTCTATGGCACAACGAAGGAATTCCTCAAGCATTTCGGGTTGAATGATATCACCGACCTCCCGCGTCCAAGAGAAATAGAAGAAATTCTTGGTGAAAGCCAGTTCGAGACAGAGCGCAGGATGTTGGAAGCTCAAGAAGGCGCTGAGCTTGTGAAGAAGGAACAGGAAGACTTCAAATCGCGTTTGCCGCATATTCCAAAGAAGAAATCGGGTCTTGAAGAAAGAGATGTCGAAATTATTCAAAGCAAAAAAGCGCGTGAGATAAAAATTGTGCCTTTGGTGGATCACAAACTCTTAGAAGAAGCAGGACAGGAAACGATTACATTCAATTTGGAAAATGTGCCGCCGGCAGAACCCGAAATACATTCACCGTTCATTTCGTCACCGGAAGACATTAAGGAAATAATTGAAGAACAAGAAATAACTCGTCAAGTGCCGGATGCATTCGTGGTTGAGCCGATTATGAAAATCTCTCAGAGTCAATTGGAAGTAGATAGTTTTTCAGAAAAAGCTGCTGAGGCAGATGTCGTAAAAGTTAAAAACGAAAATGTTATTGTATATGCAGAAACTGACGTGGCATCGGAAGAAAATATTCAACACCCAAAACGTTGGAAGGTATGGAAAGAAAAAATTCGGGGCTTCATAAAGAAACTGTTCGTTTGAACCGTTACCTCGCCATGGCAGGTGTTGGTTCCAGAAGAAAGAATGATGATTTGATTCTTTCCGGTGCGGTAAAAGTGAACGGTCGTGTTGTGCAAAAAATGGGCGTCCAAGTGCATATTGGCAAAGACAAGATTTCTATCGATGGAGAGTTGGTGAATCTCGAAGAGAAGCTTGTCTATATCCTTCTGAACAAACCGAAAGATACGATTACAACGACGAGCGATGAAAAAAATCGTACAACGGTGATGAAATATGTTCGTGTGAAGGAACGAGTCTTTCCAGTCGGCCGATTAGATAGGAATACAACAGGAGTATTGCTTTTCACAAATGACGGTGATCTGGCAAACGCATTGATCCATCCGAAATTTCAAATTGAAAAAATGTACCGCGTGACGCTCGATCGTCAAGTGAACGATGAGGATTTAAAAAAGCTTCGCAAAGGCGTTCGTCTTGAAGATGGACCGGCAAAAGCAAGCACTGTGGAAATGATTGAGGGCTCCAAACGAAAAAAAGTGCTGCTCACGCTTCTTGAGGGACGAAATCGTGAAGTGCGGAGAATGTTCGAGGTTATTGGGCACGACGTACGTCAGCTTGATCGCGTTTCTTTTGCAGGGCTCACACCACTTGGGCTTCCACGCGGAAGTTCGAGATATTTGACTCGAAGCGAGGTCAACAACCTTAAAAAACTCACCGGTGCAATAAGCAGAAAAGATATCGATGAGATTTTTTCGTAGAAGTAATTTTTTAATCCATCCGGCGTCACTACCTGGATAATTGGACTTAGGGGACATTGATGTGTCGACCCATTATTCTCTAAATTGGTCAGACATATTCATTTATAATAAATAAATTACACGACTCTTCAATTAATCTGAAATTTGGAAGAATAATGACAGACGAAAAAAAGACCGAATCGATCGAACGCGAACCTGAGGACTTAAACGTACTGATGCTTCGTCGTAGGGAAGAATTAGAACAATTAATGAAGCTTGGTATAAATCCTTACCCGTATGAATTTGCCAGAGACGCGTTCTCTGTCCAAATTATCGAACAATTTCATGATGATGCTCCACAACGCACGGTAGCAATAGCTGGGCGGATTATGTCCATCCGCAGAATGGGGAAAGCATCATTCTGCCACATTCAAGATTCGCAGGGAAGAATACAAGCATATTTGAAACGGGATGATCTTGGCACAGTGTACGATGCGTTCAAGTTGATGGATATCGGCGACATTGTAGGCCTCAAAGGATTTGTCTTTCGAACGAAAATGGGAGAAGTATCGATTCATGCATCGGAACTGATACTTCTATCAAAATCTCTTCGACCTTTACCCATCGCCAAAGAAAAAATTGATGAACAAGGAAATAAAACTGTCTATGACCCGTTTTCAGATAAAGAGTTGCGTTACCGCCAACGGTATCTCGATCTTGCAGTCAATCAGAATGTGCGGCAAGTGTTTGTACAACGAGCAAAGATGATCAGTGCTCTTCGGAGGTTTTTAGATGAACGCGGATATCTTGAAGTGGAAACGCCTGTTCTACAGCCGATCTATGGAGGCGCATCCGCGCGCCCATTTATCACTCATCATAACGCACTTGATGTCAAGCTGTATATGCGTATTGCAGACGAACTGTACCTGAAACGCCTCATTGTCGGGGGTTATGATGGCGTGTATGAAATCTCAAAAGATTTTCGTAACGAAGGTATGGATCGGACGCACAATCCGGAGTTTACGATGATGGAACTCTACGTTGCATACAAAGACTATCGCTGGATGATGAATTTGGTGGAAGAACTTGTTTCAACGGTCGCGATGGCAATCAATGGAACGATGACTGTGAAATTAGGAGACCATGAAATTAATTTTACGCCGCCATGGAAAAGGATAACAATGTTTGATGCTATCAAGGAAAAGACCGGAAAAGAACTCAGGGGCAAAACGGAAGTTGAGTTGCGAACGATATCGAAAGAATTGCATATCGAAGTGGATCCGAAAATAGGTGCAGGCGGGATCATTGATGAAATATTTGGCGAAAAAGTGGAACCTCATCTAATCCAGCCTACATTCATCACAGACTATCCGCTTGAGATGTCGCCGCTGGCAAAGAAACACCGTGTGGAACCGGGGTTAGTTGAGCGCTTCGAGGCAATTGTGAACGGGAAGGAATTATGCAATGCGTTTTCTGAATTGAACGATCCGCTTGATCAACGATCAAGATTTGAAGAGCAGATGAGGCTCCTTGATCGTGGTGATGAAGAAGCGCAAGTACTAGATGAAGATTTCCTTCGTGCTCTTGAATATGGAATGCCACCGACAACTGGATTGGGTATTGGTATTGATCGGCTGACGATGTTATTGACAAATCAAGACTCCATCAGGGATGTTATTTTTTTTCCGCAGATGAAATCCGAGGGACGGTAAAAAACTGTGAAGGTAATTTGAATTACACAGCAACCCTCTATGAAAGAGGGGTGTGCTTTAAAAGCGCGGTGATGGCTGTTGTTTGATTTTCCATCGATTTCACGTACCTTGTTATATAAAGTGAGAGAAAGTATAGTTTTGAATTATCGGGACTATATTAAAAACGAGTTGATACTTCTAAAGGAAAAAGTGATGAAGAAAAGATTTTCTTTGGCTACAGGTGCGGCATTGATTATTATCAGTGTTTTTGCTGGCATGGGAATCGATAAACTCATTTCGGCAGACAATATATACACACAAATTAAGAAATTTGGAGATGTTCTTAGTGTAACGGAAAAGACATACGTAGAAGATGTTGATACAGGAAAACTGACCGATGCAGCGATCGTTGGAATGTTGAATACACTCGATCCACATTCTGTGTACATTCCGCCAAAACAATTTGAAAAAGTAGTCGAAGATTTCAAGGGAAAGTTTGAAGGTGTGGGAATTTCTTTCCGTATTCTGAATGATACGATCACGGTAATTGAGCCTATCGGCGGCGGGCCATCGGCACGGATGGGTGTCATTTCAAATGACCGTATTGTAAAGATTAACGATTCGTCATCTATTAAATGGACAGATCAACAAGTGATGCATACACTTCGTGGACCAAAAGGCACGAAAGTTAAAATTTCTATTGTGCGCCCCAGCGTGAAGGAAATCCTTGAATTCGTTATTATACGTGATGAGATTGCGATCACGAGTATCGATGCTGCATTTATGCTGGATAAAGAAGTAGGCTATATCCTCGTGAATCAATTCAAAGAAACAACACACACGGAAATGGAAAAAGCGCTGCAAAAGCTCCACGAAAGCGGAATGAAAAAGCTCGTCCTTGATTTACGGAATAACGGCGGCGGGTATTTAGAAGAAGCTGTTCGCATGGTCGATCAATTCCTTGACGCTGGAACAACCGAAAACCCGCATCGAGTGGTTTATACAAAAGCTCGGAAACCGGAGTTTGAAGAAACATATTCTGCTAAAACCGGCGATCCCTATGAAAAACTTCCGTTGATTATTCTTATCAATAATGCCTCTGCAAGCGCAAGCGAAATAGTAGCAGGAGCGATTCAAGACTGGGATCGCGGTTTGATCGTTGGTGAGACATCATTTGGCAAGGGATTGGTCCAGAGACAATGGCCGTTACAGGATGGTTCGGCATTCCGGCTTACTGTTGCGCGGTATTATACGCCGAGCGGGCGGCTGATTCAGCGGTCGTATGAAGGAAAAGACAAAGATGAATATCAAATGGAAGCTTTTCAGAGGGATGAGCAAGAAGGAGACAACCTCGAGCACAAACATGATGCGAAGCCTGATACAACTATTCCCATATTTAAAACAAATGGCGGACGGACAGTCCTCGGTGGTGGAGGCATTACACCGGACTACGTTGTCAAATCAGAGAGGGCGACTGGATTGGTCTTGACAATATTTCGCAAGAACCTTTTCTATGACTTTATCAAGATCTATATGGAAGGGCCGGGATTTGCTCTGAGAAAAAAGTACGATCAAGACTATAAAGAGTATAAATTGAAATTTGTCATATCGGAAGAATTCATGAATGAGTTTCGCAAGTTTGTTGTGAGTAAGGAAATTAAAATCGACGAGAAAGAATATTTGAAAGATATCGATTTCTTAAAAGCACGGCTCAAAGCGGAAATAGCGCAAATGATCTTCGGATTCGAGGGATCAGTTGGTATTTTGGCAGGAGTCGATAATCAAATACAGAAGGCGTTAACTCTCTTCCCGGAAGCAGAGAAAATTGCTAAACTAAAATAATGGATAATATGATTCCCATGAAATCACGGTGGATTTTAGGTGGTGGTGCTATTGTTTTTCTTATAGTTTCACAAACTCTATGTTGTTTCTCAAAGCAAAACCAGGACTCTTCCGGAAATTCCGTCGGGTCGACAAAACCTCCAATAAAGAGGATGCTCCAAGTGGGCGAAGAATTGGAGTATAGTGTTCATTATTCGTTCTTCAATATCGGGAAAATAGTTTTCAAAGTAACGGATAAAGAAGAACGAAACGGAAGAACAGTGTACCACGCTTCTGCGTTCATGGATTCGAATCCATCGCTCAGCTGGCTGACTGAATTGCATGTCCGTTTCTACAGTGAAATTGATCAGGATGCGTTTTCTTACGGGTGGGTGAGCGAAGATAGTGCAAGCAGCAAAGTGAAATATCGAAAAATGCGTTTTGATTACATGAAAAATAAAATGTTCTTCGAGTGGGGAGAGAAAAATTCGTCAGGGGAACGGGTTCAAAAAGGTGCTGATACTGTTGCCATTACGCAAGAGTGCCAGGATGGGTTATCACTGTTCTATTATGCGCGAGAACATGCACTGGAGAAAAGGCAAAAAAATATTCCTACCTTCATCGATACAAACGAAGTGACAACAAAAATAAATTTAGGCATTGAAAACTTGGAAGAAGAAATTGACGCGGTCGATTATCCGATTGACGTCGTCAAGCTGGACGGACGTGCAGAATTTGTCGGAATATTCGGCTTGACCGGCGCTTTTGATGGAGTCTTTAGCAACGATCTTGCGGGTATTCCTATTACGGCACGAATGAAAGTGGTTGTAGGAAGCGTTCGTGTGGAATTAAAAAAGTGGAAACGCGGCGATTGGATGCCGCCCAAGGCAGTAACATATAATTGAACAATATAATTTCATATCGGGGAAAAAGACCACGTGTTCATTCTTCAGTGTTTGTTGCCGAAGGCGCAAGGATTATTGGTGATGTTGAGATTGAAGAACAAAGTAGCATCTGGTTCAACACAATTGTTCGTGGCGATGTAAATTACATTCGAATAGGTGCTTGTACAAATGTTCAGGATAATTCGGTTTTGCACGTGACGAGTGAAACTGCGCCGCTTCACATCGGATCGGAAGTGACAATTGGTCACAATGCGGTTCTCCATGGATGTACGGTTGACGATTGCTGTCTAATCGGGATGGGCGCGATAGTACTGGATGGTGCGCGCATTGGTAAAAATTCTCTTGTAGCTGCAGGGGCGACAGTGTTGGAAGGATTTAATGTTCCGGAAGGGATGCTGGTTGCCGGAGTTCCTGCAAAAATCAAACGACCTCTTACAGAAGAGGAAAAGCATTTTTTACATCAATCGGCTGCGAACTATATACGCTATTGTGATAACTATCGATTATGAATAATCAAAGAGATACACTATGAAACTCACATTTTGGGGCGTGCGTGGTTCCATTCCGACTCCTGGAAAGCATACTGTTCGCTATGGCGGTAACACTCCTTGTTTGGAACTCCGCCTGGACGATGATCGGCTTATTATTTTTGATGCTGGCACCGGGATACGTAGTTTCGGTGATTATTTGATCAATAAAGGAGAATCCGTCAAAGCGCATCTTTTCATTTCGCATCCCCATTGGGATCACATTCAGGGTTTTCCATTTTTCAAACCGGCATTCATTCCCGGCAACGAATTGACAATTATTGGAACAGATCGCGTCGAAAAACCGCTGAATGAAATCATCTCCGAACAAATGAACCGAATTTATTTCCCGGTACAGCTTCATGATCTTAAGGCGAAGATCAAATTTATACCAATTAGAGAAGAAGGTGAAATGAAAGTGTATGATGCATTGGTAAAGATGATCTATGTCAATCATCCAGGATTCTCGCTTGGGTATCGCGTGGAATATAAAGGAAAGACGCTCATTTATATCAGCGACAATGAGCCGTTTGATAGAGCATCAGCGGCATCGATGAGTAATTTCGAGCCGAAGGTAAAAGAAAAATTTATGAATGATAGCAATGGTGATCCCAACCAACGTATCTTTGATTTTTGTAAAGACGCAGATGTGCTAATTCATGATACAACCTATACGCCGGAAGAGTATATTGATCGCATTGGCTGGGGACACTCGGATTACCTCTTCTCGCTTCGATTGGCAGCAGAAGCGAATGTGCGGCGACTATATATTTTTCATCATGACCAAAATCATAGCGACGAAAAAGTGGATGATATTTTAAAAAAATGTAAAAAAGAGATTAGAAGTCGTGGGTACAAATTCGAGTGTGAAGCCGCTGTTGAGAATACGACAATTTCTATCTGAACTTGACATTCACTGAGGCGGAATGTATATTGGCGATGGCTATATGCATTCCGAGCATGGAGATTCACGGAGAGCAATTGAAAAAAGGAAACATGAATTAAGGGATTTTCTTTGAGACAGGTAGGAATGACATTCGAATTCAAAAAAAAGGATTTTGAAAAGTTGGCGCAAGTGCTGGAGGTCAAGCCGAAGTGTATTGGCAGCAGCGTGCGTTTTGAAATTGAGAATATAAAACAGAATCGTAAACTGGCAGTAGAGATCTATTCCAATATCGAAATTGGTAATCGAAAAGGAAACCTCGTTTCAGTCTATACCCCCACGGCGCATCTGCAGTTGCATTTCTGTACAGGGTATGTCGTCAGTAAGATGTTAGGAGAAATTACTTTTATCGGAGAATCAGATGGAAAACTTTCCGGCTTGACCATTGAACGTGAAGGGGGATGCTCGCTCTACGCGAATGTTGATCGAGAAATTTTATCTGGTGATTTTACAAAACTGGGGCCCGAAGTGATGCTCTCCGGTATTGCCTTGTCATTGACCGAATCGATTCTTCCGCCGCAAGTTTACAAGAAACCATCGGAATATGCGCGGGGAAGGAATCAGAAGCGGAGATGATGCAGGAAATGATTCTTATATCAACGAACCATCCTCATCTGAGATTTTCCAGCGGGGAAGTCCTCCGGGCGTTGTACATTGTTTTTCGAGGAGAAGGAAAGGAACTTCCTTCACTGGAGATCGTCTTTACTTGTAATCGTTCTATCAGAAAGATGAATCGGGAATTTCTCAAGCATGACTATGCGACCGATGTTATTGCGTTCCCGCTCGGAAAAGATGGCGGCGTGGAAGGGGAAATTTATATTAATTTGGATGCGGCAAAAAAACAAGCTCGTGAGTATGATGTGACATACACTCAAGAATCGCGCAGACTCTTGATTCACGGTGCTCTTCATCTCCTTGGGTATGATGACACAACCCTCCGCAGAAAAAAGAAGATGAGTGAGCGGGAGGATATGTATTTAGAGTTGATGAAAAGAAAGAAAAGGAAGTAAAGAGTTATGCAAGAACGGATAGTGGAGATAATATTGTATCTAGTAAGTGAATTACGTTCTAATAAACGTCTTACTGATGTGGATGTATCATCGCTGACGCGTGATGGTTATACACAAAGTGAAATATCATCCGCATTTTCATGGCTCTTTGAACGTCTTTCTCTGGGAAAGTCTATGACAGACGTTATCAGTGGAGCCATCACCTCACATCGCATGTTGAATGATACGGAAAAAATGGTTGTAGAATCGCAGGCATACGGCTATTTGATTCAATGTCAGCAACTTGGACTTCTTAATAATATCGATGTTGAAACCATCATTGAACGAATTATGATGGCAGGATTTACAACTATAGGATTACCGGAAATAAAATCCTTTGTCGCCGGATATCTCTTTGATATGGAAGGCAGCAATGGACAAGTTTCACTTGGTATGAATGATACGATTCACTGAAGAAACGGCAGTATGGAAAAATCACTTATTATTGTAGAATCTCCAGCCAAAGCAAAAACCATCAACAAATATTTAGGTAAAGAGTATATTGTTGAAGCTTCTGTTGGTCACATCAAGAATCTTCCCAAAAGCAAGTTGAGTGTTGATATCGATAACGATTTTTCGGTGGTATACGAAACGATCGTAGGAAAAGAAGATATTGTAGCACGAATCAAAGAAAAAGCAGCGAAAGCAAAAGCAGTATTTATAGCAACTGATCCGGACCGTGAAGGCGAAGCAATTGCTGCGCATATCGCCGATGAGATAAAAGATGTCAATAAGCATATTCGGCGTGTACTATTTCATGAAATCACCGAAACCGGTGTCAAAGATGGCATGGCGCATCCGAAAAAGATCGACGCACACATGGTGATGTCACAGCAAGCTCGTCGTGCGATGGATCGAATTGTTGGATATAAAGTAACGCCGTTCGTTTGGAAGACGATGTATTACGGTCTATCGGCCGGACGAGTTCAATCAGTTGCATTGCGGTTAATCTGCGAACGGGAAGCATCAATTCTAAAGTTCATACCTAAAGAATACTGGTCGTTGACGGCAGAATTTACAACTTTGCATGATGAAAAATTTTTAGCAAAACTTGTAAAAGTTGCCGGTGATGAGCCGAAAATTCTGGATGAAACAACATCCAATGGATATATTACGGATGTTCGGAAACAGCGATATGAAATTACGAATGTCACTCGAAAACCGGTTAAACGAAATGCTCCAGCGCCTTTTATCACCAGTACGCTACAACAAGAAGCGGCGAAGCGTCTTCGCATGTCTTCTAAACGGACGATGATGCTGGCGCAGAAGTTATATGAAGGTCAGGAGATCGGTGAGGAAGGGCTGACAGGACTTATCACCTATATGCGTACCGACTCGACTCGTTTGAGTGAAGAAGCGGTAGCGCAAATACGAGAGTACATTTATAACAATTATGGCAAAGAGTACCTCCCAAAAGAACCGCGTCTTTTTAAAAAGGGCAAAGCATCCCAGGATGCACATGAAGCTATTCGGCCTACTTCTGTGAAACTTACGCCAAAAGCTGTGAAGAAGTATCTCGACAAAGATATGTTTGCGCTCTACGAACTTATATGGAATCGTTTCATCGCCTGCCAGATGGAACCGGCAGAATTTGAACAAGTCACTGTGGAAGTAACGGGAGGAGATTATCTTTTCCGGGCAAGCGATCAGTTGCCGACTTTTCGCGGGTTTCTTCAGGTGTATGATGATATTGTGGAAGAAAATGGTGGAGAACAGGAGGATGTAGATCCGACCTCAAAACTTCCGGCGAACCTAGCGAAAGGTCAATCAGCCCGGCTGACAGAACTTCTTCCGCTGCAACATTTCACGAAACCGCCCGGCCGATATTCGGAGGCAACTCTGGTAAAGGAATTAGAATCGCTCGGTATCGGTCGTCCGAGTACCTATGCAATGATTGTTACAACAGTGGTCGATCGAAAATATGTTGAACAGAAAGAACGGAAATTGTACGCTTCTGAACTTGGCATGCAGGTGAATAAATTACTCGTTAGTCATTTCCCTGAAATATTTAATGTAAAGTTTACTGCAAAAATGGAAGAGGAATTAGATACGATAGCATCCGGCAAACAAGAATATTTGAATGTCATGAAAGATTTTTATGGCCCCTTTCATCATGCAGTAGAGAAGGCTTCCGGATTAGCATCTACCATAAAAAAGTCAATGCAAGAAACGACGGGAGAACTATGCGAGTTATGCGGGAAGCCCATGGTAACTAAGTGGGGACGGAACGGAAGATTCATGGCGTGTACAGGATATCCGGGATGCAAGAATACGAAGCCGCTTGCCGAAGACGCGGAGAAGCATCAGCATGTTGTAGGCGGGAAGTGCGACCTCTGTAACGGTGATATGGTAGTAAAAGGAGGGCGCTTCGGGGCATTTCTTGGATGTTCAAATTATCCTACATGCAAAAATACAAAACCTATTTCTATGGGTATTAAATGCCCGAAATGTAAAGAGGGTGATCTCATAGAGCGAAAGACAAAGAAAGGCAAAAGAACATTTTATGGATGTTCGAAGTACCCCAACTGTGATTTTGCTTCTTGGGATAAACCTGTCGCTCAAGCATGTCCATCCTGCGGTAACGAATATATTGTCGCGAAGTATTCTCAGACAAAAGGTGAGTATATGGTTTGTCCGGCATGTAAGCAGGAAGTGGAACAAATAGAAACTGCCGCTTCGGCATAGGAGATGCAAGGATAACGTAACGAAAGAGCCTATGGAGAAGGTCGTCAGGAATTACCTCGAATATTTAGAAACAGAACGAAATTATTCCTCTCATACAATCCTTTCGTATGAAACGGACTTGATGAGTCTGACGCAATTTCTTCGAAACGAAAAAATAGAATCTTTTGACCAAGTACATAAGGGATCGTTAAGAGCATTTATTGGATTTCTTTTTGATAAAGGTTTTGGCCAAAGGAGTATTGCCAGAAAAATTGCGTCACTACGTTCTTTTTTCAAATATCTTCGCAGGCACAATATTGTAAAAGGTAATCCGGCATTAGTGCTCATCACACCGAAAGTAGGAAAGAGGTTGCCGGTGTTCTTGGATGAACAATCGATGGGCAAACTTTTTTTATCGTCAGATCAGGCCGGATCAAATAAAAAAAGAGATACGGCAATTATGGAATTA
>Ga0182021_10003406_pt1 | contig 18696 bp, 16 predicted proteins | sample 612E3MmetaG_FD_120493 | JGI IMG/M metagenome (GOLD analysis project Ga0182021, IMG submission 120493) | Permafrost microbial communities from Stordalen Mire, Sweden - 612E3M metaG (Illumina Assembly) | ecosystem: Environmental > Terrestrial > Soil > Wetlands > Permafrost | place: Sweden... | reverse complement strand
CTTTCGATAGTGGCCATGGCTAGGAAGAGCCTGCTGGGGTGGTCAAGCAGCGGTATGAATTCGTGGTGCAGGTAGAAGGAACGGGCAGCGTCATCCAATGCCTCCACAACAACCCCAACCGACGCTACTTCCGTCGTGTTTCGCCAACTCCGGTGCAAGGCGTCCATCAAGAGAAATCGCCCGAGCCTCTGGCCGCGGCAGGCAGCGCTAACCGCCAGCCTGCCCAGAAGGGTGGCCGCAATCAGCGGGTACCGCGGAAGTCGTTTGCCGATGACGTTCGGGAGAGCGCCAAACCGGATGCTATAGGCGGAAAGGGTGTAGTAGCCGAGAATGGACCCGTGGACATCAACCAGGACGAATGGCGCGGCGACTTTCCGCCTTGCGTCCTGGCCGGCGTGGTGGTGCAAGTACTCATCGAGTTCCAGAACGCCCGAACGAAAGGCGGCCCGGTCGTGAGAAGGGCTGAGCGGCTCTATCCGATATTCGGATTCAAGTGGCACGCGTCACCGCATGGCAATCTTTTCGCGGTACTCCCGGGTGGCGCGCCGCAAGATTGGACCTGGGGCGCGCGGTTTTAGGATGGCGTCCGCGAAAGCCTCTGTCTCGCGCGCCGTCAACACCAACATGGCCCGGTTCTCAATCGCCCGTTCCGCGGCGGCTTCGGCGCTGTGGAGGACAAAATCCGTCATGGTACGACCCTCCAAATCCGCCGCGCGCTGAATCAGCAGCTTTTGCTCCTCGTTCAGACGGGCATCAAACCGGTACGTTTTCGCCGGGGTTACCCGGCGTGGCTGCCTCAGGCCTGCCTGTGCGGTCTGTCGCATGGTTCTTCCCAGCCTCTCTCATTAAGTGTACGGTAAATATCCGTACCCGTCAAATCGTATCTTCGTGGTCCTCTCTCCGCCAGGTTCACGAATCTGACCATGGTATAATGACCATGGTATGCAAAGACAGATTGCCGCGGGCGAGTTCAAGGCGAAATGCCTTCACCTGCTCGATGAAGTCCGCCAAAGCCGCCAGGAAATCGTGATCACCAAGCGTGGCCGGGCGGTGGCGCGGCTCGTGCCGGCGGATGAGGAGCTTCCCCCGGTTTTCGGCCGGATGCGGGGCTCCGCTGAAATCCTGGGCGATATCGTCGCGCCCGTCGGCGAAAAGTGGAACGTGGATGAGTAGCCCGGAGCCGGCGCCTCTGCTTTTGGACACGCACTACTGGATATGGATGCAGTTGGGTGAGGCCAGCCACTTCACGGAGCGGATGCTCACGGCCATCCGCCAGGCCGCGCGCAGTGGCAGCCTCCTGGTTTCGGCGATCTCCGTCTGGGAACTCGGAATGCTTGAAGCCAAGGGCCGGATTCGCCTGAAACCGTCGTGTGAGGAATGGGTGAAAGAGGCGCTTGCTACACCCGGGCTGTCGGTCGCGCCGATCACGCCGGAAATTGCGCTGGAGAGCAGCCGATTGCCCGGACCATTCCACGGCGACCCCGTGGACCGGATCATCGTGGCGACGGCGAGAAGGATGGGGGCCCGGTTGATGACCCGCGATCAAAAGCTGATCCAATACGGCCGCAAGGGCCACCTCGCGACCTTCTGAGCCGGACGGCGGGCCGGCATTTGCGTAGGCGGTCTCGCGGCTATTGGCGTGCCTGGATCATCGGCAGAGGGTGGGTGCGGCGGGCAGGCTGTTGCTGGAAAAGGGGTTCACCGGGGCAACCGCCTGGAAAAAGTTGGATTTTTGACACAGCCGAGGGTCATTGTGGTCCGCTATACTAGAACAGTTAATGCGCTTTGCCGTTGATGCTCATGCCATCGGCCGCCACCTCACGGGGAATGAGGTCTACGTTCGGAGCCTCCTGAACGCCTTTGCGGCGCAAGACCATGGGTGTGAGTTCATCGCGTACATCTCTTCGGACAAGGCGTGCGAGTTCATACCCTCCAACATCCGTACGCGGCGAGTCGCGGCCAATCCCTTTCTGCGGCTGGGTTTCCAGTTGGCGATGAAGGTCCGGGAGGACCGGCCGGACCTGCTCCACGTGCAATACACCGCTCCAGTGGGCTGCCCCGTGCCGGTGGTGGTGAGCGTTCACGATGTGAGCTTTCTGGAACACCCGGAGTACTTCACTCGCGACCGCGCCTGGCAGTTGCAGCGGACGGTGGGGCGCACGGTGCGGCGGGCCGCCAGGATTCTGACCGGCAGCGAGTTCTCGCGCAAGTCGATTCTCAAGGTGTACGGCGACCTGGACGAGGACCAGGTGGTGGTGGTGCCCGATGCGGCCGCTTCGGAGTTTCGGCCGATTTCGCGGGCAGCGGCCTCCGCCAAGGTGCGGGAACGGTTCCCCATTCCGGCGCCGTTTATTCTCTCCGTCGGCGACCTGCAACCGCGCAAGAACCATGTCGGGCTGATCCGGGCCTTCGCGCGGCTGGCGCACGCCTACCCGCAACTGAAGCACCACCTGGTGCTGGCCGGCAAGGAGACGTGGTTCGCGGACCGCGTACACCAGGCGGCGCGCGAATCGGGTGTGGCGGAGCGCATCCATTTCTTCGGGTTCGTCTCGGACCCGGACCTGCTGCAACTCTATAACGCTTGCGATCTCTTCGTCTTTCCGTCGTTCTACGAAGGTTTCGGGCTGCCCGTGCTGGAAGCCATGGCCTGCGGACGCGCGGTGGTGTGTTCCAGCACCACGTCGCTGCCCGAAGTGGCCGACGGCGCAGCCATCCTGTGCGACCCCTACACGGTGGACGAGTTCGCGCGCGGGATTGCCGACCTTTTGCTGGATTCGGAGTTACGGACGCGAATGGAGAGGCTGGGATTGCAGCGGGCGGCGCACTTCAGTTGGCAGAAGACGGCGCAAAGGACGCTGGAAGTTTTCCACGAGGTGGCCGAGCGGTCCAGGGCGCACGAGCGCGTGGGATCTCCGGCCATAGCGCACCGATGAGGAACATCGACAAACTCGGTTGGCATTGTGGGGCAGGATGGTATCCTGCGCGCCGGTTGGTAACCGGCGCTGGGCGGGTTACCAACCTGCCCCACAAAGTGGGACAGACGCTTTCGTCTGTCAGGCTTCTCGTCCTGGTCGCGGCGTTGGCGCTGGCGCCGGCGGCGTTTGCCCAGACGGGCTTCCCGTTTCAGGACGAATCTCTGAAGTACACCGTCAACTGGCCTAGCGGCCTGGGACTGGGCGAAGCCACCTTCACGGCCCACCACAAGGGCGGCGCGTGGGAATTGGCCATGACGCTCGAAGCGGGCATCCCCGGATTCGCGGTGGCGGACAAGATCCGGTCGTCGGTGACGGACGACCTGTGCTCGCTCGAGCTGGAGCGCGACATCTCGCACGGCGTCAAAAAGACGCGCGAGAAGACCACTTTCGACCAGACCAAGGGGGAGGCCACCCGCACCACCGTGTTTCCACTCGGCGGCGGCACTAGCACGATGGCCATCCCTTCGTGCCCGCGCGACGCCATGGCCTTCCTGTACTTCGCGCGGCGCGAACTGGGGCAGGGCCGGGTGGCGCCGGCGCAGCAGGTGTTCTTCGGGTCGGGCTACTCGGTGCGCATGGATTACACCGGCGCGCAGACCATCCCGGTGAACGAAAAGCCCACGGTCACGGACCACCTGGTGGTGAACGTGAAGGGGCCGAAATCCAGTTTCAGCTTCGAGATGTTCTTCGCCCGCGACGCCGCGCGCACGCCGCTGGTTGTCCGGGTCCCCTTGAGCGTGGGGACTTTCTCGATGGAACTGGTGCGCTGAAATGCGCGTGGCTTTCTTTTCCCCGCTGCCGCCGGCGCGCAGCGGGATCGCGGATTATTCCCAGGCCCTCATCCAATCCCTCAAGCCGCTGGTGGAGCTGGAGGTCTTTTCGGAGGCCAGCCGGGCATTCGATCCGGCGCGCTTCGACATCGCGCTGTACCACCTGGGGAACAACGTCTACCACGACTTCGTCTACGAGACCGCGCTGCGGCACGCGGGCGTGGTGGCGATGCATGAATCCAACCTGCACCACCTGATGGCGGACCTCACCATCAAGCGGGGCGATTGGGACGCCTATGTTCGCGAATGCGAATACCACGGCGGACCGCCAGCGGCCGCGTATGCCGCGCGCGTGCGCAAGCTGGAGGTGGGCCCGGATTACGAAGGCGTGCCCATGACGCGGCGCATTTTGGAAAATGCCCGCGGCTTGGTGGTGCACAGCCGCTACATGCGGGAGGAGATGCGCGCGGCCGGATTCACCGGGCCGGTAGCGGTGATCCCGCACGGCGCATGGATCCCCGAGGCGGACCGCCACGCCTACCGGCACCGGCTGGGCCTGGATGAGACCACCCCGTTGGTGGGAGTCTTTGGATTCCTGAAGCCCTACAAGCGGATTGCGGAATCCCTGCGCGCGTTCCGGCGGCTGGTGCGGCTGACGCCCAATGCCCGGATGATTCTGGTGGGGGAGCCGCATCCCGCATTCCCCCTGGAAGCCATGATCGGCTCGATGGGCCTTTCCGCCAACGTGCGGGTGCTGGGCTTCGCGCCGATTGAAGACTTCGTCGGCTACCTGGGGGCGTGCGACATCGTGCTCAACCTCCGCTACCCCACGGTGGGAGAGAGTTCGGGCACGCTGCTGCGGTCCATGGGACTGGGCAAAGCCGTGATGGTCTCCGAGGTCGGCTCGTTTCAGGAATTCCCCGACGATGTGTGTCTTAAAGTGCCGGTGGGACCGGGCGAGGAAGACCTGATCTTCGAGTACCTGAACCTGTTGGTGTCGCGGCCCGACGTGGCCCAGGCGTTGGGAGCGCGGGCCAAGGACTACGTGGCGCGCGAGTGCAACTGGGCGGCGGTGGCACGGCGATACGCGGCCTTCCTGGAGGCGGTGGTGGAAGGCCGGGAGTATGTCGAGGAAGCCGCCATCCCGCTGGAGGACGCGCCGCCGCCGGCGTTCGGTCCCGGTTTACCGGACTACCTGCGCGGATGGGAGGCCAGCAGGCCGGGCCGCGGGTATCTGGAAACGCATCGGACCCGCCTCATCAAGACTCTCGACATCACGCCCCCCGGCGGTCCCGACGACCGTATTCTCGAAATGGGGGCCTACCTGCAGATCACGCCGGCGCTGCATAGCAAGCTGGGCTACGGCGAAGTGCGCGGGTGCTACTACGGCGAGCCGGGCCGCGTGGATCATCGCGTGGCGACCTCCGCCGAGGGCGAGTTGTTCGCCTGCGACGTCGACCATTTCGACGCCGAGAAGCACCCCTTTCCGTATCCCGACGGGCATTTTTCGACGGTGCTGTGCTGCGAGCTGATCGAGCACCTGTTGGCGGACCCCATGCACATGATGTGCGAAGTGAACCGCATCCTGAAGCCCGGCGGCCATCTGGTGCTGACCACGCCCAACGTGGCGGGGCTGCGGGGCATCGCGGCGATTCTTCAGGGATATCATCCGGGCTTCTTTCCGGCCTACATCCGGCCGCCGGAATCGGGCGAGGCGGAAGCGCGGCACAATCGCGAATACGCCCCGCGCGAGATTCGCATGTTGCTGGAGAATTCGGGGTTTGAGGTGGCGCGGCTCGAGACCGGCGAATTCCTGGACATGCCGCGTCCGGAGTATGGCTGGGTGGTGCATCTGCTGGAACGCTACCGGCTGGAAACCGACCTGCGCGGCGACGGCATCTACGCCGTGGGGCGCAAGATCGGACCGGTGAGGGAACGCTACCCTGTGTGGCTCTACGCATGAGCGCCTGCTACCTCTCGCCGGAAGTCACACTGGATGCGGGGACGAGAACCGCGCACGCCCGGTTCGAAATTCAAAACGACTCGCCGGCGGTCTGGCGCGCGGCCGAAGGCTTCGGCATCGGCTATCACCTCTTCGACGCGGAAACCGGCACCCTCATCGTGGACGGCGCGCGTGTCGATCCCGGGGGCGACGTGAAGCCGGGCGAACGTGTGCCCGTGCGGCTGGATTTCGAGGTGCCGGCCGGGGACGGCCGCTACCAGGCGATCCTCTCGCCCATGCGCGAAGGCGTGTGCTGGTACTACGACCAGGGCTGGCCATTCCTCCTGGTGGAGTTCTCCGTCGAGGATGGCGTGGTCAAACTGGGCCGCGTGCGCGTGACCTCGAGCGCCACGCTGCGGCGCGAACGGGAGTTGCGAGCCGTGGGCCGGGCCTTCACTTACCCCGTGCTGACCATCTGGCGGAACCGCGGGCTGATTCGCGTGATGGTGCGGCGGGACATTCTGGGGCGCTACCGCGGCTCGTTCGGCGGCGCATTCTGGACGGTGATCAATCCCCTGCTGCTGATGCTCACCTACTTCTTCGTGTTCGGAGTGGTGCTGCGCGCGCGCTTCGGCGGGGACCAGAGCCGCTCGAGTTTCGCGCTGTACTTCCTGGCGGGCATGCTGCCGTGGCTGGCGTTCAGCGAGGCGGCCGGCCGCTCGGCGGGGGTGATGCTGGAGCACCGCAATTTTGTGAAGAAGCTGGTGTTCGCGGTGGAAACGCTGCCCGTAAACCTGGTGGTCTCCGGCCTGGTGAGCGAACTGTTTGCGGTGGTGCTGTTCTCGGTGTTCCTGCTGGCGGCCCGCGGCGGAGTGCCGCCCTCGGTGGTGTGGCTGCCCGCATTGCTGATTCCGCAAGTGCTGTTCACCGCGGGCGTGAGCTGGTTTCTGGCCGCTCTGGGAGTCTTCGTGCGCGACCTGGGCCAAGTGATGGGATTCGTGCTCACCATCTGGTTTTTCGTGACGCCGATCTGCTATCCTGAGACCTCTTTACCGCCGACGGCCACGGTATGGCTCTCCAAGAACCCGATTTTCGTTCTGGTGCGTGGCTACCGCGCCATTTTTCTGGAACACCAGGCGCCCGCGTTGGGCGCGCTCTGGAAGTTGTGGCTGGTGTCGATTGTGGTATTCGTGCTGGGGCACGCGTGGTTCTACAAGCTGCGAAAGTCCTTCGCGGACCTGATTTGAGGTTTTTGTGGGGCGGGCAATCCTGCCCGCAGCCGGCCTTCCGGCCGGCTGGACCCGCTGGAAAGCGGGTCCGCAGGCTGAAAAGCCTGCCCCACAGGTCTGAGGCGAGTGTGTCGTTTGAGGCGGGGAATTGCTTTCTAGAATCGTAGCGGCGCTGGTCACCTTCGGGCCCTGGGGCGTCTTCCTGCTCGCCTTCATCGATTCCCTGGGCATCCCGCTGCCGGCGACCATGGACTTTCTCCTGATAATGGTGGCGGTGAAGGCCCCGCAGCGGGCCTATTTCACGGCGCTCATGGCGGTGCTGGGTTCGGCCGGCGGCAGCATCGCCCTATTCCTGGCCGTTCGCCATGGCCGCCGCCTGTTCCTCAAGGGCGACCCGCCTCCGGGCAGACGCCAGCGCTTCGAGCGGTGGTTCGATCGCTACGGTATGCTGACCGTATTCGTCCCGGCCGTGGTGCCCGTGCTGCCCCTGCCACTCAAGGTGTTCGTGGTTTCGGCGGGCGCGTTGAAAACTCCGTTCGGCAAATTCCTCGCGGTGATCCTGCTGGCGCGAGTGATCCGCTATTTCGGCGAAGCCTACCTGGGCATCCAGCTCGGGGAGCATGCGCAAACGTTCCTGGCGCGCCACATATGGACGATTCTGGGGATCGTACTGGCGCTGGTCGGGGCGGCGTACGTGGCGATCCGGATGAGCGACCGGCGGAAGGAAACGGCGGAGTAAGACCGGATGCCCGATCCTCGAAGTGCGCCGTCAGAGGCGCTTGATTACCAGCGTCGGAATCAGACCAAAGTGCCGTGCGTTGGCCGTCGCCACGGCGAAGCCGAGTTCGAGAGCGGTTGAACCGATCGGCAAATCCGCCAGCGCGATGCGCGTCCCTGCCGCCTGCATCTGGCCGTCGATTTGTCCGGCACGGAGGGCGATGCGTACGGTCACGGGATGAACTGGCATTCCAGCCATCAGATCATCGAGAAACTTCTGCCGCCCAGCACGACGTTGCGGTGTGTTCGCGCGAACAATGCCGTGCGCCAGTTCCAGCACGGTCACCACCGAAACAGCGATCTCCGGATCGTTGGTCTGAACAGATTCTCTGTGCCGCATTAGCGTGTGTTGCCAACGGATCCAGCCAAAAGCCGGGTCGCGGTGGCGTGCCACGACTGGGGATACCGGAAGAATCGGCCCTCGGTAACTGCCGCGCGGTCCGCCACGAACTGTTACGCCGCGTCCTCAAATCCGATAACGATCCGCTTGCCGAGCGCTGCCAGCGCGGCTTGAATCCTCGAAGCGTGGACCCGCGATCCCCGTTCCGAAGGGGAAGACCAGGATTACGATCCGTCTCGACGACGACGTAATCGGCTGGTTTCGCAATCAGGTTGACAAGGCTGCTGGCGGCAACTATCAGAGCCTGATTAACGATGCCCTCCGCCAATTCATTGCGCGCGCGCAAGAGCCTCTGGAGGACACGCTGCGCCGCGTGGTCCGCGAAGAGATCCGCCGAGCCAGCTAAGGCGGCGCGGACGGAGAGGCGCTGTATGAAGAAGGCTAAGATGCTGGCCGCGGACGAAGTTCGGCCCGAATACCGGCGCTCGGACTTCGGGAAACTAGTGCCGTGGCCGCGTGATTTCTTTCCAGGCCGGGGCGAGGCATGCCTCGCCCCTACAAGGGCGCGGTGTAGGGGCCGGGCATGCCCGGCCCGAGGCGTTGAGGAACAAATCAGACGGTCGCGGTACTAGTCCGATGGAGAGCGCCGCGCAACCGAACCTGGCCATGTGCGGAGGTGCCGCGGCTGACGGCACCGAAGCCCGCCGTCGGATCCGACCGGACCGACTGGATTGCCGGCGCGAGTCCGAAGAGCAGTCCGCAGCACACGGTGACACCGATCGTGAAGGCCATCGTGGCCCCATCCAGCATCACCGGTTGACCCGCCAGCGGCTTCACACCGAGCACCGGGAAGAACCCGGCAGACACACGGGCTCCCTGAGCCTGATGGGGACCGCCGTCGCCCGCCAACGGTCACCGACTCGGTCAACCATGGCTTGAGCGGGGAAGCTGCCGCGACGCTGTCCGCTGTCCGGCAACCAGACCATCATCGGCCATGGCCAGCGGCGCAAACACGCCCACGACTAGGTCCACGACGTCATTTGCATTCGGCGCGGACTGTGCCGGCCCTGCCGCACGACCTTCACGATCCTACCCACTTGGTCGGCGCCGAACAGTCGCCACAGCCTGCATTGCCGGCGCCAAGCAGCAGAACGTATGGAGCAACCGCACCTCAGTTGGGAGCAATTGGCTCCCCTCGTCGGAAATCCAGACCGGCTGCCGGACGTCTGTCGGGAAATAACCAGTCCAATCGCCGGTTCTTCATTGACCGCCGGCCTTCTTCAAATCCCGGTCGATCTTGCCGACGTAGTTTATGGTCTCGCGGTAGGGGGGAACGCCCTGGTATTTGTCCACCGCGCCTGGGCCGGCGTTGTAGGCCGCCAGGGCATGCCACAGGCCGCCGTCGTACCTCTCCAACAGGTCCCGCAGGTAGCGCGTGCCGGCATCCACATTCTGGGCGGGATCGCGCGGGTCGGCGCCCAGCGCTTCGGCCGTGGCGGGCATCAGTTGCATCAACCCGATGGCTCCCTTGGCGGAGACCGCCCGCGGCTCAAAATCCGACTCGTTCGAGATCACGCTGCGCACCAGCCGGCGCGGCAGGCCGTACTTGTCCGCCGCCGCATCCGCCAATTGCAAAGGGGAAGGAGCCGGCGGGGCTGCCGGGAAAGGGGCAGGGGTGGCTGGAACGGGTGCGGGCGGCACATATTCTTCCGCCTCAAAGTCCCGCACGGCCGCCGCATCCATCTCGATATAGCCGCCCGCGTTGTACAGCCGAACCTTGTCGCCGGAGGCCTCGTGCCGGTCGATGTGGAGCTGGGAACCGCTGGCGAACACGGCATATTCGCCCGCGAATGCCACGCCGGTCGCCAAACACAAAAATATCCCTGGAAGATGCCGCATCGAGCCTGTACCATTATAGTTGACGCATCTGCACCTCCAAGCGTTGAGAGGCATGATGCAGCGGCCCTGTCCCGCCGATCTGTTATGTTGGAGATAGCTCCTCCTCTATGCCTTTTCACATCCAGCCAATCCGGGAGTTTCTGGTCCGCCCCACCTTGCCCGCGTCCCTGTCGCGCCTCACCGAGCTGGCTCAAAACCTTCTGTGGAGCTGGGAGCCCATCGTGCGCGCGCTCTTCCGCCGCCTCGATCCGGCTCTCTGGCGGGAGTGCGGCTACAACCCGGTCCTGATGCTCGGCCGCGTTCCCCAAGCCACCCTGGCGAGGTTGGGCGCCGATGCGCGCTACCTGGTGGCGTACCGCACGGCGTGCGAAACCTACGATGCGCGCGTGCGTAAAGGCCCGCCACCCGCCGACGGCAAGCTGATTGCCTACTTCTCGGCCGAGTACGGTCTTACGGAGTGCCTGCCGGTTTACTCCGGCGGTCTCGGAGTTCTGTCGGGCGACCATCTGAAGTCCTCGAGCGATCAGGATTATCCGCTCATCGGTCTGGGCCTGCTCTACCAGCAAGGTTACTTCCGGCAATTCCTCAACCCCGATGGATGGCAGCAGGAACGCTATCCCGTGAACGACTTCTACACCTTGCCGCTGGCCACCGTGAAGGACGTCAACGGCGCGGATCTGAAGGTGGTGGTCAAGCTGCCCACCGGCGATGTCCACATCCAGGTCTGGCGCCTGGACGTGGGCCGCATCACGCTCTATCTGCTGGATACCAACATCCCCGAGAACGTCCTGCCGCAGGACCGCGGCATCGCGGATTCCCTCTACGGCGGCGATATCGATACGCGCATCCGCCAGGAGATCGTGCTCGGCATCGGCGGCATGCGGGCGCTGGAGGCCATGGGTCTCAAGCCCACCGTGTACCACATGAACGAAGGCCACTCCGCGTTTCTGGCGCTGGAGCAGGTACGCGTGTTGATGCGCGAGCGGAAACTCACCTTCGAAGAAGCCCTGGAAGCCGCGCGCGCCAGCAATGTCTTCACCACCCACACCCCGGTCCCCGCCGGAATCGATCTGTTCGACCCCGGCCTGATGTACCACTACTTCTCCGGGTACTGCGCCGAGGTGGGGATCGACTTTCAGCAGTTGATGGCGCTCGGCCGGCGCAACGTCTTCGACCGCGACGAGCGGTTCTCCATGGCCGTCCTGGCGCTCAACACCTCGGCCTACCGCAACGCCGTCAGTCGCCTGCACCGGCAGGTTTCGCAGGAGATGTTCCACGACCTTTGGCCGCGGCTGCCGCTGTGGGAAGTGCCCATCACTTCGATCACCAACGGCGTGCACCTGCCGAGCTGGCTGAACGGCGACCTGGCGTCGCTCTACGATCAGTACCTGCAACCCGACTGGCGCGACCGCTTCAACGATCCCACCATCTGGGAACAGGTGAGGGAGATTCCCGACGAGGAGTTGCTGGAAGCGCATCGCCGGCGCAAGCGCCGCCTGGTGAGTTTCGTTCGGGAGCGCCAGGCCGCGTCGGCGGCGCGGCGGCAAGCCTCCGCCGCGGAGGTGCACCGCGCGGCCGGGGTGCTCGACCCCAACGCTCTCACCATCGGGTTCGCGCGCCGCTTCGCCACCTACAAGCGCGCCACCCTGCTGTTCCGCGACGTGGAGCGGCTGAAACGTATTCTGATGAATAAGGACATGCCGGTGCAGATCGTAGTCGCCGGCAAGGCCCATCCCAAGGACCAGCCGGGGAAGAGCTACATCCGCGACGTGGTGCAGTTTTCGCGCGATCCCGACCTCTGGAAACACGTGGTCTTTGTGGAAGATTACGACATGAAGGTGGCGCGGGAGATGGTGCAGGGCGTGGACCTGTGGCTCAACAATCCGCGGCGCGGCGAGGAGGCCTGCGGCACCAGCGGAATGAAGGCGGCCATCAATGGCGTGCTCAACCTCAGCATCCTGGACGGCTGGTTCGACGAAGCCTGTGAGAATTCGGGCGGCTGGGCCGTCGGCGAGCGCGAGCCGTATTCCGAGGACCAGGACGCGCTCCATGCCAGCGCCATCTATTACCTGCTCGAGAGCGAGATCGCTCCCATGTTCTACGAGCGCCGCGAGCAGACCCCGCGCGAGTGGATGCGCCGCATGAAGCAATCCATCGTGTACATCAGCCCGCAGTTCGATTGCCGCCGCATGGTGCGGGAGTACATGACCGAGTTGTACGAGCCGGCCCACTCTTCCCACCTGCGCATCCTCAAGGCGGATTACAGCCTGGTGCGCGAAAAGGCGCGTTGGAACGCGCGCATCCGCGAAGTCTGGGACCGCGTGAGATTCGTGGAAGCGGGGCCCGAGCCGGCGGGTTCGGTGACCAGCGGCAAACCCGTTCCGGTGCGCGCGGCCATCGACCTGGCGGGCCTGAAACCCGGCGACGTTCGCGTGGAGGCCGTGGTGGGGCGGGTGGATAACAACGGCTACCTGGAAGAGACCGAAGTGCTGGTGCTGCCCGCCGTGGACCAGCAGGGCTCGGTCGCGGTATTTGCCCGGGACATCGTTCCCGAACGCACCGGCCGCCTGGGTTACGCCCTGCGCGTCAGCCCCAACCACTTCGACGATCCCATTACCCGCCCCTGCACCAGCCTGCTGAAGTGGAGTTCGGTTGGGTAGCACCCGGCTTTCCGAGCCGTCAACGTAAGAGAGCGGTTTGCCGGACCGTAGGGTAAGCGTCCCGCCCCTATCCAAATACAGCGAGATTGCATGTGCATTTGACTTCGATCCGTGGTACATATGTATTTGAAGCAGTGGCGGGCCGCGAACCTGATTGTGTCAGGCGCCTCGGCGTTCCCGCAGAACCCCTCCGGTAAATCCACGCTAAACGCCGTCGTTGGGAGTACCGCGCGGCCGCGTGGGGATAGATCGGTATCGTAAGCGCCGGTTTTTTCGACAGAACGTTCTTTTGTCCCCCTAGTTACGGAGCAACCTTTCCCCATGGACAGCGATCGCAAGTATAAACAGCCCGGATACATGGACACGGACCGCGATTCCAGAGGCTTCCGCGAAGACCGGCCCAAGCCCAACGGGCCACGCCCCCCCATCGACGTCACCGGCCCCCGCCTGCCGCGTCTCGTCCAACATGTCGCCGCGGCCCGATGTTACAACTGCGCGACAACCCTTCCACCCGACGTGGACTTTCGAGGCAACTGCCCCAAGTGCAACGCCGAGCTGCACTGCTGCAAGCAGTGTTCGAACTTCGAGCCATCCATGCGCTTCCAGTGCCTCAAGCCCGTCCTGGTGCGCATCTCCATGAAGGACAAGGCCAACCAGTGCAACTCGTTCATGCCGCGGGTAACGGTGGCCCGCGAAGGCACCAACAACGTGCCGGCCTCGGCGCCTCTAGAGGTGGGCCCTCCCGCTCCGCGCAACCCCGAAGACGCCCGCAGCGCCTTCGACAAGCTCTTCAAGAAGCTGTAGGGGCCGTAGGTGGGGCAGGCGGTTCCGCCTGCCAGGATGGTGGTAGGGTTACACTCGTGAACGCAGGTGTCACCTGAGGCAGTGAAATCGAAAGTGGTGCTTCTCGTCCCTGAATTCCAGGAGTTCACCTGGTCTCTCATGCACGGCCAACCACCGTTGACCGTCTGGATTGGCCGAGATTAAGCTGTAGGCCGTCTCCTCCAGCCAAAGCGGACTCTTCTGGCTTCGAGCCCTACCCAGCTCTTGCTCCAATTGGCCGACGTCGGACCGCTCGATGCCAATCCACGATCCCTGCGGGTTGAAATAGCTGATTATCCAAAGATCCGGATGAAACCGGTGAAACACAATTGGCGTGCCGGCGGCCCAGATCTTCTGCGCGGCCAATGCGAAGCGCAACGGCTCGTTGAACTGAGGACGAGACTGCGGGTATATGGCGAAAACGAAGTTCCACAGCAGCACGACGGGCACAAACAACCACGTCGCCCTTCGAGTCCTCGGGCCGTCGCGCAGCATCGTGGCCACAATCATGATCAGGGCCGGTAAATAGAACAGTCGATAAAATGTGTTTTGAGGCAACCAGACGAACAAGAAGGCGGCATAGACGCCTGCCCAAATCCATAAATGGCGCGCCGCTGGTGGATGCTCCGCTCCTTCTCGCGCCGCCCGCCATGAACCAGCGCACCACAGGACCGCGGCAGCCAGGAACGCCAGCAAAGCCGCCCAGGATATTCCGTCACCGGCGAAATCGCCCGGCCGGCCGCCGAAGAACAGCCGGAAAGTGCCCCTGATGGACAGCGCAATATTCGTCGGCGGATGGAACGAGAAACCGGAATCGGGCGAGTGCGAAGTCGCCCATGAGAGCAACCCGAAAAGTGCCACCTTACCCGTTAAAGAAATGTATGCGAACACGTACGCGGCCACCGCGGGAATAACGGCCGATACGGTATAGACGCACATTCGCCGGCGGCTCTTTCGCAGGCTCACTAGGGCAACGGGCAGCAAGAGAAACGCCAACTCGTGAAACGCCATTGCGCCCGCGTGGGCAAACCCAGCCAGAACTATGGTCTTCGGACGATGGATGAGCAGGTATGCACAAAGCATGAGGAAGACCGATGGGACGTAAGCATCGGCGTCCGTGGCGAACCTCCACCACGTTGCGGAGAACGCGAAGATGAGCGCCATCGGGATCGCTAGCGGGGCCGGCACACGCCTAAGCCGAAGGCACTTGTACAACAATACAACGCAGAGCCCCGCCGTAAGACTGTTGGCGGCCTGCATGAGGAACAAGGCACGGGTATGAACTCCCCAGTGTTCGCTTTGTCCGTAGAGCCACGCTCCCCACAACTCATACAACAGATGGCTTGGGTGCAGGAGGGAAGCGGTTGCGGGATGCTTCTCAATGTCGATCGCAAATGCCACCCCGTCCCAATAGTAATTGCGAGTGGGCAACGCGAGGTAGAACAGGCAAGGGAATGCGAGCAGCAGAACACCCCATTTGTGTGTGAGAATCCTCACGTTGTGCGTGGCGCCCGTGAGCCGGATGGCAGGCCGCATCTCGCGGTAGCGCAGCAAATGAAAGAGAATGGGGCGTGCATCCTATACTTCCTAAGACCCGCAAGCATCGCGGTTCAACTACAGCGCCCCGGCGGTTATGAGCCAAACAGGAACAGGCAAGCAACCGAAACGTTTGGAGTGACGCGCAACACGCTTTCGGAACTCGCGAACGGGAAGCGAAGCTGTAGGGGCCGGGCACGCCCGGCCCTGCGCCTCTCACGCCCCGTCCTTCATGCTAGTATTGCCCTGATATGCGGACCCGGCTGGCGTGGTGTTTCCTGATACTCTGCGCCGCCTGGTACGCCTACGACACCATCCTGACGCAACTCCCGGACAATAGCGACAGCGACTTCCTGGGCTATTACTCGGCGGCGTGGCACGTGCTGCACGGCGAGTCTCCATTCCTGGAGGACAGCTACATTTACCCGCCGCTCCTGGCCTTGTCGATGGCGCCGTTAGGCGCGATCGACTATCTCGCGGCCCGCTGGGTCTGGTTTGTGTTTTCGCAGGCGTGCCTGCTATGGGCGGCCTGGCTGGTCTACCGATACTTGGGACGCGGTCTGCTGGCAGCCTGTCTGGTGGCACTGGTGTGGGCCGGGGGCCGATCGGGGGGTGAAGCCGTGGGCGTGGGGCAATTGGGGCCCGAACTGGCTCTCTTGCTAGCCATTGCCTATACCGCGGCGGCGGACTGGAGCCAGGGCGTCGGCCTCGGGCTGGGCATCGCCTTGAAGTTTCTGCCCGGGCCGTGCGCCATCGGCCTCGCCATGGCGCGCTGCTGGCGGGCCCTCTGCGTAGCCGTTTTGTGTTCTTTGCTGGGGCCGCTATCCTGGGTGTTCGCTTCGTGGGCGCTGGCTGGTCCGAAGGCGCCGCCGCATCCGACGTCCTTTCTGGCTGGATCGCCGGTGGTGCTGAGTTGGTCGCTGCCCTCGGTGGCGCAGCGTATCATGGACCCACCCCCGCCCGGCCATGCACTGCCGTGGCCCAACGCCTTCCAACTGTATTCGCTCAAGCTGCCCCCGGCCGCGCGCCGGGTCGGACTGGCCGTGACCATCGCCACATTCGCGCTGGGCATTGCCGCGCTCTTAGTGGTTACTGCGGGCCGCGTGACCCGCGCCCAACTTCCGCTCACGATGGCGTCCCTGACCACGCTGACGCTGGTGGCCGCGCCGGTTTCCTGGACGCACTACCAGGTCATGCAGTTCCCCGGCATGGCGCTTTTTGCCGGCGCGCTGGCCTTGCGCGGCGCCTGGAAGAAGGTGGGGTGGGCGCTGCTGTGCGCCGCGTTTATCTATCCCATCCCGGTGTCCGTCTTGCGCGCGATGTATGCGGCCAATGGCGACGCTTGGCCCAACACGCCGATGGCCAATTACTTTTGGATCTCCCTGGCGCCGATGGCGGGCCTGGTGCTGTATGGGATGATGGTGGCCGAGGTTGGGCGGGGCCGCAGACGCGGCCCCTCTCAAACGCCGCCAATCTCTCCGGCTTTGGTGATGCGCGCCACGAAAGGTCCGGGCCGCGAGGCCAGTATCCTGTAGATCCGCGGCAGGGCCTTCACGAAGACGGCGGCGATTTCACTTCCACGGAGGTTGCCAGCGACCAAGATGAACACCCTTGCCCGACTGGACCGCAGCGCGGCCAACTCGAGCGGCCGATACCTCAGCCGCTGATCTTTGGTCAGGATTACCCACCCACGGGTTCCGACGTCTCGAAGCCACACCCGGTCGTCCGCATCGCGGTCGAAATAGTCATCGTGGATCTCAACCCTGAGACCGGCGTCCACGAGTGCCGTTCGGATTGGATCTACGCCCAACGATCTGTCAATGAAAAAGACAGTTCCTTCAGGCGGCTTCGCAGCGGATGGCTTCTTCGACGGCACCTGTTTCCAACCTGAAATCCCTTGCGAGATCCGCGACTGAGTCGCCCGCCTTGTAGCGCTCGTAGATGGCCGAGACGGGAATGCCGGTGCCGGCTACGACAGGACGGCCGAATGAGACAGCGGGATTCATCACCACCACCCGCGGATCCCGCCCCGGAGCCGTGGCCGACTCCGTGTCCCGCGTGAACGGGTACAGCTTGATTGGAAGGCCCCTGGTATCCCATTCAATCCGCTGAAGGTAGACGCTCAAAATCTCCTTCATGGCCCGCTGCCCTTCGCGCGAGGCGTTGATCATTTCGCCGTAACGCTCCACGAAGAGGTCCAGCCCGTTGGTCTGAAATGCCTGGTCGATCAACGGGCGCTCCACCTGGAACTGCTTTCGTACATAGTCCAACGCGGCGCGAACTTTCGGCAACCGGACTCCATGACGGCGGCGAATCGCAGCCAGAACGTGCGCCTCCACCAGGTTGATAAAGGACAGGTATTTCCGTTGAGGATCGTCCAGGTTGACCAAAGGCCGAGACCGCTTAGACTGTCCGGAGACTGGGTACAAGCGGCCGACCACCCAGCTACGAAGGGTCTCCTCGGGCATTCGGAGGTAGTGCGCCGCCTCCGCCACTGAGTACGCTGGCAAAAGACGCGGATCGTCCGTTCCGTAAGACACCGCTGTTCTCTTGAAGGCCATTCCTCCCCTGAAACATTATCGGCCTCTTTTGTGGAGGAAACAAGGTGTGGCAGCGTCTGAAAAAGTGCATTGCTGAAAAACAGCGACTGGGCTTCTAGCGTTGGGAAGCCCCTTCTCCGCGGTCCCCGCTTCCGACGCAGGCGTGAAAACGCAGCGCGTCGTGAATCCAAATCAGATGTGTGGACACTGGCAGGCCGTCAGGCGTAGTATAAGGCGAGCGCGACACAATCTTTGGCTGGAAGGACTTGGTGCCAGACCTCAGTGCCCGTTTTCCTTGAGAAGTACTTGTTACCACTTGCGACGGCGCTCACGGTCTTAGTAGTTTTCACGAATCCAATGAACTTCGATTGGGCACAGAGAACGACGGCTGGACTCGCGGTCTTTTTTGCGGCGTGTTTTGTGGCGCATACCGTCCATAAACTCAACAACCCACCGAAGCCCATAACGGCCTTTGAGTCCGTCCAACGCGAGGTGCGCGCACGCGAAGCAGAATTGAAGAATACGCCTCTGAAGTCTGTTTCCCAAGTGCCAGCCTCCACGGAGCCCGCATCCCCTGCGGACGCGCAACACGAAGATCATAGTGGTTCGCCGAAGGAGAACAAACTTCCACAGGAAGCTGAGAATAGAGCCTCATCCCATACAGGAGACATCAGTATCGGTCCAAACAGCCCGGTCACAAATAGCACAGTCAATACCGGCACCATTAACAATTATGGCCCGTCGAAGCCGTATATTCTGACCGCCGAAGATCAGGGCAAGGTCCGGGAAAAACTGCTGATGGCCTCTGCCCGTCTGCAACTGGTTTGCATTGGTCGTGGTTGTCAATCGGCAAGGTCCCTATTCCCGGCGTTTTCTGGAACAAGTTGGACTGTCTCAGCAACCAGTATTGGGACACTCGCCATGGCTGGAAGCGACGTAGATCTGAGCGTCGGAATCCATGTCATGGCCCGAGATGCGGACCCAAGCGCCCTTCAGTCCCTAAAGGCCGCCCTTGAAGTCCTCCCGGTCAAGTATGAGCTGGCGCCCTGGATGCCCATAGGCGGAACGGCCCCAGACACTCGGCTGTGTTCGGCGACAATTAGAACTCCGGCCTGACGACAATTAAAACTCCCGCTCGACGACAACTAGTGTGACCATCGAGAATCGCGCTCTCGCGGCGCCAAGGGAATGGTCACGGACGAGCAG
>Ga0182021_10003405_pt1 | contig 18697 bp, 20 predicted proteins | sample 612E3MmetaG_FD_120493 | JGI IMG/M metagenome (GOLD analysis project Ga0182021, IMG submission 120493) | Permafrost microbial communities from Stordalen Mire, Sweden - 612E3M metaG (Illumina Assembly) | ecosystem: Environmental > Terrestrial > Soil > Wetlands > Permafrost | place: Sweden... | reverse complement strand
TCAAAAGCGTGGATCGTTGCGTCCAAGGAATTCAAGACCTTTACGAAGAGGAAGACCATCCTTTATTCGTCCTTCTATTTCGAAGGCGTTGTTTCGATCGGCTTGCCATTTGTCATTCGATATATCGCCGGAAAGACGACTGGTGCGGTGGCACTTCCCATTCTTTTGAGCGCCTTTTCGTTTCTTTTCGTCATCGGCGCCTCCCTACTGCCGGTCACGATCGCCTCCTACAGCCTGGTCGGAGAGAAGGTCCAGAAAAGCCTGGAACCTTTGCTGGCAACGCCAACCACCGATGAAGAGATCCTGGCTGGGAAAAGCATTGCGGCCTTCCTACCTGCTATCGCAATCAACCTGATCGGTGCGTTGATCTTCACTACGCTGGTGGACCTGTTCACCCACAACACGTTGAATTCTTATTATTTCCCCAACTGGGATATTGTCATTGTCGTTTTGCTGCTCGGGCCGCTTGCCTGCCTCCTGGCTGTTGGCTATAACGTTCTGATCTCTTCAAGAGTGAACGACGTCCGCGCCGCCCAACAACTCGGCACGCTGATCCTTTTGCCTTTCGCTGCGGTTTATGTTCTTTCAGAAACAAGAGTATTCGACCTGACGACAAACAACCTGTTGATCATGGCCGCCATTCTGGCCGCCGTCGATGTGGTCGTGTTCTTCCTGGCCAAGGCAACGTTCCAGAGAGAAGAAATCCTCACAAAGTGGAAGTGATGTAATCTTCACTGCCGGTCGAGCGCACAGCCACGATAGCCAAACACGGTCCTCGCCGCAACTGTACGTCCTCAGTGTATTTGGGACAAAAACCAGCAATTACAAGAGACACATTCCCAACCCGAAGCCATTATATTTCCACTGCCAGCGCCTGCAAATTCTGCAGGCGTCTTGCTTGTAACGTTCCTTTCTTGATCTCGACTCGCTTTGCCAGAACCTCCTTTGCTCTGCCCGTATAAACGTCCATCAGGGTGAGATTGTCTAGTGATTTGTGGCAGCGCTGGTTGTTGTAGTGATCCACGAACTGGACGATCTCCCGCTCCAGATATTCAGGAGAATAGTAATTCTGCAGGTTCACTACATTCTTCTTCGAGAGGTGATAACGTTCGATCTTGCCCAGGGTCATCGGATGATAGGGAGCAGTGTGGGTGTGTTCGATGTGCCTGCGGTTCAGGTAATCATTCAGATCCTTTTGATTATCACTCACTTTTCTCCAACCGTATTTATCCAATATTTCGCGGGCCACATCATCCAATTATTCTGATTTCTCATGGTCAGTCGGTGAAAGTGCCAGCCGTTCAAGCTCACTTCGAAAGGATGTAGCCAACTCGGATGAATTGCTTATGATGACGCTTATTATCCAATACTTCCAAATTTCATCGTTTGAGCGCAATATGCTTTTGATATGTGGAGCGAGCGGATTGCCAATTGATGCCAGGAATGGGGCAAGAACACGCGCAACAGGCCAGTTGCAACCTTGCAGCCACTCAAGCAACTGCGACAGAACGGGAGCCACGGCAGGATAGCCAGCCTGCACAACTGCTTGTGCCCGAGTTATATCGCTTTTGTGTTGGGGGACGAGAGATTGTATATCGTTCATGAATTTTCGTTCTCAAAAACCTTTCCCTCAAGTATGTTGCGCGAAGAACCTTTATGTCGATCAAGAATTAATTCATGCCATTTGGAGCGGACTAACACGCGATTATGCTGCCAGCCTAATAGCTTTTAGGCTTCACTCTTGCAGCCTAATCTCCCAAGTTAATGTAGGTGATTAGGCTGCGAAAATTGATAAACGATGTAAAATCAACTTACCTACGCTGACAGCATAGCAAAGCGGAAAACAAAAGACAAGTGATTGCATAGCAGTGAAGTAATTGCTCGATCAAGTGCATCGCGCATTCAGAATATTGGACTGACACCCTTTCGACTTTGGATTATCCGTATATACAATACTCCCTTGGGGGCGATCGAACCTGGCCATAATCAATTGCGGTGATGATATAAATTTCCTCTTGAATCAATTGACCCGATCGCAAACGACCTCTCCAGGGGCACTTTCTATGACCAGCTGTAGAGTTCGCCTGCCATGATTTCCATTTCCCGAAGAGAGCCGGATAGAACCATGCACTGGGCGAAGTCCATGGGGCAGAAGGCAGCGGGGGAGTTCGATAAAACTGGGGTTTTAACGATCCCCGGTTTTTTGCATGATTCGCGAAGATGGAAAAGAGGGTCGCTTGCTGAACTTCTCATTAAGAGTTATACTGGACTATTATTGTCCGATTTAAACCATTGGAGGTGATCTATGAAGTGGTTTCTCAACATCCTAGGTGCACTTATGATCCTGGCAGGTATTGTTTGGATTCTGCAGGGTACCGGGATGGCATTCACAGTGGGTATGATGGCGTATGATATACGCTGGGCTTTTGCCGGTGTCGCTCTTATCCTGATCGCCCTGGTGATCATCCTTTTCACGAATCGGCAGCGAAAGAAGTCACCCCGGTCTCCCTGATCCCCTGATCGGGACTCAAGAGATTATTCCTCCCGTGGAATAGGGGGTATCGCAAAGGGGTGATGAGTTCATCTCCCTTTGAGCCCGTCTTTCCAAGCGGCGCTGTTTTGCTGACCGGGTTTCTGGTCCATCCTGTTTGTGTAGGTCCGCTCGGCGGTTACCTGTCAGCGTCATTGCTTCGATATAAAGGGGGATGCGTCCCCGGATTTGATGATCGTTGCGGGGTATTCCATCACCAACTGGCCCCGGGTTCTGGGCCTGTCATCTGTGCTAGAATCGAACGAATGAGAAAGTCAGCCTGCTTGCTGGTCCTGTCGCTCCTGCCTGTACTGCTCAGCGCTGCCTGCAGCTCCACGACTTCCACCAATCCCCCCTCACCCACCTTAACCCCCACGCAGGCGACCACCACGACACCCACGGGCACGGCCTCCCCCCAGCCCCTTCCTGCCACCAGCACTCCCATACTCATCGCGGGGACCCTCACAATCAAGGTCAACGTCCGGAGCGGACCCGCCGCCACCTATGCTTCGGTGGGCCAGCTGGACGCCGGGCAAAACGTGCAAATACTTTTCCGCGATGTCACCGGCGCCTGGTATCAAATACTCTATCCTCCTGGCCCGCAGGGACGGGGCTGGGTCGCATCCCAGTACATTACCGTCGCAGCGGGGACGCAGGCACCTCGCGAAGCCACCCCCACTCCAGCCGGTCCAACCGGGTCGGTGATCCAGCGTTTGAATATTCGCAGCGGACCAGGGACGAACTTCGACACACTCGGGATGCTCGATCCGAACCAGGTCGTCTTCCTCACCGGTAAGAATAGCACCGCCTCCTGGTTCCAGATCGCCTACCCTACCGGGCCTGGTGGGCATGGTTGGGTGACCGCACAGTATATCCAGACTGATGTCTCTGCCAGCCTGCCAGTGCTCGATGATTATGGTAATGTAATTACACCGAATACAGCTGGTCTCCCTTCAGTACCGGTTCTTAGCTCGACCCCCACGCTTGGACCCGCCTATGCAGATGGCGACTCGTCCGCTAACCCGGAAGTCCGTGTTACCTTCTCAACTACCGGAACGACCCGGTTCATCTATTCCGACCAGGTTTCAACGCCGCAGGGGGATCCTGAGGACTGGGTTGAGTTCACACCCTATTCAACCTCGGGTACGACCGCCCATTTGATCCTTAGTCTGGCCTGTACCGGTAATTCCGCACTTAACGTGGAGCTTTGGCAACAAAACGCTGCCCTTACCGGCTGGGGATCGCTGTCCTGCGGTGAATCCAGCAGGTCCGTCCTTCTGACCGCCGGTCAGGTCTACCAGTTTCGCCTATCTCCCGATCAGGGAACAGGTCTGCAGTTTGTCGCCTACACTCTGACCGTCCAAAACAACCCTTGATCGTCACCTTATCCACCCCGCGTCTCCTCCCTGTATACCTGGATGTCATGGTCATCAAATCCCTTCCATCAACCGCATTCCGTCTCCTGCTAACTGCCACATGCCTCCTTTCGGTAGTCTCCTGCACCCCCGTCCCCGCACAACGAGATTGGACTTACGCCGACCTGCGTCTGCTTGACCCGCTGGACAATACCCCTACCCCTTCCACCGATATCCTGGCTGTCTACGACCGAACGGTCGGCTCCGATCTGGAGATTCGCATCGATCTGCTGGATATCCCCATTATCCCGGATTACGACCTCAGTCTCCACCTGATCACCCCCGGGATGGATCCGACGATCTTCATCCCCGCCTCTGGCCAGCCGATCGTTACGCCTGCCCAGGCTGGGATTCAGGCCCGCGTTGTCCGTGACCCGTGGCTGGATACGGTCACCGTACGCCTCAACCGCTTGGTCATCCCCCAACCCTTTACCCTGCAGGTTTCTTCGTTCATACCGGGGAGTTCTACTCCGGCCGATGAAACGGCCCCCGTCCGTTCAGATGCCCCGCCTCCCCTGGCACGTGCTCCCCTCCTCCTGGCTTTCTGGGATACCTTTCCAGTCACCACCCCAGCTCAGGCTCTCCGTCGCTGGGACGGTGCCCACTCCGGCCCGCGCGGCGAACGACATGGTCTGAGCCATGTCATCGAAGGCGCAGCACTCTATCATATCCCCCTGGTCCTACTCGACCTGAAGACTCCTGCCAGCCTGGCGGCCCTAAACTATATGGGTGTCCTGCCGCAAATTCAAGCCCTTTGCAACCAGGGTCTGCTGGTCCTGCCCGACGTGGCCTATGCTGAACCCGCCCAGGTCTCCCTAGGCTTCAGTCGGAGCGCCGCGGCGGGGTTTGGTCTACCGGCCAGTCAATTCGTCTACAGCGCCTCTGCTACTTTGCAGTCTAAATATCTTGCTCAATTTATTTCGCTGGACGACGCCTCCCACCTGTCTCGCTCAGCGGATGCCCGCCTGATTCCCCTTCCCGCACCTGCCGATTCGCAGGCCACCATCGACGGTCCCTCGCTTGATGTGCGCCGCCAGTTGGTCACGGCTGCTTTCTCTGCTGACCCTTCAAGGCTGGTGGTATTGGGTGGGGATCTCCCCCTTTCCACCTGGGGAAATCAAGACATGGCCGCTCCCACTTTCGCCTGGCTCGCTGCCCATCCCTGGATCCACCTGCTGAACGGTCAGGATCTACTGACCTTCCCACTCGGATCGAAAAAGAGCCTCCCGGCAGGAGGTGGGGATACTTCCTCACCGGTGGAGACCAGCACTTCCCCATTCCTGGAGAATCTGATAAGAGCACCCACTGGTCCTCTCACAGTCTCGGCATGGCAAACCTGGTTCATGCTGACTGCCCCGACCAGTGACGAGAAACTCCGTACGCTGCGCCTCAATTATTATGGCCAGGTGGGTGAATTGCTGGCCGCTGCGCGTTGGGCAAAAAATCCGTCTGCGGAGGTGAGTTGCATGGACGACCTTAATTCCGATGGCAGTCCGGAGTGTATCCTTTCCTCCCGGAATATGTATGCTGTGATCGATCCGCGTGGCGGCCGGTTGTCAAATCTTTTCTATCTCGATGCAAGCGGCCCGCACCAACTGGTTGGACCATCCAGCCAGTTTACTGTTGGGTTGAGTGACCCTTCCGAATGGCATCCTGATCTTGGGGAGGCCGCCGACCCGACCGTAATCTCTGGCGCTTTCAACGATGGACCTGATCGATGGGATGTTCATGCCTCAGCGGATAATGCCGCTCTTACCTTTACCAGCCTGGACAGCACCCGTCAAAAAACCTACATACTGTCGGATAACGGTATCACCGTCTCCTATCAGGGTTTTGGACCGGTCAGCGTCAGTATTCCCCTGACCGTGGATCCGCAGGCTTTTTATTTCGGCCCAGTAAAATATCAATCCTCTCCGACCCCCGGTATGTGGACCTGGGGGCTTGCTAATGGTCTCCAGGTCGAGGTCCACAGCGATGCCCTTCTCTCTGCACAAAACTTTACCGATTCACAGTCCTTCCTGCCCGGTCCTGAAAATCCCGACCAGGCTTACCCGGGTGGTCATTATCTCCCCTTTCCGCTCTCGGTCGTCACCGTTCAGGTTAACACAGATTTTAGTGTACAGATCACCATTGCCAAATGAAGATTCTTGTTTTTGCTTTGAATCCCCCTATCATTTACCAGATCTCCCCTTCCATGAAGAGCATTAAAACACGGGACGTCTTTTGCACTGATGCCAATGATCCGGTTTAAATAAAAGCCTTTTTAAAGAATTGCACAAACCTTTTTTTTATGGTAAAGTCTCAAGTGGATGTCTCCATCAGCCTTGCCTGTCGAGGGTTGTCTATGAAAAAAAACGATATACCCGATATTATTATCAGCCGTCTACCGGTTTACCTGCGTGCTCTGCGGCACATGCAGGCCCAACACAAGCAGAACACTTCTTCGCAGGAGTTGGGGGTACGCGTGGGTCTATCAGCTGCCCAGATCCGCAAGGACCTCTCTCAATTTGGTGAATTCGGTAAGCAGGGAACCGGTTACAACATAGCTTTCCTGGTTGACAAATTACGCGAGATTCTCAGAGTTGACCAGGTCTGGGATGTGGCCGTGATCGGCATGGGTGATATGGGTCACGCCTTGGCTCGCTACCAGGGCTTTAATGATCGCGGCTTTCAGGTGGCGGTGGTCTTCGACAACGACCCGGGGAAGGTCGGCACGTTGGTTGAACAATTTATTGTCCGGGACATGCAGGAGATTGTACCGGCCATTCGCAAATCGGGGATCAAGGTGGCGATGGTATGCGTCCCAGCAGCATCCGCCCAGGAGGTAACCGACCTGCTGGTGGAAGCCGGTATCAAGGCCATCCTCAACTATGCTCCCATCAGCCTGAGCGTTCCCAAAGATGTGCACGTCCAATATCTCGACCCTTCGATTGGCCTACAGCGAATGACCTATTACTTGGATTGATCCCGATTCCTATTACCAGAATGAAAGTGCGAACAGGCACATTGCTTGTCCGCACTTTTCTCTTTTAACAGGATCCTCTCTTGGGATGGACAGGGATTGAGGCGAAGCCCAGACAATTAGGGCCGACATGTGTCCCGATCGCGGTGGTCACATTGACCAGCAGGGGAGGTACAACCACTTTCGATTTCACCTCTTCAAGCAATTGCCTTGCCATTGATTCGGCGTTGGTATGCAGCACTGCCAGCCGTTCCAGCGATCCCCAGGAGTTGAGTATATCCATCAGACGTTCAACTCCCTGGAGTCGCGTTCGCACCTGACCCATCCGGTGGACAATACCAAAACGAAGTTCGATCAATGGCTGGAGACGCAGGAGGCCACCGATCATTGCTGTTGCCCATGATACCCGGCCACTGCGGCGAACGTATTCAATTCCTTCCAGCAGGGCTGCCACCCGTGCCTTCTGGCGGATATTTTCCATCAGGGAAGTCACCTCATCTGGGACGGCCCCATGCCCCGCGGCCTCCGCTGCCAGGATGACCTGGAAACCCATCCCCAGGCTTAGCTGCCCGCTGTCCAGCACCTTTACCCGCTGACCGAAATCCTGTGCTGCCAGGCGGGCAGCATTGAATATCCCGCTTAGTTCATTCGGCGGGTGGACGGAGATGATAAGGCCCGCTCCCTTCCGGAGCAATTTTTCGTAACGTTCCTGGAAGGAACCGACAGATGGGGAGGAGGTCGTCGGTGGGGGGTAGAGATTGGGCAGGCGGGTGTAAAACTCCTCGCGGCTTAGCTCGATCCCATCGGAATAACTATGACTACCAATGTTCACCAGCGCCGGAACAATCTCGATCCCATTTCGTTCGGCAAGATCTGCTGGAACATCAGCTGTGCTATCGGTTACGAAACCGATTTTCATGAATACCTCTGATCTTATTTTTCAATTACAACGAGACCGGTGCTTTGTGGACCGAATAAAGCCGCCAGGTGGGGAGTGGTGGTATGTTCACTGAATGGTGTCTCAGGGAAAGCTTCCCGAATGTACTGAAGCATGGGCCGGCTTCGGATGGCGTTGCGGTTGACACCACGTACCAAGGCGATATGAGTTGGGACATCAAATTCGTTCATGAACTCCTGGAAGGCTTCGAACAGATGGCGTTGTGTCCGAACTTTCTCCATTGGTGTCAGGCGGCCATCTTCGATCACGAAGATGGGGAGCATACCCATCATCTCGCCCACCAATGCCTGGGAGTTCTCCAAATAACCGGAATTAGCCAGATAGGTCAGCTCCGGGATACAGAACAGCATATAAATCCGCGGGATGGACACTCGGATCTGTCTTTCGACCTCCGCCAGAGGCGCACCCGCAGCGGCTGCTGCAGCAGCGGCCTGGATCAGGAATCCCAGCCCAAGTCCGATTGTTTGTGAATCAATTACTTCAACGGCTGCATGATTGCTGTAATTGATTGAAGCGGAGAGTGCATGCGAGGTCGCAGGGCTGAGTTGTTCCGAGAGAGTAAGGACCAGGATCGTGTCGTATTTGCTGCTCAACCGGGTGTAATACTGGGTAAATTCCATTTGGGAGGGGGGGATCAACCTCTGCAAAGAATCGCCTCCAGACCAGGATTCGTGACCCAGCCTCACCTGGGACCGTAATTCGAACGGGATGATATACACCCGGTCATTTCCCGGGTAATTGGGATGTGAAAATTGTGCAGTGCTGTCGGTCAGGATACAAATGTTGGACATACGATGATGAATGATCGGTGACCCAGCTTCCAAAAAAACGTGATCATTCCACGGAGATGATGAACTGGTAATGCGGTTGACCGCCATCCTGCAATTCAATTTCCTGTGTTGGGTATGCTGCCCGGATCACATCGGCAATACGGTTGGCTTCCATGGAAGATAGGTCTATCCCATAGAAAAGTGTGATAAGTTCGTAATCAGCAGCTTTGACCTTTTCCAACGCTCCCAGGCAAGCCGTTTCAACTGTCTCTGCAGAGACAGCAAGTTTACCATTTACCAGGGCGATCACATGCCCTTCTTCTACAGCCACACCATCTATTTCAACCGTGCGTGTACTGGTGGTGACTTCTATCGTTTTCACATCTTCTAGAGCTTTGGTCATCCTGGCCGCCACTGCTTCTGTTTCACCATCGGGATTAAGATGCATCATCGCCGCCAGCCCCTGTGGGATGCTGCGGCTGGGAACCAGGTAAACTTTCTTGACGGTCACATCTTTGGCCTGCTGGGCTGCCAGAATGATGTTCTTGTTATTCGGCAAGATGATGATCCTGTCAGTCGGCAGGTTTTCGAATGCATCCAGGATATCTTTCGTGGAAGGGTTCATGGTCTGACCGCCTTCGACGATAGCGGCCACTCCCAGGCTTGCAAAGAGGCGTGAGATACCCGCTCCAGGTGAGACGGCAACCACCGCGATCTGGCCTGGCTCAATGGTGGCCAGATCAATATGGTCTCCGCCCACTTTTTCGTTTATCCTGTCCATTTGGGCCACCAGGTTTTCCATGCCGATCTTGGTGATGGTGCCCACCTTCATGACATAATCAATTGGTTCATAGCGTTTATCGGTGGCGACATGGATGTGCATCCGGTACATTCCGTCCCCTTCACCCACCTGGATGGATGTGCCAATATTTTCCAATTCGCTGTAAAACTTCTCCAGATTAAGCTTTTCTTTGGGGACGAAGTCGACGATGACTTCATAATCCTGTCCTGGTTCAATAGAATCCATCGTGTTCTCCAGGTGCATTGAGGAAAGTGGTTGGACGGTCGCACTGGCAGTATCCAGGGGTTCACCTTGGACGAGGCGCAGCATACCTTCCAGAATGTAAAATAAGCCTTTTCCCCCCGAGTCAACAACTCCAGCCTGCTTGAGGACCGGAAGGAGTTCGGGGGTCCGCTGAACGGATGCGTCCGCCTCGACCACCACGCGTTCCAGTATCTCATAGGGTTTATCTGTTTCATTGATCGCTCGTGCAGCCGCCGCGGCCACATCCTTGGCAACCGTCAAAATGGTCCCCTCGACCGGGCGGACAACTCCCTTGTAGGCAGTATCGCGTGCTTCGGCAAGTGCGCGCACCAGCGCGGCCCCATCCAAATATTCCTGGTTATGCAGCCCACGGGAAAAACCACGCCATAACTGGGAGAGGATCACCCCTGAATTACCGCGTGCACCCATCAGAGCTCCCTGGGAAATTGCCGCTGCCATCTGTCCTACACCATGATGGCCAAGGTGATTTATTTCATTATAGGCTGATTGCATGGTCAGGACCATGTTCGTACCGGTATCACCATCCGGGACGGGGAAAACATTAAGGGCGTTGACGGTCTGCTGGTTGACCCGCAACCAGGTAAGACCGGCCTCCACCAGTTTCTTGAGCACCTGCCCGTCTATCGGCGTGGACTTGATATGCTCCAGGCGCGTATGACCGTCTGAATTCATACTTCTAAATTCTCCTCGCTCTACTCAGAATTGCTTACGCGCAGACCCTGAACATGTACATTAACTTGATGAACTGACATCCCCAGCGCCTTCTCCACCTGGTAACGCACCGCGTCCGCCACGCTGTCGGCCACCGATGTGATCCGTGTGCCGTACTCGATGATGATATACACTTCAATATCAATATCCTCACCGTTGTAATGCACCGAAACTCCCCGGGCGGGGATTTTCGTTATTGTTGCTGAAATGCCCTCCGCCAGGTTTTTTGGCGCCAGGCCAACCACGCCGTAGGAGGTTAGCGTCGCATGATAGGCTATGGTCGCCAGGGCATTCGGCGAGATGTGGATGCTTCCTAGAGCAGTCGTTTCTTCACCCATGGTTTTGTCCTCTATACTACATGATAACACTTGACTTGTACAAGGATGCGTTTCGTGGTAAAATACGCCGCTTATAAAATACGGGCAAGGGAATAATTGCAGGAAAGGAAGTCAAAAAATGGCAAAATGTGCTCATTGTGGTAAGGCCACTAGCTTCGGTCATAATATATCCTTCTCTCATCGTGTTACCAACCGCCCCTACCACCCTAATCTACAGAAGGTGACGGTCATCGAGCATGGTCGTAAGGTCCATAAGATACTGTGCACCAAGTGCATTCGCACATTGGTCAAAACGGCCTGATCAGTTTTTTCCCAGACAGAGTCACGGCGCCAGCCGTGATTTTTGTTTTAATCCGTTTCCGCAGGGAGAATCGCAATTGCGGTCCGTAGTGAGCGAAGACCGGCCGCGATCCCGCCCGGATGCTGGAAGACCGCGCTTGCTGAAACGAATGCATTTGCACCCGCGTCGCGTACCATCGGGATGGTCTCCACGGTAAGACCGCCATCTGTCTCAAGCCATGCCGAGGATTTGATTTCGTCCAGTCTGTTGCGTACTTCAGCTACTTTGGGCACCATTTCTGTCATGAAAGCCTGGCCGGAATATCCGGGGTGGACAGTCAGCACCAGCACCAGGTCGGCAAGCGCTAATGCAGGTTCCAAGTCGCGGGCAGGAGTTGCCGGGTTGAGCGTCACTCCTGCCCGGCAGCCCAGCGATTTGATCGTGCTTATAGTTCTCGCGATCTGAGGACAGGTTTCCACATGAACAATCAGGTGGCTTGCTCCTGCTCTGGCAAAGGCTTCCAGCAGGTTTTCCGGGTGTTCGACCATCAGGTGCACATCCAGCGGCAGATTGGTCACCCGCCTGCAGGCTGCGACGATGAATGGGCCCATGGTCAGGTTCGGGACGAAATGTCCGTCCATTACATCCACATGGATCCAGTCCGCTCCCGCTGCCTCGGCTTCAGCGATCTGTTCTCCAAGGCGAGTAAAGTCTGCCGATAAGATGGAGGGGGCAATAATAAAAGGTTTCATCTAGAATTACCGAATGGGCGGATTATACACGAAATAGATCCACATCCAGAATGGGATTAACCCGAGGACAGTCGTCAGCGCCACCAATCCCAGGCCTAACGAAACCCAGTCAATTTCGGCGACCGGTGTCAGGGTTAATCTGGCATCCTGTGCCAACTCAGGATCTTGACCGGGATTCGCTTCCGGGGTAAGGGCCAATGACAGGGCGGATTTGGCATTGCCAAAGTTCAACAAAACGCGTCCCAACTGGTCAGCAGTTCGATAGCGCTGGGAGGGTTCCTTTGAAAGCACCTTCGTTAATATTTTCTCCAGTGTTGGAGAAATACCCGGGATCATTTCACTCAGGGGCGGTGGTAATTCCTCTATGTGCTGGCGGGTCAATTCAGCAGCCGAGTCAGCATGAAAGGGCAGGCTACCGGTCAACATCTCATACAGGATGATCCCCAACGAATAAACATCTGAGGCTGGTGATGGTGCAGATCCAGAGGCTTGCTCCGGCGAAAAATATTGCGGGGAACCCCATACTACATCGCTCTTCTCGTCAGGCTGGATCGTGGCCAGAGCGCGTACAATGCCAAAATCAGCCACTTTGAGCCGCATATCCGGTGTGACCAACATGTTCTGGGGTTTCACATCACAATGAACCAGTCCAGATCGGTGGGCATAGCCGATGCCTGCGCAGGCCTGGATAATTAGCGGGACTGCCTCTTCAAGCGAGAAATGTCCGCGCTGTTTGATGAGCGTTTTAAGATCAGTGCCAGGTACGTATTCCATTACCAGGAACAGCTGCCCGTGATCCAGTCCAAAATCATGAACGGTGACAATATTCGGGTGAGACAGGTTCGCAGCAGCCTTGGCTTCCTGTCGGAAGCGTGCCTGAAAGGTTGGGTCTCGCGAAGTCCCCTCGCGCAATACTTTGACCGCCACAAAACGCTCCAGCATCAGGTCATGGGCGCGGTAAACGACGGCCATACCCCCTTTACCCACTGTTTCCAATAATTGGTAGCGTTTATTTAATACTCGCGGCTCTTCCATAGACTGCCTGAGAGGATTATAACACGCTGTTTTTGGGCTTGATTCGTGCTCCTTTTTTCACGTCGCATAAATAAAAGTTCATTAAAAACTATTGGATTGAATACCCTCTCTTGGTTAAAAACGTCTACCCCCAAGTATAATAAAGACATGGTGGACACGCTTCTCATTTACAACCCTGCCGCTGGTCGCGTCTCGGTGCGACCATTTATTGGCGGAGTGATCCGTGCCCTCAATGACCACGGCTGGCGCGTGGAAGTGGCCGAATCCTTAAATGGTCGCCACACCACGCAGCTGGCCCATATGGCCGCTCAGGAAAATTTCCGCGCGGTCTTCGCCATCGGAGGTGATGGTACTGCCGGACAGGCTGCCGCAGGTTTGATAGGATCACAGACCGCCCTGGGTGTGCTCCCCGCCGGCACAACCAATGTCTGGGCGCAGGAATTGGGCATCCATGCTTTCGTTTGGCCGCACATGCGGGCCTTGAGTCAAAACGCCCGCCTGCTCGCCGGATCCAGTCCCTGCCCGATGGATGTGGGGGTTTGCAATGGGCAGCCTTTCTTGATGTGGGCTGGGATCGGCCTGGATGCCATGACCGTTCAAAAACTGACCCCCCGTAAGCGCTTTGAAAAATATCTAAGTATCACTCAATATGCTGCTACGACCATCTGGAATGCCACCATCTGGCATGGTATGAATCTGCATGTCACTGCTGATGATAAACATATCGAGGGACACTATCTTTTGGCGGTGGCCACAAATATCCGTCATTATGCCATTGCAGAGATCTCCCCCGCGGCTTACCTAGACGATGGTATGATGGATTTATGGCTGTTCTCTGGCAGCACACTTGCCGATGCTTTCCGCGTCATGTTCGATATTCTGGGCGGTCAGCATATCCTTTCCAACCAGGCTCGTTGTGTTCCTTTCCGCCAGGCGACGATCGAGTCTGAAACTCCTTTTTCGCTCCAGATGGATGGTGAAGCCATGCTGGGAACCGAGCGTATATTTATAGAAACTCTTCCCCAAAAGTTATTCATCCTGATGCCACAAGCAGTGCGCGATCGTTTATTTAAACCAAGTTGAGATGAAAAATATTCTGACTCGTAATGTTTTTTTCGCCATGCTGATCATTGCCTTGGTGCTTTTATGTTCCACCCTCGCCATTATCCTGATATGGCGACCAACTGCGTCACGGCCATCCCTGACACCAGCCTCCGCAGCATTGATCCTTATTCCCGCCACTACCTCGACCCCCCTTGCCTTCACTCCGACGCAGACACCTTTCCCACCGACGCCGGTCTTCACACCCACCCCGGCGCCTGGGCAGATCGCCATAGGAGTGTACGTCCAGCCTTCAACCGGTGGGGTAGGCCTGCGTGTCCATACTGCTCCCAGTCTTACAGCTGACCTCGCATTTCAGGGGGCGGCTTTTGATTCGGAAGTATTCCTCGTAACGGATGGACCGAAACAGGCAGATGGTTATATCTGGTGGTATCTGACTGCCTCGTATGATGCCACCCGCGCTGGTTGGGCAGTTCAGAATTATCTGGTCGCTATCCCAATATCGCATTGATCCGCAAGGGACATGCAACCCTGACCTCCTTTCAGGGATCCCTTCTCCATGAAACCCACATCCATTACTGCCAACCGTGAGAAGAAAGAAATGTCCGTTTCCTGGGACGATGGTCATGCCAGTTCCTACCCATTTTCCCTTTTGCGGGCAGGTTGTCCATGTGCTGATTGCCGTGGTGGGCATGATCGGATGGGTAATCTCCCCGATCCGGCCGTTTTTGGGATATTCTTACCCGATTCCCCTGCTACCCGTTTGCGAACGGTCCTGCCGGTAGGTGCCTATGCCATCAGTCCTGTCTGGGAGGACGGGCACGACTCCGGGATTTACCGGTGGAACTATTTGCGAGCGCTCTGTCCCTGCACACAATGCCGGCAGAATTATTTAAGTAAGCCTTCGAAAGACCGTGACTGATCCTGTCCGGGGGTACAATTCAGACCGGCATTCAAGGGGTGTTATCCTTAGTTGACAATCGATCCGCTCTCTAAAAAAAACAGGCCCCGGAGTTAATCTACAGCTCTCGAACCCATTTGTATTAAAGCCGAACCGGGATGGGGGACCTGTCAGGTCTATGGGGTCGGCGTCTGTGTCAGTGTTACTTGCAGCGTGGGTGTATATGTGGGTGTGATATTGAGAGATTGGTAGGCTTCATTACGCCATGTTGTCGGCATCGCTTCCGGTGGTAGCATGATCAACAGGTTCCAGGCATTCTCGGCCCCTTGCAAAGATAGTGGGTCTCCCTTCTCTATCAAATAGCGCGCCTCCCAGTAATAAACCTGGGCTTTCTCCCCATCGGTCTTTGCCAGAGGGTAGGCATTCACCTCGACTTGAATATAAGCATCTCCAGGTTGACCTTGTTGATCATAGGCCATTGCCAGGCTGATGAAGGGCTCGAATCCGAGCGGATCATATACAATCGAAAGCCTCAAATCAGCCTCAGCAAGTTGGGGTTTTTTTAGGTTAATGTAGGCAGAGCCACGCTGGAAAAATACCTCTGCATTGCCGTTGCCAGCGTTAATCGTCCTGGTCAGGATTTCCACAGCCGCATCATATCGACCAGTGGCATTGTAGGCTGTCCCCAGCAGCAGATAAGCGCTGTAATCACCCGGAGCATAGATCGTATAGGTTTGCAGCACGTTTATCGCCTGGTCATTTTGATTATTGAGAATATAGGCCCTTCCCAGGGTTAAATAGACCGGGACAAGCGTAATGTCTAGCTGGTTGGCTTTCAATGCTGAAGACAGGGCGGCATCATTCTCTCCCAGGGTCAGTTCTATATCTGCCAGATAGAGATAGGCAGGGGCTGAATCCGGACTGATTTCAAGCGCTTTCTCCAGGTCAGCCTTTGCTGCGATTGGATTGGCGTCCAGCATATTTGCTCCTCGCGCAATGTAGGCTTCGGCATAGTTTGGATCCAGTTGGATGGCCTCGTCCAGGTCGGCGGTCACATCTAGTTTGGGGTTCAGACCCAGGTTGGCGCGGGCGCGGCCGAGGAAGGCCGGGGCGAATTCCGCATCCTTGTTGATCGCATCCTGGTAGGAATCCCGTGCGTTACGGTAATCGGCCTGTGCCCGGTAGATCTCTCCTACATAATAATAGAGGTCCGGGGCGTCCGGTTCCAGGCTGATGGCCTGCTGGAACAGCACCATGGCATTCGTATAATCCTTTACTGCCAGGAAACGCAGGCCGGATTCGAAGGCGCTCCGGCTGGTGATGGGGTGCAGGGTCATCACATATAGTGGTGTGGGTGTATAGGTCGAATTAAGGAACATCCACAAAGGTGTGGCCCCCATAAAAGTCGATGTGGGTGTGCGGGTGAGCGGGGTGACCGTCGGTGTGAGAGGTATTGTAAAAGTCGGGTGGTGTGTCCGAGTGATGTATGGCTGTTGCACAGTTCTGTTGGTCAGGAAGACAGACCCGCCCAAGTAGAGACCACCGAGGACCACCACTACAATTCCCAGAATGATGAAAAAACGAAGCACCGGGTAGGCATAGCCGCTTTTCTTTACCTTTGGCTCCTTGCGGATGGTCAGTTTCTCCTCCCATAATCGCGGTCGATTGATCGGGAAAGGTTTAATGGAATCATCTGGCGGTAGCGCTCCGAATAAGCGTAGCCCGCGTTTGGCAGCAGTATTATCTGGATCTGCCTGGAGTGCCGTCTGGAGGCAATATATCCGTTCCTTTTGAGTATCCACTGCTATGCTGAGCCACAGCCAGTAGGCTGGATTTTTTTGATCCGTTTTTAGCAGCCGGGTCAGCAGGTCACGCGCCCTTGTTCGGTCGCCCTTGCCAAGCGCCTCCATTGCTTCGTGCAGCATGGCGTTTATCCCGGTCTCATCTGGTATCAATTCATCTTCATCAGCCATAAAATGAGTTTAGCACAGCCTGAGGGAGTGAGCAAGTGATAATAGTATAATTTCTCCATGCCGCGCATATGGGTCAGCTTATTCCTTTTACTAATTTTAACCGCTTGTACGGTTGGCACCGGTACACCGACAGTACTTGCCCCTGCCGTTCCCTATCAGACCGTTACCTCACTCATGACTCCCACTGTGCTTCCTCCCTTGGTGGAGATCCTGTTGCCCACTCCTACAACCTTCACCTATACGGTTGTTCAGGGTGATACTTTGATTGGGATTGCTGGACGTTACGGCGTTACCCTTGAGGCCCTGCTGGCTGCCAATCCTTCCATCCAGCCGGCAGCCCTCGCGGTGGGGGCCAACCTCATCATTCCCACTGGCAACCAGGCAGCCGGGGAACCAACACCAACCCCAGCGCTCTTGCCTGTTCTGCAGGCCCACTGCTGGCCGGAACCGGGCGGGGGGTTGTGGTGCTTCGCCCTGGTTCAGAACCAGTACGCCGAAACCCTTGAAAACCTTTCAGCACAGTTTACCCTCCTGGACTCGGACCAGCAGCCGCTTTCCAATCAGGTGGCTTTTGGTTTGCTCGATATCCTCCCCCCGGGGCGGAATATGCCGCTGGCGGTTCATTTTCCTCCACCGGTTAATGCCGATGCACAGGTTCGTGTCCAGGTGCTGACCGCCACCCGTCTCCTTCCGGGTGATACTCGTTACCTGCCAGTCACGCTGGAAGACAATCTGGTCAGCGTAGCAGTATCCGGGCAAACCGCTCAGGTCAGCGGTCGTGTTGCACTGACTGGACCCGGCACGGCTGGGAATCTGTGGGTTTTGGCAACTGCTTATGATGCCATCGGGGACATTGTTGCTGTTCGCCGGTGGAATTCCCCCTCCACCCTAACCGTAGATGAGCCTGTTTCATTTAATTTCCTGGTTTCCAGCCTCGGGCCGCGGATCGAAAGGGTCGAATTTCTCGCTGAAGCGAAACCATGATATAAGGAAAACCCGGAACGTGGAACGCCGTCGATTGGATTATTGGACAACCAGTGTGATAAAACCTGCTTCAGGCTATCCGCTTATTGAAACGAAAGCGAAATGAGCCTTCTTCAATCAGGCTCCGCGGTCCCTCCGCAGGCTTTCTAAGCCGGATGACCGCGGATACCGCACGCGTGATTGGCCGGTCTTCCCGGTCAGACACAGGGATTTCTCGGCAAACCCGCCCCAACCTCCACCTTCGATCGAGGAAAAAGAAAAGATAACTGACCTCCAGGCGGTCCTGGCAGCCACCTGTCCTTTTTTCTTCCATTTTGCTTGACTCATTCCCGGAATCCTGATAAACTGCCGTGCCGTTTATGTTTTTATGGAATCTCCCGCCCAGCGATTTTACGGGAAATTCCGTCTGTTAACCTTGTCCGGGATGGACGCCTTTGGTATAATTCCCCCGCTTAAGCCGGGAAAGCGGTAATTGCCGACGTAGCTCAATCGGCAGAGCAACCGCCTTGTAAGTGGTAGGTTATGGGTTCAATTCCCATCGTCGGCTTGGATCATTGACAAGATGTCCTGATCAGTTCGTCGGTTGGCCTCATTCCCGGATGAGACCAAGCGACCAGCCAATCAGGGTTGGATAATGGGCAGTTACCCAAGTGGCCAAAGGGGACTGACTGTAAATCAGTTGGCAAAAGCCTTCGGAGGTTCGAATCCTTCACTGCCCACTTCGCCCTCATAGCTCAGTCGGTAGAGCACATTCTTGGTAAGAATGGGGTCATGGGTTCAAATCCCATTGAGGGCTTTCGTGGCAAAACAGATATAGTCAAGGAAGGAGATCTTATTATGGCGAAGCAGAAGTATGAGCGGAATAAACCGCACATGAACGTAGGGACCATGGGTCACATAGACCATGGTAAGACGACGCTGACGGCGGCGATCACGAAATACAGCCAGTTTCTGGGGAAG
>Ga0182021_10003404_pt1 | contig 18699 bp, 13 predicted proteins | sample 612E3MmetaG_FD_120493 | JGI IMG/M metagenome (GOLD analysis project Ga0182021, IMG submission 120493) | Permafrost microbial communities from Stordalen Mire, Sweden - 612E3M metaG (Illumina Assembly) | ecosystem: Environmental > Terrestrial > Soil > Wetlands > Permafrost | place: Sweden... | reverse complement strand
GCCCAGCGCGATGGACGTGTAGGCGCACATCAGCACCCACGTGGGGATCTCGAACACATGCACGTAGCCCGACGTGAACAGCACCCCCGTGATCAGCCCGGCCGTCTTCTGGGCGTCGTTGGAGCCGTGCGAGACGCTGAACGCCGCCGCCGATAGCAACTGGAACTTGCGGAAATACTTGTCCATCTTCGACGGGCTGTATCCTCGAATGAGCCAGTAGACCATCACCATCAGCAAGTACGCCGAGATCATCCCGATCATCGGCGCCACCACGATGAACGTCAGCGTGAGCGGCCATTGGCCTCCCTTGCCGACGTTCAACGCGTCCAGGCTGTGCGAGAATCCCCGCACCATTCCCACCCGCGCGATAGCCGCGCCGGCGTAGCCCCCGATCAGCGCGTGCGATGAGCTGGTGGGCAGCCCCTTCCACCACGTGATCAGGTCCCAGGCGATGGCCTCCGCCAGGCCGCCCATGATGACGTAGGGCGTTACCAGGTTCAGGTCCACGAATCCCCTGCCTACCGTCTTGGCCACCGCCGTACCGAAAAGGAACGCCGCCGCGAGATTGAAAGACGCCGCCCTTAACACCGCTTGAAACGGCGTCAGGACGCGCGTGGCCACAATCGTCGCAATCGAATTCGCCGCGTCGTGGAACCCGTTGATATAGTCGAACACCAGCCACCACGGTCAAGACACCGGTCGCTGCGTTTTGATTCGTGAAAAGCACGTTACCAGCCTATCAGTCGCAAGGTATGCAGGTTCTAGGCTGGCGGACGTTCCTGAAATCGGAGCGGAATTGAAGCGGCCGCCTAATGCCCCGCGCCGGCCCGTACTCCACTCAATGACTCCGCCTTGGCGAACTTAGGCCAATTGAAGCCATAGAACGCCACGAAAGCGAAGCAGAACATCGGCACGATGAAACCACGGGACATATCGAACTTGTCCGCCACGTAACCCATCAGTTTGGGCAGAATGGCGCCGCCCATGATGGCCATGACGATGTAGGAGGACGCCTTCTTCGCCCGCGCGCCCAGGCCGTAGATCCCCAGCGCGAAGATAGTGGGGAACATGATGGACATGAAGAAGTAACTCAGAAACACACAAGCCACCGAGAGCCATCCCAGCTTACAGAAGACCAGGAAAGTAGCGGCAACATTCAGCACGGCGTAGAGGCCGAGTATCTTATGGGCGGAGAACTTCTTCAGCAGGCCGGCGCCGGTGAAGCGGCCCACCAGGAAGCAGACAAAGCCCAGCGACGCCAGGTTCGAGGCGCCCTTGTCGCTCATGGAGAGAATGCCGAACTTATTAAGTTCGAACCAGCCGGAAAGCCAGTTCTGTAAGAAGCCGGAGTGAAGCGACAACTTAGTCATCGCCGACCCCCACCCGGCGGGAATGGCGGGAACTTCGGCGGTCATGTAGTTAATGAAGAAGCTGAAAATGCCGGCTTGCGCGGCGACGTAGAAGAACTGGGCCGCCACGGCCCCCACGAAGTGCGGGTGCTGCCAGATGGAATGCGAAGCCCCCGGCGTGGAGTCGTCCAGGTGATAGTCGTCCTCGGTCTTGATGTCGGGAACCTTGGCGAAGAAGAAGATGGCGGCCAGAACGATGACGATGACGGCGATTGCCACGTAGGGAATATAGAGCGTCTGGCTGCCGGTGCTGTGGCCGAGCGCGTCCTTGGAATAGAAGAAGACGCTGCCGATGATGGGGCCGCATATCCAGCCGATCCCGTTGCAGGATTGCGCCAGGTTGATGCGCGTAGCCGCATAGCGCGCATCGCCCAGCACGGTGGTATAAGGATTGGCGATGGTTTCCAGAAACGTGAGGCCGGTAGCGATGGCGCAAACACCCACCAGAAAGGCCACGAACGCGAGGTTGGGCGATACGCGTCCGACATGCACCAGGTCGCTGATGTGGGTTGCCGGGATGAACCAGAATCCGCCCAGCGCCACAATCAGGAGGCCGGCGACGATTCCGAATTTGTACCCGAGCTTGGTGGCGAGCCACCCCGCGGGGATCGACATCAGGAAGTAGCCCAGATAGTGCGCGAACTGTACCCAGGCGGATTGCGACTTGGTGAGGCTCAGCTCTTCCTGGAAGTGCTTGTCCATCACGTCGATCATCCCGTTGCAGACTCCCCACAGGAGAAACAGCGAGCTGACCAGGATGAACGTGTACATCAGGTTGATGCCGTCATCCCGCACGAATAGGCCCTTCTTGGCTGTGGTCATGGTGTGGAAGACAATTCTAACAGGCATCGTGGGGCAGGATTTCATCCTGCGCGCCGGTTTGTAACCGGCGCAACTTGGCGGGTTGCCGACCCGCCGCGGATTGCAAATCTGCCCCACAGGAGCGGTTCCGCGCCGGGCTATTGCACGGCAATCGTCGCCGTGTTGGACGTCTTGCCGCCGATGTTCAACACCACTGACACGGCATTGCCCGAACCCACCCCCGCCGGAACGCGAGCGTTGATCTGGTTGAGTCCCACGCAACAGCCCGCCAGGCCGGCGAAGTCCGGGACGACGTTGATTCCACCGATCGTGAGAGTCACCGGCGCAACCGTGTTGGACACGCCCGCTGGCAATGCGCCGGTCGCGACGGCGGGCGCCACCTGTCCCAGTCCGGTGGCATAGAGAATCACCAGTTCCCCGGGGTGTGCCGGGTTCTGAATGGTAACCGCGGAGCCATCCACGTGCGTCGTGGCGGCGGCGCCTTTGCCATCCGCGGTGGCGGTGAAGATGCCGGGAGCAACCGGGGCCAGCGTAATGGTCGCGGGCGCGCTCGCCAGCCCGCCCACGGAAACGGAGACCGTGGCCGACGCCCCCGCGGCCTCGAAGGGAATCTGGATGCCGAGCTGCCCGGACACGGCGTAGAAGATAGGCACGGGCGTGCCGTTGACCGTGACCTGGGCCCCGGCCATGGTAGTGCCCAACCGGCCGTTGCCGAACGTGGGGTTACACGCCGGCGGCAGGCAGGACGTGCCGTCGGTCAAGCTCACGCCGAACACCGCGGCAATCGACCCGGGAGCGATGGGGGAATCGTAGCTGGCATTGTCGACCACGCCACCGGCGTTGATCGAAGGCGAGGCGCCGGCCTGTGTCACCGTCAGCGTCATGCCGGCGATGGCCACTGTTCCGGTTCGTTGGGCCGCTGTGGTATTCGCGGCAACCGTATAGGACACCGTGCCGTTGCCTGTCCCGCCGGCCCCGGACGCGATGCCGATCCAGGCGGAATGGCTGCTGGCGTTCCAGGAACAACCGCTGTCGGCGGTTACTTGTACGGTCTGAGTGGCTGCCCCCGCCGCCAGCGAGACCGTGCCCGAGGGAGCCAGGGCGTATGTGCAGGTGTTCAGTGCGGCGGTCACGGCTGCCGGGGCCATGACAATTCCCGCCCCGCTGTTGATATCCACGCCGGGCCCTTCTATATCGAGGGCGGAGGCTGCCAACACGGAGCGCATCTGCGCTCCCGAGAGGTTTGGCTTGGCCTGAAGCGCCAGGGCGGCGATGGCCCCGGCGTGCGGCCCGGCGGCGGAAGTCCCGCAGAAAATGGTATAGCCGGAAACTCCCGTGGGCACGCAGTCGGCGGCGGTGAAATCCGGCTTGTCGAGCACGGCTCCACCGTTGGTTGCGAACACCAGGTTGCCTGGCGTGATGGCGGTGCCGTCCGAGTTATAGAACATGCGTCGCGGCCCGTCGGAGTTGTAGAAGTATGAGTAATTCGTTGGGCCGCCCGTGAAAGCCCCGCCCAGCGCGCGCTGCACATCGACTGCCGCCATGGTGAAAGCGCCTGCGGCGGCATTATGGCCGAAGGTCGCGCCCGTGGTGCCAATGGCGAGCACTCCCCGCTCGGTATCCAGATGCAACGCGCGCACCGCCGCTGAGGGGTGCTTGACGATGACGATGCGGCTGCCGGCCGTTATGTTCGAACTGGGGTTGATGTATTCTTCGGGATTCTGCGAACCGCTCTGGATGCGCGTGGAGGAACCAAGCACCGTGTTCAGACCGGCGTCCAGAATGAAAAGGTCGTAGTCGTTGGAAGATCCCCCCAGTGGATCGGACCATTTCAGTTCATAGTCCCCCTTGAAGCCGCCGGTCGCCCCGAGGGGAGTCGCAGTCGCGAGCGAGTCGTACGGCAGCACCAGCGAGGCAGTGCCGAAGTTGTGCGCCGCTCCCGTGAGCGGCGGCGGAGCCGGGCCGGCGTCCAGAAAGTCGCCTTCCCACGTCCCGCTATTGCCCTTCAGCACGCTTCCGGAGTTCTGCGCGTCGCTGAAATAGAAGATGCCGGCCGCGGCCAGCTCATTGACCTTCCGGGCGACAATGTCGTCCTGAAAAACTCCCTCGCCGAAGTAGGTCCAGTCGTCGATAATGATCTTGCAGCCCGCATCGGCCAACGCCTGGATGTTGTTCGCCATGGCCGCCTGGCCGCCGGTGGCAGTGGCATAGTAGAGGGACGCGCCCGGAGCCAGGCTATAGACAATCTCGAGCATTGCCGTGCCTTCGTCGCCCACACCGGCCTTGCCGGGGAGCACGGTGACAGTGGCAGGGAGCCTTCCCGCCGCCCGCTCCGCGGCCAGGCTGTCGACCCCGTCCGACAGCACACCGACCTTGACGCCGGTGCCATCCAGGCCCAGGTCGGCGCGAACGCGGTTGGCCTGGTGCGCAATGTCGCCCGAGGTATCGGGGCCTAAGTTGGAGTGGCCCTCATCGGCCGCGCGGATCTGCCGCACTTCAGAGCGCCCGGCCAGCCGCTCCACCGCCAGCAGCGGCAGGCGGGCTCGCACGGACCGGTACTCGGGAAATGCATGGATCACCGTCCCTCCCAACTCGCCGATCCGGGCCAGCAATCCCTCGGTGACATCCGCGCCGATGTCCACCTCAACCCGATTGCGGCCGTCCATCCGCACGGCCTCCAGCTCGCCGGGCGGCGCCGGAAAGTCCCGGTGAACCGGCTGTCCTCGCAGTATGGCGGCGGCATGAACCAGGTGTGAATCCAGTTTGGCTTGCGCCGGATTCCGGGATGCCTTCTCCGCCAGCAGCGCCGCGATCTGGCGTCGCGCGTTGGACGTTAGTTGCTGCCCCGAAAGGCACAGCGCGGCTGCCAGGATCGTCGGAAGAAGTCGTTTCAGCATAGCCTCCGCTCATCTCTCCGCGCGGATCGTCTCCGGCGGCCCGGCACGCACGAGTGCCTGCGCCACGGTCCTGCACCACTCTGGGCCCGGCGCTACGGCTCGAACTTCACCGGCACCGAGACATCGAAACCAGCCTTTTTCAACTGATCGAGGTTCCGGATCTTCACTCCGCCGATGGTGACGTTTTTGAACAGAATCGGACCGACCTTCTTCCCCGCCAGCAGGCTGGGCCGGGTCGGGTGATAGAACGTGCAGTTCTCAAAAACGAAGTTCGTCAAGGGAGATTCCCCGCCGTCGATCCAGATATGCCCGCCGTCGTTTTCAAACGTGCAGTTGACGAATTTCACATCGTCGCTCGGAATCGCTTTGGCGACTCCGCGGCCCTCGGGATACCCCCGTCCCGTCCAATACCGGGGCGACAGTTGAAACCAGATGGCGTAATCCACCGTGTTGGCGACGAAGTGCACATCTTCGAAACGCATGTGCTTGACGGAGGCGCCGCCGCCATACCCCGTGCCCACGCCGGTATCGTAGGTGTAGTTCACGAACCCCTTCACCACGATATCCTCCAGGCCGTTGGCGGCGTTTCGGTTTCCGTAAAGGGCCCAGGTATCGTCCATTCCCATGGCGAATCCGTCTTCGATCAGGATGTGTTTGCTGCTGCCGGTCAGATCGTAGATGTCGTCGTGGTGCTGCCGCTTGCGGTTCACGATCTTGATGTTCCGGCTGGTGAAATTCTCGGTGTCGATCACGTGCGCCGTCCATTCGGCGGACCGGAGCAGCAACAGATCCTGGAAAGTGATGTTGCGGCAGGTGTTGATCAGGTAGCCCCTGGCGCCGGTCCCGTGCGGGTCTTTCACGATTCCATCGGCGTCTCTGGCTTTTCCGTCGGCCGTGTCGGGCGCGAAGTCGTACCACAATTTGGGATAGCCTTCCATGTCGATGCCGCCCCGTCCATACAGGCCGGCATTCTCGACATGGTCGAAGATCACTTGCGCTCGGAGCGGCCTGGCCTGGGCAGGCGCCCCGGGAGGCGCGGGCGAGGAGACGTAATCCACCATCTTGCCGGTCCCCCGGATCAGCGCTCCCGCGTCCACGTAGAGTTTGACGTTGCTCTTCATGAACAATGTGCCCGCCATGTAAACACCCGTTGGAAAATAGAGCACCCCGCCCCCCGGCTTGGCGGAGACGTCGACGATGGCCTGGTTGATCCTGGCGGTCTCAACCGTCTTGCCGGTGTTGTCCACCTTGTAGTCCATGATGTCGACCACGTTCGGATCGCCCAGCTTAGGTGGGTTCTTCTCGGGCGGTTCGGCAAACAGCATCAGCCCGGCGGCGCCGAAGGACCCCACTTCGTTGGGGAACACCAGGAGATAACGGGGCCGGTCGAGTTCGAAGCTGCACGTATTCCCGCTCATCTGCGGCTTGATGGCGTAGGCCAGCGGCCGGATGTCGCAAGTGAGTACATTCAACTCGCCGACCAGATTGGTGACCGTGACCTTCACCTTTCCGGTCATGGAGAAACTGGCGTAATCCATGAACTGGAACTGATCGTAGGTCGGAAACCGGTGCACAAACACCGGCTGACCGTCCACCGTCACCTTGAAAGACGGGCTCTCCTTCGCGCCCGGGTAGGGAGGGTAGGGCGTCACTGCGGCGAATGCCGCCACCGACCAGAACATCGCGCACAATACTATGCGCCGTTTAGTTGATCCATTCACCTTCTTCGTTCTCCTCTTCGTCTTCGTCGTCATCTTCGTTGGCCAAAGCCCCTTCAGCCATCATCAGGGCCTCGTCGGCCGCCTCGGCGACATCCTCGTCGTCGGAGTCGGCCAGGTCAACCAGGATTATACCCGCCTCCAAGGGACGAATACTGCCGGCCGCCTCAATGGCGGCCAGCAGCAAGGGCTTGGGCGTGTCGGGGTCGTCCAGGAGTTCGACCACGCGATCCCAGGCCGCGTCCAATTCCCAGTTGCCGGCCGCGAGGACCGCCTCGTAGTGAATATCGGGGTCGGCGCTGTCCAACGCCTCCAGAATCTGGTGGTCGAACCCGCGGACCCAGCGCATCGCGAACACCGCCGTCAGCATCCACTCTCTGTCCCGGCTGGAGTACGCCTGCCCGATGGCGTCCGGGTGCCAGGCCTCCGGGGCGCGCACGGACGCCTCCAGGACTCGCCGCCGTACTTCCTTGGGAGAGTCGTTGTCGAGGTAGATCTTCCGTAGGGAGTCCTGGATTTTGCGAAACATGCCCTCGGTGATCGGCATCTCGTCCAGCTCGTCGAAGCCGCCCAGATCCGCGTGTTCCAGGATCGCCCCAAAGGAAATCGCCGCCCGGGCACGCAGCTTCTGGGGCTCGCCGGCATCGCCAGCGACCGCCAACAAGGCGTCGGCCAAATCGTCGTTAATCACCGTAAAATCGCCGGCCAGTTCGGCGGCGGCCAGCCGGTCGGATGCCTTGGCCCGCCGGTCGATCAGGATCTTCAGGAATGTCTTCCCGGCATCCCGCGGCCAGTCCCACGGAGGCGTGTCGAGCAAAGTCTTAAGGTCCATTTCGGCTCCTTTTGCATTCTATCTCGCTGTCGCCGCGTTAAGCGCACTACTACGCCACCGCCTTCAACGCCTTCACCCGGTCCCTCAACTGCGCCGCCTTCTCGAACTCGAACTTACGCGCCGCCTCCCTCATGCGCTCCTCCAACTCGCCGATGAACCGCTGCCTCTGCTCCGGCGTCAGCCCCTCCACATCCTCGTCCGCCTCCAGCGGCACGGTCACGTAGTCGCCTTCCGCCACCGCCACCAGGCTCATGTCGATGGGCTTGACGATGGATTGCGGCACAATCCCGTTGCGCTCGTTGTACTCCACCTGCACCCGCCGGCGGCGCCCGGTCTCCTCCAGCGCCTTGCGCATGGAATCCGTCATCACGTCGGCATACAGAACCGCGTGCCCTTCCACGTGCCGCGCCGCCCGCCCGATGGTCTGAATCAGCGACCCCGCCGACCGCAGGAAGCCTTCCTTGTCCGCGTCCAGAATGGCCACCAGCGAGACTTCCGGCAGATCCAGTCCCTCGCGCAGCAGGTTGATCCCGATTAGCACGTCGAATTCGCCGCGCCGCAAATCGCGCAGAATCCGTATGCGCTCCAGCGTGTCTATTTCCGAATGCAGGTACCGGCAGCGCACCCCCACCTCGGAGTAATACTCCGCCAGGTCCTCCGACATGCGCTTGGTGAGCGTGGTCACCAGAATCCGCTGGCCGGCCGCGACACGCTTGCGAATCTCGCCCAGCAGGTCGTCCACCTGCCCCTTCACCGGCCGTATCTCCACGCTCGGATCCACCAGCCCCGTGGGCCGTATGATCTGTTCCACCACCACGCCCGCCGCTTTTGTCAGCTCGTACGGCCCCGGCGTCGCCGACACGTAGACCAGTTGGTTGACGCGATGCTCGAACTCCTCGAACGTGAGCGGACGGTTGTCCAGCGCGCTCGGCAGCCGGAATCCGTGCGCGACCAGATTCTCCTTGCGCGACCGGTCGCCGTGGTACATGGCGTGCAATTGCGGAATGGTCTGGTGGCTTTCGTCGAGGAACATCACCGAATCGTGCGGCAGGTAATCCAGCAGGGTCGGCGGCGCTTCGCCCGGCAGCCGCCCCGAAAAATGGCGCGAGTAGTTCTCGATCCCGTGGCAGTAGCCGATCTCTTTCATCATTTCCAGATCGAACATGGTGCGCTGGTAGAGCCGCTGCGCCTCGATGTGCTTCCCCTGCTTCTCCAGCTCCTTGTGCCACCAGTCCAGCTCCGTGCGGATGCTTTCCATGGCGACCAGCCTGGTCTCCTCCGACATCACGTAGTGCGTCTTGGGATAGATGGGCAGCCGCTGGTAGGTCCGCTTCACCTTCCCCAGCAGCGGGTCGATCTGCGACAGGCTCTCGATCTCGTCGCCCCACAGCTCGATGCGGTAGGCGTCGTCGTCGTACGTCGGATACACCTCGATCGTGTCGCCGCGCACGCGAAACGTGCCGCGCCGGAAATCGATGTCGTTCCTCTCGTATAGAATCTCCACCAGCTTGGAGACGATCTGGTTGCGCGAAATCTTCTGCCCTTTCTCGAGCATCAACAACATGCCGTAGTAAGCTTCCGGCGAACCCAGCCCGTAGATGCAGCTCACGCTGGCCACAATCACGCAATCGCGCCGCTCGAACAGCGACTTGGTGGCCGAGAGCCGCAGCTTGTCCAGCTCATCGTTGACGGTGGCTTCTTTTTCGATGTAGACGTCGCTCGAGGCTATGTAGGCTTCCGGCTGGTAGTAATCGTAGTAGCTCACGAAATACTCCACCGCGTTGTCCGGAAAGAACGACTTGAACTCGTGGTAGAGTTGCGCCGCCAGCGTCTTGTTGTGCGCCAGCACCAGGGCCGGCCGGCCAATCGCCTCCATCACCTTGGCCATGGTGAACGTTTTCCCCGACCCCGTCACCCCCAGTAGAACCTGGTGCTGCTCGCCATCCCGTATGCCGCGCGTCAGCTCCGCGATGGCCGTTTCCTGATCGCCCCGCGGACGGTAATTCACCACCAACCGAAAGCCCATTCCTTCACTGTAAACCGTCTAGAAGATTCACCGCGGAGACGCGGAGACGCGGAGAAAAACAAAAGATAAAAAGACCCCTACCTCCCCTTTCCAGCCGGAGGCGCCAGCCCAACGCTTCCCTCTGCTTCCTCTGCGCGCCAACCCCGGGGATGGCGTCGGGTTGCGTACCTTGAAGACGCCCTGCCCGACCTTCTTTTTCTTCCTCTGCGTCTCTGCGTCTCTGCGGTGAAAAAGCTATCCTGAAAAGCAGTGCCCTTCAACCCGTCATCCATGTCGAAGCTGCTGGTGCGCGCCACCAACTGGCTGGGCGACGCGGTGATGTCCTTGCCCGCCATCCGCGCCATCCGCCAGGTGTTTCCGCGCGCCCACATCGCCATCGCCGCGCGCCCCTGGGTGGCCGATCTCTACGCCCGCGAAACCTCCGTCGACCGCATCATCCCCTACACCGGCCCCCGCCGCGCATTCGCCGCGCGCCTCCGCGAAGAGCGCTTCGACGGCGCCATCCTGCTGCAAAACGCCTTCGACGCCGCGCTCCTCGCGTGGCTGGCCCGCATCCCCGAACGCATCGGCTACAATCGCGACGCCCGCGGCCTGCTGCTCACGCGCGCCATTCCCGTCCCCGAGCCCGGCGACATCCCCCGTCACGAGCGTTTCTACTACCTGGAGCTCCTGCGCCGGGCCGGCCTGATCGAGCGCTTTCCCGCCACCGGCGCTATCCGTCTCGAGGGCATCGAAGCCGCCCGCGAATCCGGCGCGCGCCACCTGGCCGCGCTGGGCATCGCCGCTCCGGTCATCGGGATCAGCCCCGGCGCGGCCTACGGCAACGCCAAGCGCTGGCTCCCCGATCGCTTCGCGGAAGTGGCCCGGTCTCTCTCCGCCGCCGTACTGGTTTTCGGCTCCGCCTCCGAGCGCCCGCTCTGTGAAGAGGTCGCCGGCAACTTGAGCCGCCGCGGCCTCCAGGCCCGCAACCTCGCCGGCCAGACCACGCTTCGCGAGTTCATCGACCTGGCCGCCGCCTGCCGCCTCTTTTTGACCAACGATTCCGGCGCCATGCACGTAGCCTCGGCCCTCGGCGTCCCTACCGTGGCCGTCTTCGGCGCCACCGACGATGCCACCACCGGGCCCACCGGCCCGCTCGCGCGCGTGGTGCGGGAGCACGCCGAATGCAGCCCCTGTTTGCTCCGCGACTGCCCCATCGATCACCGTTGCATGACCCGCGTCACGGCCGAAAAAGTCGCCGCCGTGGCGCTTGAATTATGGGAGAAAACCGCCCACAAGTGGACACACGAAGCAAAATCCTGAGCGTCGCCGCCGCGCTCGAACTCCGGCCGCCCGTCGCCCTTGTCACGGGGTACTTCGACGTGCTCCGCGTCGGCGATGCTCGCGAGCTTGCCCGGGTGCGCCACCATCCCCTCCTGGTAGTCGTGCTGCCCGTCGCCGGCGAGATTCTCTCGCCGCACGCCCGCGCGGAGATGGTGGCCGCATTGCGCGTGGTAGACTACGTGGTGATTGCGAATTACGGCGGCCTGGACAGGCTCGTTGAGGCCCTCAAACCCGTGGAATATACGCGCATGGAAGGGGAACATGCGGTCCGCCGCGACCGCTGGCGCCAGCAGTTGATGGAGCATGTTGACCGCCGCCAAATCAACTAGCAGCCGCATCCTGGTTGTGCGGCTTGGCGCCATGGGCGATATCCTTCACGCCTTGCCCGCCGTCGCCTCGCTCAAGACCAGTTACCCCGGCTCGCGCCTCACCTGGATCGTCGAGCCGAAATGGGCCCCGCTGCTCGAAGACAACCCCTTCATCGACCGCATAGTGCTGTTGCGCCGCCATACGCTCTCGGGCCTGCTCGAAAGCTGGCGCAGCCTGCGCGCCGAGCGCTACGATTTCGCGGTCGATTTCCAGGGTCTCGTCAAGTCCGCGCTGGCCGCCCGCGCCGCGCGCCCCGGTCGCATTTTCGGCTTTCATCGCAGCCAGCTTCGCGAGAGCGCCGCCGCGCTTTTCTACTCCCACAAGACCCTCAGCCGCGCCGCGCACGTGGTGGACAAGAACCTCGACTTGGCGGCCGACGCCGGCGCCACCACTTTGGTGCGGACATTCCCGCTGCCCGCTGGCCGTCCCGAAGGCGCGCTCCCGCCTGGCGATTTCGTGCTCGCATCGCCGCTGGCCGGCTGGCGCGCCAAGCAGTGGCCCATCGAACACTATCGCGCTCTGGTCGCGCGCCTCGAAGCCGAACTCGGCATCCCCTTGGTGCTCGACGGCCCGCCCGGCTCCGGGCTTCCGCACTGCTCCAGCCTGCCCGGCTTGATTTTTGCCACCCGGCACGCCGCCGCGGTCGTGGGCGTCGATAGCGGCCCGCTCCACCTGGCCGCCGCCCTCGGCAAGCCCGGCGTGGCCATCTATGGCCCCACCGACCCTGCGCGCAACGGCCCCTACGGCGATTCGCTCCGGGTCCTGCGCAGTCCCGCCGCCGTCACCACCTACAACCGCGGCACATCCATCGACGAGAGTATGCGCGCCATCTCCTCCGCCCAGGTGTTCGAGGCCCTCAAAGCCATGCTCGGCGCGCGCCGGAGCCTGCCGTGATGCCGACATTCCCCAAGCCGTACGCCGATGCCATAGCCAAACTGCGCGTCCCCGCCGGTTTCGTGCTGGTGCTGGTATTCGCCTGGTTTTCCCGCCCCACCGCCCATTCGCTGGCCCTGGGCCTGCCCATCGGGCTTCTCGGACTCGCCATACGCGCCTGGGCCGCGGGCTGTCTGGCCAAGAACCGGCAACTGGCCACCAGCGGCCCGTACGCCTACACCCGCAACCCGCTCTATCTGGGCACCCTGCTGGTGGCCGCCGGCCTGGTCATCGCCTCCCGCAACATCGGTCTCGGCATTCTCTTTGCAGGGGTCTTCTTGCTGGTCTATCTGCCGGTGATCCAATTGGAAGAGCAGCACCTGCGAAGCCTGTTCCCGGAGTACGCCTCCTATGCCGGGCGGGTGCCCGCTCTGTGGCCCCGTCTCACCCCGGCTCCCACGGAAAACTCGAATCCTTTTCAGGCAGATCTATATCTAAAGAACCAAGAGTATCAAGCCGGCGCGGCATTTGGCGCCGGCATGCTGTATCTCCTTTGGAGAGTGCTGGGGTAAGTTGGCGCCCGCTCAGGGTAGCGGGGCAGCCTGCACCAGGGGTACCTTCGTCCAGGCCGGGCGCACCCGAGGGGGGAGCCCCGCGCCTGGACGTTCAATCACGGCCTCAAATCAACCGTTTCGTTCCGGCAAGTCCCGCACCTGCGGCGCGATGCGGCGGAGAATCACCAGCGCCGGAACGCGGATCTCGACCGCGATGCGCTTCAAGTACTCGGCTGACCCGGCTTCTACCGCACGCAACGCCTCATAGATAGGTCGCCAGGCGTCCTTCCACTCCTTCTTGTCGATCAACTCGATACAATCTCGCACACGCCCGCTTCTCACCGCCGCCGCCAGAAACGTCTCAAGGGCCCTTTGCCCCATCGAGAGCAGGTCAATCGGATCGCCGGTCAGCGCATCTTCGAGCGCCACCGACGCGCGAGGGAAGTCGCCGAGTTGCGCCAGCGCGACAGCCCGGTACAGCCTGACGAAGCGGTTAGAGTTGTCACGCTCCTGAACCAGATCGCAGATGCCGAGCAGGATCTTTCCGAATGGTGCGTAGTTCTGGCATAGCCCGAGAAGCTCATCCCAGAACCCCGCCTCACGAGCTACATCAATAGAGATCCGGGGTTGCTCATGCACAGTCTCCGAACCTCGGAGGGCTGCGGCGAGGATCGCCGTCGAGACGTGGTCCCCCACACTGAGCTGATGGGCTCGACCCAGGTAGACCTCCGCCTCTTCTGGCGCGGCCAGTTCGCAGTAGAGCAAGACGCCCAGGTTCCGAATATCTCGGGCATTGTCTGGTGCTAACCGCACCGAGTTACGAAAGGCAACCTCCGCGTCCTGGGGTCTGCCAGCCCGACATGCTAGAAGGAATCCCAACTGACCCCAGACGTTGCCGTCACTTGGGTCAATTTCGAGAGCTTTATTCAACGCCGTCTGCGCTTCAGTCCAACGAACAGGTATTTCAGCCAGAAAACTGCCAAGGGCGCACCAGGGCCACGCCACTTTTGGGTTCAGCTTGATCGCTTCGCGAAGAGATGCCTCACCTTCGTTTCGACGTTCCGGCATCTGGCCGAGAAGTTCGCCCAGCCTGCCCCAAGCCCATGCGTAGTCCGGTTTGATCTCGGTCGCCTTTCGAAGAGATGTCTCCGCTTCTTTGAGACAGTTCGGCCTCTGCCGAAGAAGTTCGCCCAGGCTGGCCCATGCAAATGCGTGATTCGGGTCGAGTTCGATCGCCTTCCTAAGAGCCATTTCTGCTTCGTCCAGAGCGTTCGGCATCTGCCTAAGCAACTCACCCAGCCTGCCCCAAGCCCATGTATAATTTGGGTCGAGTTCGACTGCTTTCCTAAGAGCCATTTCTGCTTCGTCCAGCGCGTTCGGCACTTGCCGTAGGAAGTCGCCCAGCTTACCCCAAGCCCACGCGTAATTCGGGTCAAGTCCGAGCGCTCTCCGAAGAGCCGCCTCGCCTTCCTGCCGTCGCTCCGGTCTCTCTGAAAGGGCAGTTAGCACGCCACCCAAGTCAGCCCAGGCGCGAGCAGTATTTGTGTCGAAGCCGATCGCCTTCCGCAAAGCGTCCTCTGCTTCAGCCAGCCGCTCAGGCACCTTGCCCAAGAGATTTCCGAGTTTAGCCCATGCCGGAGCATAGTCTGGTTTCAAGTCGATCGCCTTCCGCAGCGCCTCCTCTGCCTCACAGGCGAACTCGCGGCTCGACGCGAGAGCGTGGCCCAAACGACTCCAGTGCTCGGCATTGCCAGGTTCCACCTGGACCGCAGCCCGCAGTGCGTTAATTTCACCAATACCTTGCCCTTTGGTTTCCAGACCTGACCGAATGCAAACGTTGGGTGTCTTCCATCCATCAAGGGCATCGCCCTCGGGTGATCGCGCCAGGGCAAGAAAAGGTTGCCACTCCTCCTCTCTATCGGCACACTCTCGTCGGAGATAGTCCTCAAACGTGTTGGGGTCTTTGCCTGACGCGAGCGCGTAAGCGAAGATGTTCTCGATTTCGTTCGGTCGCAGTCCGCGTGCACGACGGAACCGCTCCAGCCGTTCCCACGCCATCTGTTCCAATTCGCCGGAATCGAAGAACACCCGCAGGAACTCGACAAACCAGCGCAGCTTTGCCCGTACTCGCCGGCTGGCCCGCATCAGATACCAGATATTGAAGAAGCGCTCAGCCACCTGGTACAGGGCCTTTTTGCTATCTCCAGCATCGGCCTTCTCCAAAATCCCCTGGCGTACAAGGCGGGTCAACTGGGCCGAAACGGCACTCGTCTCGAGGCCCGTGTCCTCCGCCACTTCCGCCGCAATCACTGGGTCCCATCGGATGGCGACGGCATCCAGCACTTGCTGAGCCTGGGGCGGCAACTCGTCCACGCGGCCCTTATAGGTCGGCGTGACCTGGTCGAGCAGTTGTTCCAGGTACTCGCGGGCGCCGCCCGCCAACCCGTCCAGCACCAGGTGGAAGAGAAGGACCGTCGTGCGCGGATTGCCTCCCGTCAATTGCACCAGGGTACGCAGGCGCGCCGCGTCGGCGTCGAGCCATTCCGCTACGCGCTGTTTGGCGCTGCCCTTCTCGCCCTCTTTCTCTTCCACGGATTCGCTCAGCCGAAGCAGCAGGTCTCGTACTTCGGCGAACGTCAGGGGCGCAAGCTGGTGAATCTGGAAGAACTCGAAAAAGGCCCGATCCGGTCCGTAGATCCCATCGCTCGCCTGGGTCGTGGCTCCGAAGAAGGTCAAGTCGTGCCGCGACGACAGCAGCTCGCGAAGCCGCCACTGTTGCCGGTCTTCGATCACTTCAAACAGCCGGTCTGCATTATCCACCAGCAGCAGAAAGCTCTTCTGCATCTGCTGGCCGATCTCAGCCAGGAACTGGGGCACCCGTTCTTCGATTTCCTCTGAAGTGCATTTGCCCACCACCTCGGCATACTCCTCGACGTGCTTCAACATTCGCTCGTTCTTAAGGCGCTCCATTGCGTCGGCCAGCGCGTCTACGGTGTTGAGCAGAAAACGGTGCAGGCGGTTGACGTTGTATTGCTCTTCAGGGTAGGCCAGCACAAGATAGCGGCTGTTCAACTCGGCGTCCTCTTCGACGCCGTAGCGCAAGCGCTGCAGCAGAGTGGTTTTGCCCATACCTCGCGTGCCGATGATCAGAACGTGCGAGGGGCGCTCCTCGCGGAGTAGGTCCATCAGGCCCAGGTAGGCGGCTTGTCGCGCATGAAACTGCGCCAGCGCCTCGGTTTTGCTCAGGGACTGCGGATTGTACACCGGGACGCTGCCGTAGGGGAACCGTCTCTGCTCCGTCATGCCTGCACCTCCCGCCAGTAGCGGCGCAGAAGTGCGGAGCGGAAGCGCACGACGTCCTCCTGGCGCACCAGGTACCCGTCGCTGATTAGCAGATCGAGCAACTGGCGCAGCATCTCAGCCCGCTCCCGGTTATCGTACAATTCCCGGCTCAAACGAAGGTCGATGCTTGCAAGGGCAACACCACCCGCTTCGCGGCAGACCAGGCTGAGGATGATCTCGCAGTACTGCTGTAAGCGACTGTCCAGCATCTTGGCCAGGCGCTCATCCCAATGATCGAAGTGCGCCCGGCCGTGCGCCATCAGTCGTTGCAGCGCCATTTCCACGAGCGCGGGCGAAGGCGGACCGTGCCCATCGTTTACTACGGCGCGAAGCTCTTCGAAGACCAGATTGAGGTGAAACGGGATCGGCCATTCCACCGCCCGAAGAATCGCCTCTACCGTTTCCGCAGTCAGTGCCCACCCACAGAATTGGCCACGGCCCATCAGAAAGGCGCGGGCCTTTTCCGGGCTGAACTCCCCGAGCTCGATCGGCTGCAGGTCGTGTATGGTGCCCGACAGTTTCAGCCTTCGGGCGACCGTATCGAGACCGATTGACCCGGCGAAGAACCAGCGCGGCCGGTACTGCTCCCGAAGCCGCTTGAGCCAAAGCAGGAAACGTTCGGCTCTGCTTCCTGACGGATCTTCGTGGACGATGCTGGCGATCAGCAGCGGCAGCTCGTCAATCAGCAGCAGCGTCTCCGCCTCGCCCGATTTGAGCAGCTTCTCCAACTCTTCCGCCGGACGCCGCCAATCGAACTTCTTCGCCTTCAGCTCGATCAGGCCGGTCTTCAGGACTATCTCCAGATCCTTCGGGATCTTGTCCTTGAAAGCGGAAAACCAGCCCCCCGAGGCCCATTCGGCATCCCGGAACCCCCGCACCAGCCGCTTGATGAAGTCCAGCTCATCCTCGGCATCCGGGACCGAGAGGTACAGCGTATTGTAGCCCCTCCCCGGCCCGTCCTGGTTCATGCGACTGAGAAGAGAGCTCTTGCCCACGCGCCGCGGGGCAAGCAGAAGTAAGTTGCTTGTTTTCAGTAGGTCCCAAGCACGGGACATGATCTCCTGGCGATCAAAAAAAGCGGGGCCGTCTGCCAGACGCCCCATATTCCCAGGAATGCCAATTGGGTTCATACAACACTATGTTATCACAACAATTTTGTTTTGCAGCACTTTTGTTGTACGAATATGCGCGGGGCATTAACTATCACGCAGCCGAACTGGCCGCGCCGCAGCACTTCTTGAACTTCTTGCCGCTGCGGCACGGACAGTAGTCGTTGCCGCCGATTCTCGGGGGCGCGTGGGGCTTCTCGACAGCCTTCGGGGCGTCGCTCACTCGGCCGAGCAGCCATTCGACATCGGATGTATCCTCGGGTTCGTCCTCTTCAACGCCCGCGATCACCTGCCAGCCGTGTTCCCTGCAAAGAGCCACGATGGCTTCCGCTCTCTCAACCGAGCGTACGCGGACCACGGCGGGCCGCTTGTGACTTCCCAGCTTTGCCACTCTTCCTCCCTGCGATCTCCCGCATGCAAAGGCGCAGATTCTCCGCCGCTAACTCATCGGTTGGATCCATCGAGACGGCCCGCTCCAGGGTCTCCCTGGCCTCGACGAAGCGGCCTGCCCGTAAGAGAGTCCAACCCAGGTCGTTGACCAACTTCTGATTCTCCGGTTCCAGCTCCAATGCCCGCTGGCCCGCGGCGACCGCCTCTTCGTCGAAGCCTGCACTACCGGCGCAGTAGCCGAGCCCATCCCATAGCCCCGCAACGTCGGGGTATCTTTTCACAGCCGCCCGATATAGCGCCATGCCGTCCTCATACGCCTTGGTCCGGGTGAGAAACGTGCCGGCCTCATCGATGATCTGGCGGATGTCCGGGGTGTTCTTCGGCAACGATAATAGCGATTGGAACAACGCTCGCCCTTCGGCGATTCTCCCGAGCTGATACTCGACTGAACCCATGCTGAGAATGGCCGGTGCGTAGGTCGGCATCGCCTCAAGCGCACGTTTCAGGGCGGCGATGGATCCCGCGCGATCACCCATCGCGTCTCGAACGATGCTGTCGGCGTATGCCGCCTCGGCGCAGAACTGGCGTTCCCCCCGAGTGGCCTGTGGCTCGGACGATTCTGGCACTTTTCGCTTCATTGGTGCGCGCTCTCAAAAAGTATACTCCATACGGCCGGCGCCGCCCCCCGGTCACAAATTTTTCAAGAATATTTCTGCCCCTCTTTTTCAGTGACTTACAGGCTGCCCGGTAGCTCTTGACCCCGGCCCCGCCACCCCTCGTCTGTTATTCTGCAATCGGAAAAGGCTTGCGCGCACCACCGCGCCGGCCCAACAGTTTTCTTGCTGGCCAGCAAGCGTTGCACTTGAGGTGGTAATGAACTCCCGGAGCCCCTTGAAAGGCTTCGCGTCGAACAGCGGCGACGGGAGACATTGGAACTGGTTCCATAATGCCGCGGGATCGGCCTAACGGCTCCCCGTAGGTCTTCAGAGGGCCAAGCGTCGAATCGAATGCTTACGTAGAGCTACTGAGCGATCT
>Ga0182021_10003403_pt1 | contig 18704 bp, 13 predicted proteins | sample 612E3MmetaG_FD_120493 | JGI IMG/M metagenome (GOLD analysis project Ga0182021, IMG submission 120493) | Permafrost microbial communities from Stordalen Mire, Sweden - 612E3M metaG (Illumina Assembly) | ecosystem: Environmental > Terrestrial > Soil > Wetlands > Permafrost | place: Sweden... | reverse complement strand
TTCCCGGGCGGCCGGGCCGGCAACGTGATCGATCTCTTCTCCCGCTCCGGCCTGTTCATCATGGCCATCAAGGTCCACCGGATGAGCGTGGCCCAGGCGCTGGAGTTTTACAGTCCGGTGAAGGAAATGTTGCGGACTAAACTGGCTGACATGGTGGGCGGCCGGGCCCGCGGGGTCCTGGAAAAGGAGTTCGGATTCGCGATTCCGCTCGACGTGCAGGCGCAGCTGGGCGCGCAACTGTGTCCCTTGTATGGTGACCACCAGTTCGAAAACATCGTGCGTTTCATGTCGGGCCGGGCGCCAAGCGAATGCCCGCCCGAGCTCATGAGCAAGCCGGGCACGGAAAAGTGTCTCGCCCTGATCTATGAGGGGTCGGATGCCGTGCGGAAAATCCGGGAAGTGCTCGGGCCCACCGATCCCTCGAAAGCTCCGCCGGGATCGATCCGGCGCGAATTTGGCCAGAGCATCATGATCAACGCGGCGCATGCCAGCGACTCGGCGGAGAACGCGCGGCGCGAGATCGCCATCATCAATCCGGGCGAAAACGATTTCCGGCAGGTGGTGGAAGAATCCTACGGCAAGCTCTGAGCGGGCGTCGCAGTCTGACAGTCCGACGGTCCGAAGGTCCGACGACGGTCCGACCGTCCGACTGTTCGACCGTCTCGCCGTCCACGGCTCCGCGCGGAACGGAAAGCCGTTCCGCTACGATCTGAAATACGCCCCGGCGATGGCGACGCCGGGATGGCGTGGCCGCCGCGGCTACGCGGCTGGTTTCTCCGCCGTCCGACCCGTAGCCGCGCCGCTTACGGCGCGGAGTTCTGCTCCGTCCTGCACCTTTCAGCGTTTCAGATTTTCAGCCTTTCAGCTTTTCAGTTACGGTCCTCCGTCCGACCGTCCACCGTCGATTGGCAAGCGGGGAACCCGTTGCCGGTAAAAACCCTTGCAACCTGCCACGGCTGTGGCCCAATCCCGAAGCCCGCCCCGTATTCGGCGAGCGCCAGAATGCGCTCTCTATGGAACCCCAGCCAATCCGCCTCCTGATCGGCGATCCCAAGCCCACGAAAAGTAGAAGTTCACTAGATTACGACTACACCACGTTCGGCAACAAACCATGATTGCACTCCTAATCGTCATCGTTTGTGCGTATGTTTTTTTGAAGTTATCGCCGTACTTTATAGCGTATTTTGAAAAGGAACATGTCAGAAACGATGTTGAGCCCAAAGCGTACGAGCCAACTGTTTGGAACTCAGCGTACCTCCTGAAACAGGAGGTGGACGCGAAAGATGCCAGCCTAAAGTATTGCGGAAGTTATTTCACCTCAAAACATGCCAGTGTCGTGAAGGGGTATATGCTCCTATACGTTACTCCAGGCAATGATGCCATTGTTTCATTGGTTTCGGCCCGGTTTGGTTCGTCGGAATTAAAGAAGGTTGTCATCTCTACAAGGTTTACGGATGGTACGGCTTTCATTACCAGCGATGGTTTTCAGTTGCCAGATTATACAAATGGTATTCGGAAGCAGACACTCTATAGAGTCTCCATCGTAGAGTTGCTGCAAGCCCATGCCAACCGCTTGGGGGAATCAGGGAAAGGGATCGAGAGAGTGACGAGTGACAATGCGTTCAGACTATATGAAGACATCGAATTTGGTCGAGGAGAGCGTTTGGTGGCCATGGGGTATGGAAGATGGGCCGATCCCGCTCAATCAAGGGTAAGGCGAACAATCAGGGGTGTTTTTGCCTGTGTGAAAGCCAATAGGATGGCAAAGGAGGCATTAATAAAGAAAGAGTTGGCCAAGAGAAATGAAGGAGCCTAGCCGCGCGTCAATACGTGCGGCTACGGCCGGTTCAGGCGAGCTGGCGCGGTTTTCCTCAGCCCTTGGTGCCGCTCTCTGGCTTCTTGTCTTTGACCAGCACGGCTATCATCGCGAAGACCACGATCAGATTCACGATCACTGCGGATACTCGCACCCAAGTGTACCGCTGGATCAGCTCGTAGATCTCCAGCGGCAGGTAGAGGCCGCCGCTGACGACCGCCAGCCACTCGGCCCATCGCCGGCCCGACCACAATCCATAGGCCTCGAGAAACCGAAACAGAGCGTAGAGAAAACCGGCCGAGGCAATCACCCACAACCCGGTGTCGGTGACCCGGGAGGCCGCCTCGATAAAACTGCTCTCGAACCGATGCGTCGGATTGAGGTGGAGCCGTCCGACCAGGGCGGCCGCCGCCACCCGAATGTCGCGATGGAGGAGTGACAGCACGCCGAACCCCGCCAGCAGCACGACCGCCCCTTTGGCTGCTTCAAAGATCGCCACCGATCTTACCACCGTTTTTGATGCATTCGCTGAAATCATCGTTCGCCGTCAGACAAGAATCCGCGGATTTTTAACCACTAATGGACACTAATCGACACTAATGGACAGCCTTCTTTGGTAAGGTGTCCGGAGCTCATTGATTAGTGAAAATTAGTGTGCATTAGTGGTTGATCCATCTGCGCCGTTCGCAAATTCGCTGAGCAGCCTGGCTGCATTGCCCTCTTGCACCACTTTGCAATGCCAGCTGACCACGGATTTGACGGTCGGCTTGGGCCGGTTGGGGGCGATGCCATCGGGAGGAAGGGCCGTGGACCAGACCCAAGCGCCCTCCCGTTTCAAGGTGATTTCGGTATTGCTCGCCCGGGCAAAGCCAACCGGCCGGTCGTAGGGAAGGTCGTTCGGTGGTGTAGTGAGGCGAAACAAGTATTTCTGAATGTCAGTTGCACTTTCATTCGTGAATTTCACCGTCGCCGTGACCTCGACCAGTCGCGCCGCCGTCGGTACCAGAATGGCAGAGGGCAATTCCGGTCCCTTGGTGTCACCGCGCAGGAGATCGATGGCAGGAACCAAGAAAGCGACAGCGAAAATTGCCGCGAACCGCGTAGGCATAAAACGCATCTCAGGTTCGACCGGCGCGCGTTTTCGGCTGCGGCCGATCGGACGGTTCAGAGTTGGGTTTCCGATTTTCTTTAAATGAATGGAGGATTTTGACGACGTCAGGCAGCAGCTTTGTGCTATTCCCCTCATCGAGGGTACTGATCACAAAATAGCACCGATCCCGGGACGAGAAGACCCACTGTCGCCAAATCAGGTCGCCACCCAATCTCGATTTGACGGTAGTCTCAAAATACAGCGTAGAAAGTGACCCAACAGAAACCTCCTTCAACTCCGAGCGCGATGCATCCTTCTTCGCCCGGGTCGCCCAATCCAAAGCAACGGCTTCCCTTATGCCTTTCATTCCCTCAGCAGCATCGCCCGCAAATGAGTACCGGCCCATCTCATAGAAATCCACGCCAACCGGGAAGCTAGGCGGAACGCACATGAGCCGATTACCGCCGTCGACGAGTTTCCATCCCGCCGGGATTTGAACCTCGAAGCACAGGCCACTTTCGCCCGGTGTGAAATCGAAGCAAGCGACTCCAGCCAGAGGCTGATTCGAGGAACTCTGCAGATTCTTGGACTCTGTCGCGTAACTCCACTTTGCATGGGTTTGAAGCGCGATCGCATCCAAGAATTCCTTGAGTGTCGGGCGATACGAGCCAGGGAAAACCGGCATCAGCTCGGTTTTTGCGATGTCGTCGTTAGACGCAGAAAGCGCAACCGCACAAGGAAGGTCGGACTGGCTTCGGACCAGAAACATATTAGAAAATTGGGCGAACGTGTATCCAATGCTTCCCTCCAAGCGATGCGCTAGAATAGATGTTAACTTTTCCTCGGATAGCGGCACCGTCGAGGCGGCTGGTGCGCTGAGATACGCGGCCAGTGAAAGCCCCACTGATCCCCAGAACCTCAGCGAGCTCGTTCGGATAAAAGATCCAAGTGATACCGTATTCATGATTCCATTTTTCCGCCCGGTCGTGTTATTGCCCAAAGTTGGGCGGGGGTTAAATTAACGGGGCATGGGCGCAGGGTTGCGCGCAAGAGCTTGCCGGGCAAGCCACGAATACCTGGGGTGGGCTTTGGGCGGGCCAAGGTGACCTTGGCGGCCATGGCCCCGTCGCCGCGCCGTTTACGGCGCGGATGCCGGACCGCACGTTAAGACGTGCGGCTACAGGGCTGCGGCTCGGCGGATTCCCAGACCGCACGTCAAGGCGTGCGGCTACGGGGCAGAGGCTGGCCGCTCGACACGGAAATGGCGGATTTCGAGGTGGCTCTTAACCGTGCGGAAAGCGAACCAGCCGACGGTTAGCGGAGCGGGGTCGCGGTCGGTGAAGATTTTTTCGCCGTCGCGCCAGAACTCTGCCACGCCGTCGCGGGCGACCAGCTTGATGCGGTAGGTCTTGTTCGCCTCGAGCCGGAAACGTTGGTCGCTCAGATCATGCTCGGGCAGCAGCGGGCGGGCCGGCGTGCCGTCGTAGCGGCGGAAGCGCGTGGTCGAATTCACATTGCCCCCGTAGCCGACGTAGTAGGTGAGGAGCGAATCGTAATCGGCGAATTTGCCGCTGCGGCTATGGCCGGGCGCGAAAGGGCAGCCGTCGTCGGCCCGGGGGTCGCGGGCCATCCAGAAGCAGTTCAGGTCGGACACGCGGTCGTTGGCGCCGTCGCGGGAGACGACGGTCGCTTCGTAGGTGATGACGACCGGTGCCGTGAGCTTTTCGCGCAACCAGACGGTGCAGCCGGCGTTGTCGTCGATGACAAGCGCGTCGTCGCGCACGGTGACGGTGCCGCCGGGCATCTGTTCGACGAGCCAGTGATGCAAGTCGGAGGTCCACTCGCTCACGCTCGTGGCTACACGATCGCCGGAGGTCCACTCTCTGGCGCTCGCAGCCACGGGAACGCCAGAGGTCGAGGGGCTGGCGCTCCCGCCTTCGCTCGACGAGCTACGGCGGGCAGGCGCCGCCACGGGATCGGCGGCGGGCGCGGGGCTGGCAGTGAGCAGGAGGAGGAGCGGCAAGAGGCGGTGGACGGTTGACCGTCGGACGGTCGGACCGTCAGACCGTCGAGCGGCGGGCAGAAGGAGGCGGTTCATCGGTGACGGGGAAGGGCGCAGGCAAGTCTGCGCCCCTACGACGATCCAAGGTCGTCCACTCGCTGGCGCTCGCAGCTACGGGACAGCAGGCCCGTGATCGTGAGGTGGAGCGCGTTGTCCCCAACGCGCTTGAGCCGTTTCGACGAACCCATGGCCCCGAGGCCGCCGGAAAGCGTCTTGGGAACAAGCCGCTCCACCCGCGATCGCCAGTTTGCACTCACACGCTCTCCAAGATCTTGTACAGCCGCTGGATCATCGAGGTGGGGTCGTCGAGGAGGCCGGCGGCGATGAGCGAATTGTCGAGGATCTGCTCGGCCACCAGCTTCGCCTTCTCGGGGGCGGAATCGCGGATGGCGGCGAGGCGGCGGATGACGGCGTGACGCGGATTGATTTCGAGGTTCACGCGCAGGGGCGTGTCGGCGCCGTCCTTGTTCATGGCTTTCATCATGCGGCGCATGTGCGGCGACATGAACTTGTCGGCGTTGAGCGCGACGGCGGGCGAGTCGACGAGGCGTTCGCTCGCCTTCACCTCGGCCACGCGTTCGCCGAGAGTTTCCTTGAGCCATTTGGCCAGCGCCTTCGTCTCGTCGGCGGTGAGGGTTTCGCCGTCGGGCGGCTTGGGCAGGTCTTCGAGCTTGGTGTCGGAGTGATCGGCGGCGGCGAGTTTTTTGCCGTCGAATTCGTGCAGGTTGTTCATCACGTATTCGTCGACCGCCTCGTAGCAGAACAACACTTCGAGGTTGCGCGCCTTGAACCCTTCGAGATACGGGCCGGCTTCGAGCGCGGCGCGGTTGGGCCCGAGCAGGTAATAAATCTCCTTCTGCCCCTCCTTCATGCGCGAGACGTAGTCGGCGAAGCCGGTGAGCTTGCCTTTCTCGGTGAGCGACGATTCGAAGCGCAGCAGTTTGGCGAGCTGGTCCTTGTGCGTGAAGTCGAGCGCGGTGCCTTCCTTGAGGTAGATGCCAAACTCCCGGAAGAACTCGTCGTAGGCTTCAGGGCGGGCCTTGGCTTCCTCCTCGAGGAATTTCAGGAAGCGTTTTGCGATGACCTTGTTCAGCTTCTCCACGAGCGCCTTGTCCTGCATCGTCTCGCGGGAGATGTGGAGCGGGAGATCCTCGCTATCGATCACGCCCTTGAGAAAGCGCAGCCACTCGGGGAGTAGGTCCTTCGGGTGCGCTTCGATCATCACCTTGCGGCAGTACATCGCCACGCTGGGCTCGGCGCGGGCGAGGCCGAATTTCTCGGTGTTCTCCTTCGGGACGAAGAGGAGGGCATTGATCTGGAGCGGGGCGTCGGCGCTGAAATGCAGGCGCAGGCGCGGTTCGTCGTGGGCGTGGGCCTGGTACTTGTAGAACTCGGTATACTCCTCGTCCTTGATCTCGGCCTTGTTGCGCAGCCACAACGCCTGCACGGTGTTGATGCGTTTGCCGTTGAGATTGATCGGAAAGCCGACGAACGCGCTGTAACGCTCGAGGAGCTCCTTGACGCGGTATTCCTGCGCGTAGTCGCTGCATTCGTCCTTCAGCTCGACCACGAGCTTGCAGCCGCGGCGCTGGCCGGTGCTCTCCTCGATCTCGTAGCTGCCGGTGCCGTCGCTGGTCCAGAGCAGGCCGGGCTCGGCGGTGCGCCACGAGTGGGTGTAGACCTTGACGGTTTTCGCCACCATGAACGCCGAGTAGAAACCGACGCCGAACTGCCCGATGAGATTGGCGCCTTTCTGGTCGTTTTCACCCAAAGCCTTCAGAAAGGCTTTGGAGCCGGAGTGGGCAATGGTGCCGAGGTTCTCGACCAGCTCGGCCTGCGTCATGCCGACGCCAAAATCCTGAATCGTGAAGGTCTTCGCCTTGTCGTCGGTCGTGATGTTGATTTCCAGCTCCAGGCGGTCGTCGAAGATTTCCTTCTCCGTGAGTTGCAGGTGGCGCAGTTTCTCGAGGGCGTCGGAAGCGTTGGAAACCAGCTCGCGGACGAAGATTTCCTTTTCCGTGTAGAGGGAATGGACGACGATATCGAGCAGTTGCTTGATCTCGGCCTGGAACTCGAACTTTTGCGGAGTGGTGGTGGACATGGGTCGGAAGGAAGGGAGTGAGGGAATGAGGGAATGAGGGCGGACGGCAGATGGCGGAGGACGGACGACGGAGGACGGCGCGCGGAAGCGCGGTTATTGGTAAAGGTTATTGGTTATTGGGGGACGGTAGGCAGATGGCTGACGACGGACGACAGACGACGGAAGGCGGAGGGCGGAGGACGGTGGACGGTGGAAAGAGAAGGGCGGCTAGTTTAGCGCGCTTCGGCAAATGGCAATCGCGAGGTACGGTTGCGCGCCGGCGGCGTCAGGCGGGCGCTTCGGGCGCGGGCGGACGCTCAATGCGCACCCGCCGCAACCGCTCGGCGTTGACGTCGACGGCGGTGACGCGGTACTCGCCGATGGTAGTCGTCTCGCCGCGTTTGAGCGGCAGTCCGTGCCGGCGTTCCACCCAGGCGGCGAGACTTTCGCGCGGCTCCCATTCGAAGCTCCACCCGGTCTCGGCCTGGAGTTCGCGCATGGTGAAGGTGCCGCTGACGACGATGGACTGGTCCGAGTGCTCGAAGACCGGTCCGCGCTCGATGTCGAATTCGTCGCGGATGTCGCCGACGATTTCTTCCAGCACGTCTTCGAAGGTCACAATGCCGGCCATGCGCCCTTCGGCGTCGAGGACGATGGCGAGATGGTTGCGGGAAGTGCGGAACAGCTCGATCATCGTGTGAACGGGCGTCCGCAGCGTGAAGGTGAGCGCGGGGCGGATGAGAGGTTCGAACGAGGTTCCGGAGCCGAGCGCCTGGATTTGCCAGAGCCACTCGCGCACCAGCAGGATGCCCCGCACCTCGTCGAGTGTACCTGCACAGACCGGGAAGCGGCTGTTGCCGCTGGTCTGGGCAACGCGTAGGTTTTCCTCCAGCGGCCGGTCGAGCCAGAGCGCGACCACCTGATCGCGGGGGCGCATGATTTGCTGGGCAGTCGTGGCCCGCAGGCGCAGAGCGCGAACCATCACCTTATTGATGAGGGCGTCGCCCGGGTGGGTGTGGCGGGCGCGGCTGAAGACGTATTCCAGCTCTTCCGCGCTCAAGGCGTGCTCGCTCTCGCCGGGCGGCGTCAAACCGCCCCAACGGAGGAAGCGATTGGCGGTGTGGTTGAGCAGCCAGATGAATGGAAACAGCGTGTAGTAAAACACCATCAGCGGGCCGGCCGCCCGGAGCGCAATGGCCTTGGGCCGCTGGATGGCAAGCCACTTGGGCCCGAGCTCTCCCAGCACGATGTGCAAAAACGTGATCAAAAGGAAGGCGATCGCGAACGAGACGGAGGTGATCGTCGTCTTGTCGGCGATCCCGATTCTGGCCAGGACTGGCGCGAGACGCTGGGCGACAAACGGCTCGCCGACCCAGCCGAGGCCCAGACTGGCGAGCGTGATGCCCAACTGCGTGGCGGACAGCGCGGCGTCGAGGTGGCGCGTGGCCTTGAGGGCCAGCTTGACCCGCCACCCGCCGGACTTCGCCATGGGCTGCAGCTGGCTGACCCGCACTTTCACCAACGCGAATTCCGCCGCGACAAAGAAACCGTTGGCCGCGACCAGGGCGAGGATCACGAAGACTTCGAACGCGATTTGGAGAAAAGTGGTCATGCGCAGGACGGGCTGAGAAATACGATGGATAAACAGCTAACAGGTCGAGCGATGAACTCAACCGATCTCAGCACGGGACGATTCGCAGTTTCTAGACGGCGACGGCAATGCCTAGGGCATCGAATTGAAGCCATAGACTGTAGCGGCGGTCTGTGACCGCCGACAGCGCGTCGAAAACCAGTACCAAAATTTCGGCGGTCTTGGACCGCCGCTACAGAGGAGGCAGGTTTAGGCGATTTCTTTGTAGCCGGCCTCGTTGAGGCCGGTCAGGGATCGGCCCCGGGGTCACCGACCCCGGCTACAGGTAGTGGCTCACTAACTGGAATCCCGGACATCCACTCGCTCACGCTCCCGCCTTCGCTCGACGAGCTGCGGCGGGCAAGCGCGGCTACGGAAACGTGACAAGACCTCCGCGGGCGCTACTTTCGGGCCACCCAGAAACGGCACTCGTCGGAGAAATCGCGCACGGCCACCGACTCTTGCGCGAGTTCGCGGCGCAGGGCATCGAACTCGTGTCGCCAGCCGGTGGCGGCGAGGTCTTCGAGAATTTCCGTCCGGTCGGGCAGGTGCATGAACGTGCGCCCATTTTGGTCCTCGAAATAGCGGTCGCCAAACTCGACGAGCCGCGGGTCCTGATCGCCGCGGGTCCAGCGCACGGTTTCCTCCCGCCAGTGGGTGCGTTCGAGGAGCGACGAATTGCGGTCGTGCGTGGTGATAAGCAGGGGTGCGCCCGGCCGGCAGACGGCGTGCAGTCCACGCAACGCCGCGCGGCGTTGTTCCCGCCCAGGAATCTGCATCAGCCCGTTGAACATGAAGAGCGCGCCGGCGAATCCGGCGCCCGCCGCTTCCGGCTGAATGTAACCTAATGGGTTACAAATTGCCTTTGGATCAGCCTGACTGCCGCTAGAGGGAAAATGAGGCAAGATCGCGGAAGTGTAACCTAATGGGTTACACTCGGGCAGGGCGGTGGCATCTGAGCAGAGGAAACGGATGGCAGTGGCGGCGCGCTCGGCGGCGAGGCTGCGGGCCTGCTCCAAGAGCTCCTCGGCAAAGTCGATCGCGGTGAGGTTCGAGTAGCCGAGATGCCAAAGGCCGAGCGTCACGCGGCCGGCGCCGCAGCCGGCCTCGAGCAGCGGCGCCGATTTGTCGGTGAAGCATCGCTCGATCAACAGGCGCTCCGATTCCCACAGCCCGAGAAAATGCGCGGCTCGCGCATAGTACAGCACGGCGGCGATGTCGTTGAAATCGGCGCGAACGGTGTCGGAGGTGATTTTGGGCATGTAAGGGGGTAGCGCGGATTATCCTTAATCCGCCGTTTTTCGGGGGACACGGTCGGCGCGTTAGGGATAACGCGCCCTACCTCCTTTTCCACGCAGCGAGGAACATACCGTTGGCGTTGAGCTCCTGGGGCTGCAGGACGAGCGCGGAGGAAGGGAATGAGGGAATGAGGGAGTGAGGGACGGAAAGAGGAAGGGACTGAGGGATTGAGGGACTGAGGGACTGAGGGATTGAGGGACTGAGGGACTGAGGGAATGAGGGGCTGAGGGAATGAGAGGCTGAGAGGCCGGAGGGGGGAGCTGAGAGCTGAAGGCCCGGACCGGGGTCGGCGACCCCGGCCACAGCAAACACCGGCGACGGCTCGAATTCTGGATGCGCGGCGGTGAAGGATTCGGCGACGGCGGTCGTCTCGCTGCGCGTGAGGGTGCAGACGGCGTAGAGCAGCCGGCCGCCGGGCTTGAGCGCGGGAGCGACATGCTCGAGGAGCGTGCGTTGGATAACCGCCAGTTCGCGCACGTCGGCGGGCGTGGTGGTCCAACGGGCGTGCGGATTGCGCTGCCAGGTGCCGACACCGCTGCACGGCGCGTCGACCAGGATGCCGTCGAATTTCGTCTTGGTCGGCAACCGCGCGGAGCCGTCCCACGCGGCGCTGCGGTAGTTGAAAACCTCGGCGCGAGCCGCGCGGCGCTGGAGGAGGGTGAGGCGGCGCGCGGAACGGTCGGTGGCCCAAACGAGGCCCTTGTTTTGCATCAGATCGGCGAGGTGCAGTGTCTTGCCGCCTTCGCCGGCACAGGCGTCCCACCACGTCTGGCCGGGCTGCGGCGCGCAGGCGTGGCCGACGAGTTGCGAGGCGAGATCCTGGATTTCAAAAAGTCCGGTTTGAAAGGCCTCGGTGCAAAAAAGGTCGCGCGAACCGGTGTAGCGCAGCGCAGTCCCAAATATCGTGGTTCCGGGTTCTGAGTTTCGGGTTCCGGGTTGGGGGCATCTTGTTCCGAGTTCCGCGTTCCGGTTTCCGGGTTCCAAACTCGAAACCCGAAACTCGAAACCCGGAACATTGGGCGCCGCCGCGGCGCAGTCGCCGAGGGCGCGGGCGACGGTGGCGGTCTGGCCGGTGCGGGTGCGCAACCAGAGCGCCGGTTCGCGCTGGAGCTGGCGGAGATAGTCGGCGGAAGGCGCGAATTCTTCGCGCAGCCAGAGGGGCACGGCGCGTTCGGCGAGGGCTTCGGATTTGATGCTGGCGGGATCTTGGTCGAAACGCGTCTGCCACGCGACCGCTGCCGTCACCTGGTTTTGCAGCGACTCGCGCCGGTCCAGCCATTGCAGCCAGCGAAAGTAGGCGAAGACCGCCCGGGTGACGGCGCGCCGCTCGTCCGGCCGGAGGCGGCGGTTGGCGGCGAGTTCGGCGCGCAGAGCGGCGTCGGCCGGCGTATCCTCGGTTACGCGGCGCAATACATGGGCAGCGCGGTTGCAAGTGGAATGATCAGGCATCGCGTTGCCACGAAACACACGAAATCCACGAAAGGAAAACCAGAATGCAGGGGGCGGAACGGAAGCCGTTCCGCTACGCAGACCCCAGACGCCAAAGTCCAAACGCCAAAGTCCAAAGTCCAAACTCCAAATGCCAAATGCCAAATGCCAAATGCCAGACGCCAAATGCCAGACGCCAGACGCCAAACTCCAGACGCCAGACGCCAAACGCCAAACGCCAAACGCCAAACGCTAAACGCCAAACGCCAAACTCCAAACTCCAAACTCCAAACTCCAAACGCCAAACGCCAAAGTCCAAACCCGGAACGCGGAACCCGAAACCCGAAACTCGAAACTCGAAACCCGAAACTCGAAACCGACGCGCGGCTCAGCTCGCGCCGGGGGCGTCGAGCACTTCCCTCATCGTCTCGATGATTTTCTCGTGGGTGAACGGTTTCATGAGCATGCGGATGCTCTTGAGTTGTTCGGCCCCGGTATCCAGTAATTCCGGGCTGTAGCCCGAAATCAGAATCGCTTTGAGCCGGGGATTCTGGTCGCGCAGCCGCTCGGTCAGTTGCGCACCCGACAGGCCGTTGGGCATGACCATGTCGGTGATCAGCAGATCGAACTGGCCCTGGGCGGCCGCCCAGGCATCGAGCGCGCTGGGCCCATCCATGGCAGCGGTGAGCCGGTAGCCTTCGCGCTGCAAAAACCGGGTGAGCATCGAGCGGATAAACGGGTCGTCCTCGACGAGGAGCACGCGTTCGTTGCCGCGGCGCACGGTGCTGGCCGTGTTGACCACCGGGGGGCCGTCGAGGGCGGGGGTCGCGACCTCCTCTTCCAGCGCGGGGATGAAGAGAGTGAAAGTCGAGCCGTGCCCGACGGTGCTTTCCACCTCGATCCAGCCGCGGAGCTGGTGGACGATGGCATAGACGGTCGAAAGCCCCAGGCCGGTGCCCTTGCCGACGGGCTTGCTCGTGAAGAAGGGCTCGAAAAGCCGGTTCATGACGGCGGGGGGCATGCCGCAACCGTTGTCGGCGATCGCCAGGCTCACGTAGCGGCCGGGCCGGGCCTCGGGATGGCGGCGGGCGCCGTCGGCATCCAGTTGGGCACTACGCAGGTGGACGAGAATGCGGCCGCCCCGCGGCAGGGCGTCGCGGGCATTGACCATCAGATTGATGACGGACTGCTCGAGCCCGGCGCTGTCGGCGAGAATGCGCGGCAGCCCCGCCGGGCAATTCCACGTGATCTCGATGTTCTCGCCGATCAGCCGGCCGAGCATCTCGCGCAAGCCGAACAACACGGTGGCGAGATCGAGCGGTATCATCTGCGAGGCCTGTTGGTGGCTGAACACCAGCAGTTGTCGGGTGAGGGTGGCGGCCCGCTCGGCCGCGGACCGGACCTGCGCGAGGTTGTCGCGCAGGGCGGGCGGCAGCGTGGCCTCCCCGGCGGTGTCCGCGGTGTAACCGAGGATGACGGTGAGCAGATTGTTGAAATCGTGCGCGATGCCCGCCGCGAGTTGGCCGATCGCCTCCATCTTTTGGGCCTGCCGGAGCTGGTTCTCCAAACGGAGCTGGTCGGTGACATCCTGCAGCACGGTCAAGGCGCAGGCTTGGCCTCCGATGCTCAACGGTTGGGCGGAGAACAGGATTTCGCGCACCGCGCCTTTGCGGGGGCGGAGCTGCAAGCGCCGCTCGAGGACCGGGTGTTGGGCGCGGAGCTCGTCGAAGACATCGGCCCACCCCACGGGGTCGGCCCAGAGATCCAAATGTTCCGGCGGGCATTGCAGAAGGTCCTCGCGGGCATACGCGCTCAGTCGGACGAAAGCGGCGTTGACATCGAGGTAGCTGCGGTCGGCGAGGTTTTGCAGGGCCGACGGCATGGGCGAGGCTTGAAAGGCGAGGACGAAGCGTTCCTCGGAGCTGCGCAATTCGGCGGTGCGTTGGCGCACGGCCTCGTCGAGATCGGCCATCCGCGCCTGGGCGGCCCGGGTGGCGGCCCATTTTTGCGTGAGGGCGTGGGCGAGCTGGAGGACTTCGATGTTGTCGAAGGGTTTCTTCAGGATGACCAGGTTGTCGGTGTCGCCCAGGGCCTGAACCGTCTGATTCCAGGAGTAATCGGAGTAGGCCGTGCAGATCACGGCTTGCAGAGTGGGATCTTCGGCCCAGAGCTGCCGGATCGTTTCGATGCCGTCCCACCCGGGCGGGATGCGCATATCGACGAACGCGAGGGCGTAGGGCCGTTGCTCAGCGCGGGCTTGCCGCAGCATCGCGAGGCCATCCTGGCCCTGCAGGGCGCAGTCGACCTCGAAGATTTTGCGCGAGGCCGCGTTTTCCCTGGGCCCGAGGACGGCGGAGACCGCGGCGAGCAGCCGGGGAGAGGCCGTCATTTCAGGGTGAAGGATTTTGCGGAAATCGTCGTGAATGGCCGCAGTGTCGTCGATGACGAGGACACGGAAGTGCGAGGCGGGAGAGACTTCGGGCATGGGGGGAAAGGTCAGGCGGGGGCGGCCGGTAGTTCGAGCGTAAACGTGGCGCCGCGGCCGGGGCCGTCGCTGCGGACCGTCAGGCTGCCACCGAGTTCGCGGGCGGCGAGCGCGCCGGTATGCAGGCCGAAGCCGTGCCCGTCGCGCCGCGTGGTGAATCCGAGGGAGAAAATGCGGTTGAGGTTTTCGGGCGGGATGCCGACGCCGTTGTCGGCGACAATGAATTGCACGCGGCCGGAGGCGAGCGCCACGAGCTGCAACCGGATGCAGCGGTTCGCGGGCGGCAGTTCCTCGACCGCGTATTTGGCATTGCGCACGAGGTTGACGAGGATCTGGAGCACCTTGTGTTTGTCCACCTCGACGAGTGGGACGGTTCGATAATCGCGTTCGAGAACGACGTTGTGGCGGGCCAGCGCCCGTTCGTTCATGTGGACGGCGTCTTCGAAAAGATCGCGCGGCGCCAGCCGCTCGATCACGCCGGCGACGCGGGCGTAGCTCTGCTGCATGGCGACGATCTCTTTGATGTGCTCGATATTGCTGGCGACGCTTTGCACCTCCCGGCGCCAGTTGCGGTGCTCCGCGTCGAGGTGCTCAGCCAATTGGATCACGAGGTCGGCGAGTTGCTGGCCGTGCGGATCGTGGGCAATGAAATCCGCAGTGTCGACGGCGTGCGCCTGGAGCAGGGCGGCGACATCGCGCAGGTCGCGGAGGCAGGAGTTGGCGAGTTGCTCGTCGATGACGGAGGCGGAGACGTTGACGCTGTTGAGGACGTTGCCGACGTTGTGCAATACGCCGGTGGCGACCTCGGCCATGCCGGTGGTGCGGGAAAGGTCCATGAGCGACTGCTGGGCCTGGGCCAGTTTGGCCATGGCCTGTTCCTTGGCCTCGATCTGTTCCTGCAATTCGCGGGTTCGCTGCTGGACGCGGATTTCGAGGGTATTGCGGGCTTCGAGGAGCGAATCGCGGACCTGTTGTCGCTCCATGGCGGTGCCCAGCATGTGGGCGACAGCGCGGAAACTGTCGCGTTCGGCGGCGCTCCACTCGCGTTCCTGGGTGCAATCGTCGAAGCCGAAAAAACCCCACCATTCGTCGTGGACGGCGATCGGGACCAGCAGCAGCGAGCGGACCGAGCGGTCGATGATGGCCTGTTCGGACGCCGGCAATTCGCGCCAAAGCCCGGCGACGATTTCGCGGCGCTGCAACGCGGCGGCGAGGCGGTCGAGTCCGGCGCCGCGCCAGCGCACATTTTGCTGACGGGCGGTATGGATCTGGGGCGCGATGCCGGGCGCGACCCACTCGTAGTGCTCGGTGCAAAGCAATTCGCCGCGCTCGTCCCGGTGATTTTCGAAGAGGTAGGCACGACTGGTTCCGGCCGATTCCCCCAGGCGCTCCAAAACCGGCTGAATCGTAGTGTGCCAATCGTCACTGGTCAGGAAACGTTCGGCGGCGAAGCGCACGCTGTGCAAGATCCGGTCCCGCCGCAGCAGAGCCTCGGTCATCGAGTTGACGGAGTTGGCCAGACTACCCAATTCGTCGTCACTTTGTTGAATCGCGGCGCGAGCGGAGAGGTCGCCACCGGCGACTTGTTGCACGACGGTGCGGAGGCTCAGGATGGGCCGGACGAGCCGCTTGGCATAGACGACGGAGGCCAGGAGGCTGAGCAGGATGCAGACGACCGCGAGCAGGCCGGTGCGCCAGTAAACTTGGTTGACGTTCTCGTCGTAGCTGTCGAGGGAAAGTCCGACATGGATCCACCCCCATTGGATGCCGGAGTAATCGAACGGCTGGGAGTAATGGAACACCCGTTGGCTCAACGGGGGCATGCTGCCGATGCCGCTGGTCGGTTCGCGTTTGTCGGGCCGCCATGCTTTGGTTGCATCGGTTGCCGAACGCCAGCCGGCGTGATCGTAAATCAGGGAAAACCCGTCGTTTTTGGTAACGACGAGGAAGGCGAGCGATCGATCGCCCTCAATCATCTCCCGGCAATGGTCTACCACGCTGCTGTAGTCCTCGTTGATGGCGGCGCCCGCGGTGACGTCGCGCAAGGAGGCCACGACGCCCTGCGCCTTCGATTCCAGATTCTCCAGAAACGTCCGCTTCTGCAGCGGAATGATCACGACGACAAAGATCAGCAGCGTCGCCATGGCAACCAGCCACGACAACAGGGCGGTGCGCAGCGCGATGCCCAAGCCGTGGGTGGTGGTGAGTCGGGGGTTCATCGTTCATCCTCCGAGGTCAATTTTGCGTAGGTCGCCCGCAGTTGGCGGATGTTATCCAGGTACTCGTCCCGGAATGGGACCAGTTGATCGATCTTGAAAAGCGTGAGAATCTGGCGTCCACCGGGATCCCGCGGCAAGTCCGCGAGTGCCTGTATAGTCTCGGCGCGGAGGGCATCGCTCGGCCAGCCGTGTTCGCGGACACAGATCAAGACGTCGGCGAATTTCTCGGATATGGCCACCACCTGCAGCGCCAGGCCGACCTGCGGGTTGAGCTCTTTCATGATCTTGAAACTCGACTCATCGACCACGCAGGCGGACTTTTTGCCGAAGAACACCGGCAGGACTGCGGCCGACGGCTTGCCCACCACTTCAACGTTGCCAAAGAATCGCTCCCGGGGGCCCAGGCGGCCGGCCGCCAGCAGGGTGTCGAGCCAGTGCAGGGCCGCGCCCACCGCCGCATAATCCAGTTTGACGATGCTCTTCCCGCACAAGTCGGGCAAGGCGTTGAGGCCGCTGTCGCGCCGGGTCAGCACGAGATAGCGTCTGCCAACCTGTCCGTTTTCCGCGACGACAAATGATGGCTTTGCCACGTCATCGATATGCATCGAAAGATAATCCCAGGCGCCCACCACGCTAATGTGCAGCGAGCCCCCGCGGATCGTGGCCTCGAATGCCCCCGGATCGTCGAAGATCTGCGTGGTAGCCTTGAACTGCCGGCCATGGCGGCGGCCGATCGTCTCGAGGACTACGGTATAGGCCGCCGCCGCGTCATTGGGATTGATGTTGCGGAAGGCCGTACGGGTGATGCCCACAGTGAAGAACTCGGCGATGGGTTTGTCGGATGCACGGACGGTCGATCCGGCGGCCTCGGTCGCCACTCCCGCGGTCTCCGCCGCAGTCGCCGCCAGCGGCTGGAAACCCAGCGGCGCCAGCCAAAACATGCCCACCGACAGCAACCGACCCGGGGTCCACGAGGTGGACCGCGGCGTTCGCTTCCGTTGGGTGGAGGCGTTGGTCATGGCTCAGTTTTTGCCGGAACCGGTGGCACCGGAGGGAGGGCGGAAGCGCCCGGCGGCGCGGCGGATGCCTCCGCGCACAGTCGGCGGTGCAAATCCAATAGCGCACAGCTGCTGGCGAGCGCCGCAGGTTCGCTGGGAAACAACTGCTCGGTCTGGAAAAGCGCCAGCGTTTGGCGCCCGGCGGGGCTCTGGTTGAGTCGGGAGACCTCCTGGAGGATTTTCTCCCGATAGGGCGACAGGTAATCGCCGCGAAAACAAAACAGGCTTGGCACCCAAGCCTCAGACTTGGCCAGGATCCTCAGCTGCCGGCCGATCTGCGGATTGAGTTCGGCCATCGTCTCGAACCCTTTTAAAGTGACCAGACAAGCGTCCGCTTGGTGGAAGAAGACCGGCAGGATCGCTCGCAGCAACTTGGTGGACTCCGTCATCCGTCCCCAAAACTGCGCGGCCAGACCAAGCTGGTGCTGGAGCAGCTCGGTCTCGAGCCAGGCCGGCGCCAGGCTGGTCAGCGGGCTTTGGAAAACGGTGAGGCTGTGTCCGCGCAGATCGGCCAGGCGCTCGATGCCACTATCGCCGCGGACGAGCAGCACATACTGTTCCGTGATCTGGCCGTCCTTGCTCCCGATGACGATCGAGCCAAGTGAAACCTGGTTGCGGAGCGCCCAGTATTCGTCGGTCGGCAGGGTGATGGCATCGATGCGTTTGCCGCGAATCTCCGCGGCGATGGCCTCCACTCCACCGAGAATCTGGAACCCCTGATCCAGGGGGATGCCGCGTTCCTCCGAGATCGCCTGCCCCCAGACTTTCATCGCGGCCCGGGCATCGTTCTCATTGACGTCGGAAAACATGCGCGCGGAAAACGCAAACCGGACCGGCGCGGTCGGGCTGCGCGCTTCGCCCGGCCCGGTCGCACCCGACGCCAACGAGTGGATACCCAGCGTCGCCAGCCAAAGCAGGCTCGCCAACCGCATCCGGCCCGGGGTCCACGGGGTGGACCGCCACGCTCGTTCTCGTCGGGTGGAGGCGTTGGTCATGGTTCAGTTTTTTCCGGAAACAACGGTCACCGGTAGGGGAGCGGAAGCGCCCGGCGGAATGCCCGGGGCCGCCGCGCACAGCTGGCGGTGCCTGGCCAGCAACGCGAGGCTGCTGTCCACGCAGGAAAGCGGTTTCTCTTCGATGCGCTCGGATTGGAGCAGCATGAGGATCTGCAGGCCGGCGGGCGATTCAGGCAAGCGTTGCATCTCCTGGAACATTTGCTCGCGATACGGCGACCGGAAATCTGCGCGAAAGGCGAAGACCGAGGACATCAACTCCGGCGACCGGGCCAGCACGTGCAGTTGCTTGCCGAGTTGGGGATTGAGCTCCTGCATGGCCGCAAAGCTCTTGCTCGTCATCAGGCAAGCCGCGGCCTTGTGGAAGAATACCGGCAGCGCCACACGGGAAGGCTTGTTCTGATGCTCGATGCGGCCGAAAAACGCGGAGGTGCGGCCCAGCCCGTTTTCGAGGAGCACCGTGTCGAGCCAGACGAAAGCCATGCTCATGCGCGGATTTTGCAGCATCAGCAAATCGCGCCCCC